>Ga0118677_10001950_pt1 | contig 42549 bp, 10 predicted proteins | sample AliMusrvi5mmetaG_FD_86154 | JGI IMG/M metagenome (GOLD analysis project Ga0118677, IMG submission 86154)
GGTTACGAGATAGTTAAAATACTTTGCAAACATAAACAAAACCATATCCTGGCTTTATCCAGGAAAATGAGCGACCTGAAAGACCTCGTTAGTGATTGCCGCAGGCAGACTCCTGATGCGAAGATCACACCTTACGAGTTCGACATGAACCAGTTTGATTTTTACCCCTTCATTGCCCAGAGGATGGAGACCATTCTGCATAAGGTGGATGTGATCATTCACAACGCCGGGAGGTTGATTAGCAAGCCATTCGCAAAGATTGAGCAGGGGGATTTCGACGAGGTTTTCAATGTAAATGTGAAAGCTCCCTTCTTTTTCACTCAGGCTATGCTGCCCCTGATGAACAAGGGCAGCCATATTGTTATGATCAGCAGCCTCGGGGGTGTTCAACGGACAAAAAAATTCAATGGGCTTTCGGCTTACAGCCCTAGCAAAGGCGCTCTTTTGATCCTGAGCGAGTGCCTGGCACAGGAGCTTGCCGAGCAGGAGATAAGCGTAAACTGTCTGGCCCTGGGTGGCGCTCAGACGAAAATGTTTGAGAAAGCATTTCCAGGTGTCAAAGCCCCCATGTCACCCCAGCAAATAGCAGCATTTATCGCAGATTTTTCCGTGAGCGGCCACAGGCATTTTAACGGGAAAGTTCTCGAAGTTGCACTTGCTGAATCGTGAATCGAGAACCGTGATCCGTAACGATTCACGATTCACGATTCACGGTTCACGGTCAAAGGTATTCCGACGTATCCCCTTCTTTTCCTGTGAACGGCGCAATGGCACGCTGATAGATGCCATGCACCCAGGCAATAGCCATACCATAGTTGGTAACAGGTATTCCTGCATCCACTGCGGGCTTCAGCCTGTTCTGGAGTTGTTTCCCTGTAATCATGCAGCCTCCGCACTGAATGACCATGGCATAATCAGTGATAGGCCGGCTTATCGCTCCCAATCCTGAAACTACGTCGAATTCCAGGTCCTTCCCTGTAAAATTGCTCAGCCACCTCGGGAGCTTTACCCTCCCGATATCATCACATGAAACATGGTGAGTGCATGATTCAAGGATCAGGATACGGTCACCCTGTTTCAGCTCACTGATCCGGGGAGTGCCTTTAAGATAATTGGCAAAATCTCCTTTCTGCCGTGCAAGAACGATACTGAAGCTGGTCAGCGGGATCTCCTTCGGGATTGCTGCATCGGCTTTCGGAAACACCTGGCTGTCGGTGATGACAAGTACAGGTTTGGGCTGCATGTTCCTGATATAAGTGTCGACTTCACGCTCCTTACATATAACACAGATCCCGTCGTTATCCAATACATCCCTTATTACCTGAACCTGTGGCAGTATCATCCTCCCTTCGGGAGCTTCGATATCTATCGGGGTGATCAGTAAAACAGTGTCGCCGTATGAAATCAGGTCAGCAACCAGGGGTTTCCTGGTATAAGCCGTTTCGGGCATGGCCTCCCGGATGACACGTACCAGATCGTCCAGCTTTTCGGGATGAAGCGAGGAAAAATCAAGCAAGGTCACACTGTACCTCTCCTGCAGCACCCTTGAAAGATTGTCATCTATCTTCTCCACATCCGATTTATTATGGACAATGACGAACGGCAGCCCGGCCTTCTTAAATTCCCTGATCAGATTCTTTTCATCCTCATCGAAAGTATTATTGGCGATGATCAAAAGGGCCAGGTCTACCTGCCTGAGAGCCTCCCTTGTTTTGGAAATACGTTTTTCACCCAGTTCACCGGTATCGTCTATGCCAGCGGTATCTATCAGCACTACAGGGCCAAGCCTGGCTATTTCTATGGATTTTTTTACCGGGTCGGTCGTGGTCCCGGGGATATCGGAGACTATAGCCACCTCATGGCCGGCAAGAGCATTGATGAGTGTGCTTTTACCATTGTTCCTTCTTCCGAAAATCCCGATATGGGGCTTGGTATCACGTGTGCGGGTCATGGTATTTTTTTATTTCGCTTTTCGCCTTTTACTCAATCGTATACCCCATTTTCAGAAGGTTCCCGGGTTTAAGAAGGTCTTCAAGCTTTGCAGGATCAACAAGCCCCAGCTTTTCATTAGCCTCGGAAACTGAAAGTTTATCGGCTTTCATAAGCCTGGCAAGTTCTGCCGCTTTGTTATATCCTATTAAGGGTAAAAGTGCTGTTGTTACCGAGGGGCTCCTCATCAATTGCTCAAGGCTCACGGCAGTATTGATGGTTAAGGAGCTCAGAAGGTTTTGTTTCAAAGACTGGTTGGCTGCGATCAGGAGTTTAAGGCTGCTTATCATCGCATGGCCTATTACCGGAATGTAAGCGTTGAGTTCAAGGCAGCCCTGCCCGCAAAGCCCCGACACCAGCTGGTCGTTGGAGTACACCAGGTGCGAACTGCTGATGACAAATTCGGGGATTACCGGGTTGATCTTTCCAGGCATGATGGTACTGCCGGTCTGCCGTGCCGGGATGCTCACGACCGGAAACGGTTTATTAATGTCTGAAGCCATGAGCCTGATATCCGACGCCAGTTTTTCGAGGTTCACTGCATGAGACTTCAGCGTGGCGTGTACTTCCACGAAACTGTCTAGGTTGGAAGTTGCATCGGCCATATTTTCACTCCTTGCAACAGGCAATCCAGTAATCTTCTGCAGGTTTGAAACAACCTCCATAATAAAAAAGCGTGGCACCGACAGGCCTGTGCCAACAGCCCCGCCGCCCAGGTTGACCAGTTTAAGCCTTTCGGAACATTTTGAAACCCTCCACCAGTCACGCGACAAGGCCTCGCTGTATGTACTGAATAATTTCCCGAAAGATGAAGGCACTGCTTCCTGCATCTGGGTATAGGCTATTTTCATGCTATTCCGGTGAGCTGTCTCGATTTTTTCGACTTCTGCCCTTGTTTCATTAATTGAAGATTCAAGCTTCAGAAGTAAATAAAGAAGACATATCTTCAGTGATGTAGGGATGACATCGTTGGTAGACTGGAATATGTTGGCATGCTCCAGCGGATCAATAACACTGTAATCACCCGGTTTTTTCCCAAGTTTAAGCAAGGCAGCATTGGCTATGATCTCATTGGCATTCATGTTTATGCTAGTCCCTGCCCCGCCTGATACTGCAGGTACTATCCAATGATCGAAATACAGACCTCCTGCAACTTCCGATGCAGAGAGGATAAGCGCATCCAGCTGATCCTCTTGTAAAGTTCTTATATTTTTTTCAGGGTATTTCTTCGAAACAGCAACGAAATAATCGCGGCTGGTCAGGTAACAGGCTTTCTTGACGATTCCGATAGCCTCGTACCATTCTTTGTGAAAGGCAGTGCTGTCGGGGAAATTATCCCTGGCCCGGCAGGAATGTATCCCATACAGGGCATTGACCGGGACATCCACATCGCCCAGAAAATCCTGTTCTTTCCTTGTTCCCTCGTTAGGTTTATTCATTTCGGGTGTAAAGATTTATTTTGTAATTTTACAAAAACTTTTTCAAAGCATCAGGTTTGAAGCACTTATACTTACTCTTTTTTCTGATCTTATTTCCAATACTTTTATCAGGGCAAACAAACACCGACTTCTGGTTTGCCGGGCCTGAAGTTACATCAGGTCATGCCGACTCCCCTATCTTTCTCCGTGTAACCTCATTCAACCAGACTGCAAATGTAAGTATTTCGGAGCCTGCCAATACTGCAGCTTTTCCAACGCAGAATATTGTCGTTCCGGCAAACAACACGATATCCGTCAACCTGACTGCATGGAAGGAGATCATTGAATCAAAACCTCCCAATACAGTGTTGAATTACGGCATCCACATTCATTCAAATGTTCCCATTACAGCGTATTATGAGGAATCCAGTACACAAAATCCTGAAATATTTACATTAAAGGGCAATGATGCCCTGGGGACTTCATTTTATATTCCTTCCCAGGACACTTTGTATAATCAGGCTTTAAATCCCCAGGCTTACAACTCCTTTGATATCATAGCCACTGAAGATGGAACAACCGTGACTATAACGCCTAAGACTGCCATTGTGGGCCATGCTGCGAAATCCACCTTCACCGTGACCCTGAACCAGGGCCAGGTTTACAGCGCGCAGGCTACAGGACTGAACGGGCGTGACCACCTCATGGGCTCGACCGTTACTTCCGATAAAGCAGTTGCAATTACCGTCAAGGATGATTCTGACCGGTTTCCGGGCCAGGGTTGTTATGACCTTACAGGGGACCAGATAGTTCCTGTGAATATAGTCGGGACCCAATATATAGTTGTACGTGGTTATTCCAACGGTGCAATGAATGACTGGGTGTTTGTGACGGCCACTGCCAATAACACCAACATCAGCGTTAACGGTGTTTTTGCCGTCAACAAGAACGCCGGCGACACCTATCATTTCAAGATGGCCCTGACCGACACCTCCGCCTACGTTTCTACCGACAAGCCTGTTTACGTATGGCATCTTACAGGTTATGGCTGTGAAGCGGGTTCAGCCATTCTTCCACCGATGAACTGCACTGGATCTTCACAGATTGCATTCACACGCACCTCCGGAAATTCCTTTGAGCTGATCATCCTTACCAAAGCCGGCGCCCAGGGATCCTTTACCCTTGACGGAAACTCCGCCCTGGTTACCGCTGCAATGTTCCATGTTGTTCAGTCCAATCCTGCCTTTGTCTTTGCCCGTATCGATTTCCCCGTTGGCACATTGCCGGTCGGCGCCCATATCCTTGCAAATTCACAGGACATCTTTCATATGGGAGTAATTGAAACATATGATGCAGGGCAGGCAGGTTGTTCTTATGGTTACTTTACCGATTTTGCCAGCCTGAACCTCGGGCCTGACCAGGAGGTATGCCAGGGTGTCAGCATAACGCTTGACGCAGGGCCCAACCGGCTAAGCTATGACTGGTATTATAACGGCACCCTTTATACCTCAGGGGTTCAGTCCATAACAGTCAGCAACCCCGGAACATATTCTGTGACAGTGAACGACCACAGCTGTATATTATCCGATACCGTCGTCCTCAGTAATTATCCTTTTACAAACCCTGTCATAAACGGGGTCACCGATTTCTGTGAAGGCACTCCCCAGCAGCTCAGCGTGCAGGGCACATATACTTCCTACCTTTGGACTACAGGAGCGACAACCCAGTCCATTACAGTTAACACAAGCGGCACCTACGGCGTAACTGTTTCAGACGCAAATCATTGCACCGGAAACACCTCTGTGAACGTAACTGTTCATCCCCTGCCGACAGCAACAATTTCGGGTACTATTGCAGTCTGCCAGAATGCAACTCAACCCCAGATTATTTTTACCGGGGCTTCAGGAACAGCGCCGTACACCTTTACCTATAATATTAACGGCGGATCAAATGTTACCATAGCCACAACTTCCGGGAACAGCGTGACTTTGAATGTACCGACAGGAACTCCCGGCACTTTCGCATACAGCCTTGTGAGTGTGCAGGATGCAAGTTCACCCCTTTGTTCCCAGGCCCAGGCAGGGAGCGCCACTGTTACTGTAAACGCCCTGCCAACCGCAACCATCTCAGGGACTGTTGCAGTTTGCCAGAATTCAAACGCCCCACTGGTCACCTTTACCGGAGCATCAGCCACTGCACCTTATACCTTTACATATAAGATCAACGGGGGAGCCAACCAGGTTATAACCACCACCTCGGGCAACAGCGTGACACTGGCCGCCCCGACCAATGTAGCAGGCACATTCGTCTATTCACTGGTGAGCGTGCAGGACGGCAGCTCAACCTTATGTTCACAGGCCCAGGCCGGAAGCGCCACGGTAACTGTAAATCCCCTTCCTGCCGCCAGCATCTCAGGGACCACAGCAGTTTGCCAGAACTCTGCTTCACCCCCTGTTACTTTTACCGGTTCTTCAGCCACAGCGCCTTATACTTTTACTTACACCATCAATGGAGGTTCCAGCCAGACCATCACCACCACTTCAGGTAACAGCATCAGCATTGCCGCACTCACTATTACCGCCGGCACTTACGTATATGACCTGGTAAGCGTGCAGGATGCGAGCCTGACCCTCTGTTCACAGACCCAGACCGGAAGTGCCACGGTGACCGTAAATCCCCTGCCAACAGCCACAATATCGGGGACTATGGCTGTTTGCCAGAATTCCAACGCACCCCTTGTAACCTTTACCGGGGCTGCTGCCACCGCACCATATACCTTCACTTATACTTTAAACGGAGGTTCAAACCAGAACATCACCACTATTTCGGGTAACAGCATAAGCATTGCCGTTCCAACCAACACCGTCGGCACCTTTGTGTATACCCTGGTCAGTGTGCAGGATGCCAGCGTCACCCACTGTTCACAGGCCCAGGCCGGAAGCGCTACGGTAACGGTGAATCCTCTTCCAACAGCTGCCATTGCGGGAAACACTGCCGTTTGCCAGAATGCAAACGCTCCTCTGATAACCTTTACAGGGGCTTCAGCCACTGCGCCTTATACTTTTACATACAAGATCAACGGAGGGGCTAACCAGCTTGTCAGCACGACCTCAGGAAACAGCGTCACGGTGGCAGCTCCAACCGGCATTCCGGGAACTTTCATCTATACGCTTGTCAGCGTGCAGGATGGCAGCGCCACAACCTGTTCACAAGCTCAGGCCGGAACAGCGACAGTCACCGTCAATCCCCTGCCCACGGCAACAATCTCAGGAACAACGGCCGTATGCCAGAACTCATCCTCTCCCCTGGTCACCTTCACCGGGGCTTCGGCCACAGCACCCTATACCTTCACTTATAAAATCAACGGTGGTGCAAACCAGATGGTCACCACCACCTCGGGAAGCAGTGTAAGCATAGCAGTTCCGACTTCCACTGCAGGAACCTTCAGCTATTCCCTTGTAAGCGTGCAGGACGGAAGCGGCACCCTTTGTTCGCAGAACCAGGCCGGAAATGCCACCATCACAGTTTCCGCATTGCCCACTGCTTCCATCTCGGGAACCACTGCCGTATGCCAGAATGCTGCTGCCCCCCTGATCACGTTTACGGGGGCCTCGGCCACTGCTCCTTACAGCTTCACCTATAATATCAACGGGGGAGCCAGCCTTATCGTCACCACCACTTCAGGCAACAGCGTGACCATTGCAGCTCCGACCGATGTACTGGGGAACTTCAGCTACAACCTGCTCAGCGTCCATGACGGCAGCCCCCTGGCCTGCCAGCAGGCACAAACAGGAACAGCCACCATCATAGTCAATCCCAACCCCGACGTCACCCTGCAGTCCTGCAATGACCCGGCCACGACAAGGGGGTCTAAACCCCTGATATTAAAAGGAGGGGTTCCTGTAGGAGGCGCTTACGGAATAGACGGTAATCCACTGCCCACTGGCATCCTTGATCCTTCAACCCTGAGCCCAAGTCCTCCGGATCATATCATCTCATATACTTATACGAACCGCTTCAGCTGTGCAATTACAAGGACCCAGGCTCTGAAAGTCAACAACTCTCCCATTTTTACCTGTAAGAGTGCCATGACCGATATCCGCGATCAGAAAACATACCAGACTTTTGAGATCTATGTCGGGGGAGTTTACCGCTGCTGGATGTCATCCAATCTCAATTACGGCAATTTCACACAGAGCAATCTCGTGCAAACCGACAATTGCAGTGTTGAAAAATACTGCCAGGGAAATGACCTTACAAAGTGTGCAGAATCAGGTGCGCTCTACCAGTGGGATGAACTTATGAATTACCTGCCTGCGAATAATTTATCTGCAGAAGGCAGGCAGGGATTATGCCCTCCCGAATGGCATGTACCTACCGAAGCAGAATGGTCAGACCTTGAGACCTTTTACTCAGGACCCGGCCTGGCAGGCTGGAGTCTTCTGGACCTCAATCCCTTATACGGATTCCATGGAAAAACCGCCGGCTTCCTTTATCAGAATCTTGTTTGGGCTTTTGTACCACCAAACTTCAGTGCCACCATGTTTTGGACTTCTACCGTAAGTTCAGCCACAAACACAAGGATTTTCGCTCATGGCCTGAATGAAATAAATGCCAGTGTATCAAAATATTTCTCAACACGGGGCAACGCTTTGCCTGTTCGCTGTGTCAAGGATCTGTAGAAGTGTATTTGTATAGATAGTGGAGTGACAAATTTAACATTCCCTGATTATTATACTAAACATAACAACCGCAAGAGACAGAAAATTAAAGATATGTATTTTTTTTGTTTACATTTACACATTGACATAAAACCCATCTCTTGATTTTTTTTAAACTACAAAGACCCTGGTGACCTGATGGTCTGACTCATGAAACGATACAAGAAAGTACTCCCAACCTGCTTTTTTTCGGTGAACCTGGCAGGCCGGAAACACTCAACCCAATTCACCAGGACCATGACTGCTCTTTTTCTCGGGGTCTTATTGTTATCTGCTGCCATTCTCCCTGCAAAATTGACAGCCCAGGAAAATGGAGCAACTTACAAACTCGGGCAGCAACTTCTTCCGGGAAATTTTGAGCCTCAGACTAACCAGTCCTCCGGAGGTATCCTCCCGATGTATGATCCGATGACAGGCAACCTCAATACGAACTGTCCGAATTCGAACTTTTCAGTAGGGAATTTCTCAAACTGGACCGGATGTTACGGATGGTTTTCTACTGCCTGCAACTGCGCCAATCCCGGTTTTCTTACTTCAGGAGCCCATCCTTTGCATAAGATCATTGCAGCCCCGGGTTGGCTTGACCATAATACCTGTGATTCTTTGCAGACGGTTTACCCGGGTGAAGCTTATGTTGCGCGGCTTGGCGATACAATGTATACCAGCAATAATGGTAATGCATGTCCCCCGGGTGCACGAGGCATTAAAAAGGAGGCCGAACTGACTTACCAGGTAACTGTTACTTCCAGCTCATACCTTTTTATTTACAGGTATGCTGTAGTCCTGCAAACCGGCGGACATCCAAACAACCAGCAGCCTGATTTCAAAATCGAGGTAACGGATAACCTGGGTACTGTTCTTGACTCAACTTGCGGCTATTATTACATTACCGCCCAGGGGAGCGGCCCCCCGGCTCTCGGATGGCACCGGTGTACAAACAATGGAAACGGGAATGTTTACTGGAAAGACTGGACCACCGTCGGAATGAACCTGTCAGCTTATCTCGGCCAGACGGTTTATGTCAAATTCAAAACACGTGGATGCACTTACGATACTCATTTCGGTTACGCTTACATCTCCACTTACTGCAGTTCCCTGCAGATACAGACAGCACTTTGTGAAGGCGATACCTCCGCAACCCTGATTGCCCCCCCGGGATTCAGTCATTACCGCTGGAGCACAGGAGATACAACAGCCCAGATAACTGTACCTCACCCTGTTACCGGAGCAAGTTACTGGGTTAAAATAACTTCATATAACAATTGTGCAGATACTATCTGGAACACCCTTACTTACACTGTGATCACTACCGATTTTACCCATGCCGCTGCATGTCAGAATCAGTCCACTCAATTTACTGACCTCAGTACAGTTAATCAAAATCAAGTCGTTGACTGGAGATGGGACTTCGGTGACGCCACCCCAATTGTGGCGGGAATAAAGAATCCAACCCATACTTTTACAAATACAGGCACTTTCATTGTCAAACTGGTTTCTTACTCGACCGAAGGCTGTAAGGATTCCATCACCCATTCAGTTACTGTGAGCCCGATGCCAACCGCTACCATTACGGGCGGGACATCCGTTTGCCAGAATACTACATCCCCGTTGATAACTTTTACAGGAGCATCAGCCACAGCTCCATATACCTTTGGATATACCATCAACGGAGGTCCAATAGTATATGTTGCAACCACTTCGGGTAACAGCGTCACAGTATCCGCTCCAACCAATACGGTCGGTACTTTTATCTATGCCCTTGTCAATGTAAAAGAAGGAAGCGCGCAAGGGTGTTCACAGACGGCCACGGGAACCCAAACAATCACTGTGAACCCTTCACCATCAGGAACAATTTCGGGAAACACGGCATTATGCCAGAACGCAGCTTCTCCAGTGATTACATTTACCGGGACAGCGGGGACCTCGCCTTTCACCTTTACCTATACTCTTAACGGGGGTTCCAATCAAATCATTACAACTGTTTCGGGTAACAGTATAACACTTCCTGTAAGTACGAACATACCGGGAACCTATATCTATAATCTGGTAAGCATACAGGACGCAAGTGCAACAGCCTGTATCATGCCTCTGACAGGGACTGCTACGGTGACTGTCAACCCTTTACCGTCAGCAACTATTGATGGCACTGTATCCGTTTGCCAGAACGCCGCATCCCCGTTAATTACATTTACAGGGGATGTGTCCACTGCACCCTATACGTTTACCTACAAGATCAATGGAGGTGCAAATCTTGTCGTAACCACAACTTCAGGGAACACCGTGTCGGTTCCTGCGCCTACCAATACCGTGGGCACATATGTATATTCGCTGGTGAGTGTTCAGGATGGCAGCTCCACCGCATGTTCCCAGGCACAAACGGGAAGTGCAACAGTAACTGTCAATCCTTTACCCACAGCTACTGTTGACGGCACCATCTCTGTTTGCCAGAATGCAAGCCCTCCATTAGTTACTTTTACTGGAGCGGCAGCCACTGCTCCCTATACGTTCACTTACAATATAAACGGCGGCGCCAGTCAGTTTGTCACAACAATTTCAGGCAACAGTGTTACCATAGCTGCACCCACCAGTGTGGTCGGCGCCTTCACCTATAACCTTTTAAGCGTTCAGGACGGAAGTACGACCACATGCTCCCAGGCACAGACCGGCAGTGCAACAGTCACAATAAACCCATTGCCCACTGCAACTATTTCAGGAACAACAGCGGTTTGCCAGAATTCAGCAGCACCCCTTGTCACCTTTACAGGCGCATCAGCAACGGCTCCATACACCTTCACTTATAATATCAACGGGGGTGCCAGCCTGTTTGCCACCACTACCAGCGGGAACAGTGTAACAGTGACCGCTCCCACATCCACCGTAGGTACTTATACTTATAACCTGCTGAGCGTCCAGGACGGAAGTTCCACGGTATGTTCCCAGCCGCAATCCGGTGCGGCTACCGTCATTGTGAATCCCCTGCCGACTGCTGCCGTCACCGGCTCAACTGCAGTTTGCCAGAATGCCACAGCTCCCCTGGTCACGTTTACAGGCGCATCATCCACAGCGCCCTATACTTTTTCTTATAATATAAACGGCGGATCAGTACTGACCGTTACCACAACCATAGGAAACAGCATTACCGTTGCCGTGCCCACAGGCGTGGTAGGCAGCTTTACCTATAACCTGCTGAGCGTGCAGGATGGGAGCGCGACAGTTTGCTCCCAGGCACAAAGCGGAAGTGCCACAATAACCGTCAATCCTTTACCTACAGCGACGGTGGCCGGGACAACCTCGGTATGCAGGAATGCCACTTCACCACTTGTTACCTTTACCGGTGCATCTTCCACAGCGCCCTATACTTTCTCTTATAATATTAACGGCGGATCGGTACTGACCGTTACCACGACCTCGGGAAACAGCATTACCGTTGCAGCGCCCACTAACGTTGTGGGCAGCTTTACCTATAACCTGCTGAGTGTTCAGGATGGAAGCAGCACAGCCTGTTCCCAGGCCCAGGGCGGAAGCGTGACCATTAATGTAAATCCCCTGCCCACAGCCACCATCTCAGGAACCACGGCAGTTTGCCAGAATGCAACAGCACCCCTCATCACCTTTACAGGCGCGTCTTCAACGGCTCCTTATACCTTCACTTACAAGATCAACGGAGGAGCCGACCTTGTCGTTTCAACCATTGCTGGGAACAGCGTGACAGTAGCCGCACCAACAGGTGCTGTTGGAACATATACTTATTCTTTGGTTAGCGTACAGGACGGAAGTTCAACGCTTTGTTCACAGGCCCAGGCAGGCAATGCAACAATTATAGTGAATCCATTGCCAACAGCAAACATTGCAGGCACGACCACCGTTTGCCAGAATGCTACGGCTCCCCTTGTCACTTTTACCGGTGCATCCTCAACAGCTCCGTATACCTTTACCTATAACATCAACGGGGGGTTGAACCAGACCGTAAGTACAACCATCGGTAACAGTGTTACAGTTACAGCCCCCACCAATGTACCCGGGACTTTTGCCTACAACCTCGTAAGTGTGCAGGATGGCAGCGCAACAGCCTGTTCGCAAGCCCAGGCAGGCATTTCGACTATTACTGTCAATCCATTGCCAACCGCAACAGTCTCGGGAACCACATCGGTTTGCCAAAACTCATCGTCTCCCCTGATCACCTTTACCGGTGCGGCAGCAACTGCGCCTTATACCTTCACTTATAATATCAACGGGGGAGCCAGCCAGTTCATCACCACTGTCGCAGGAAACAGTATAAGCATTGCATCTCCGACCAATGTATTGGGGACATTTAGCTATAACCTCGTGAGCGTGCATGATGGCAGTGGGCTTTCCTGTTCACAGGCTCAGAGCGGAAGCGCAACAGTTACTGTGAACCTTTTACCAACCGCAACGATCGCAGGAACAACGGCTGTTTGCCAGAATGCGGCTACTCCTTTAATAACATTTACAGGAGCTTCCACAGCACCGCCTTATACCTTTACTTACAATATCAACGGGGGAGCCAGCCAGTTTGTAACTACCTCATCGGGAAGCAGCGTTACAGTGCCCGCTCCTACCAATACTACCGGTATGTTTACCTATAACCTGCTCTTTGTGCAGGATGGAAGCGCAACCCCTTGCGCCCAGGCCCAGGGCGGAATTGCAACCATTACAGTACGTCCTTTGCCTACTGCAACCATTTCAGGCACAACGGCAGTTTGTCGCAACTCAGCCTCTCCGCTTATAACCTTTACCGGGGCATCTTCAACAGCTCCTTACACCTTTACCTATAATATAAACGGAGGAGCTAACCAGGTAGTTTCTACCATAGCAGGTAACAGCGTAACCGTGGTCGTCCCGACAGGTACTGCCGGCACTTATATTTACACCCTGTTGAGCGTTCAGGACGGAAGCACAACCGCCTGCTTAAATTCACAATCGGGAAGCGCAACCATCACTGTAAATCCCTTACCCACCGCCACCATATCAGGAACGACAGCTGTTTGCAATAACTCCGCTGCACCTCTTATCACCTTTACCGGGGCATCTGCAACAGCTCCTTACACCTTCACATATAAAATCAATGGAGGTGCGAACCAGGTCATATCCACCAGCGCAGGGAACAGCGTCACACTACCCGCTCCGACATCCGCAGTAGGTACTTTTATATATTCATTAGTGAGTGTGCAGGAAGGCAGCTCAACCGCATGTTCACAGGCCCAGGGCGGAAGCGCCACAGTGATAGTGAATCCCCTGCCCTATGTAAACCTCACGGGTTGTAATGACCTTACTACAACATCAACCTCCAGGAGCTTTACTCTCAAAGGCGGATCGCCCCCGGGAGGAACTTATTACATCGACGGGGTTCCTGCTGCAGGAGGTATTTTCAATCCCTCGGTGCTTTCTTCAACAAGCCACCAGGTCACCTATACCTATACAGATTTCAATACCTGTAAGAGCACTTCAAGTTCGGTATTTATCAATATCATAAACGGAAGTCCTGCCGGAAGTTGTCCGCAAAGCTTTACCGACCCCAGGGATAATACTCTTTACAAAGCCTTTACTATCGGAAGCCATTGCTGGATGCTGTCCGATCTGAATTACGGGACCAAAATGGCTTCGTCTTCGACCGCTCAGACAGATAACTGCACACCCGAGAAATACTGCCTCGCATCGGATCCCACCTGCTCAACCTATGGCGGCCTTTACCAGTGGGACGAACTGATGCAATACCAGGTTCCTGCTTCAGGGCTTACATTCCAGGGGCTTTGTCCGCCCGAATGGCATGTTCCTGTCCAGGCAGAATGGACCGATCTCATCAATTCGGTTGCATCGATGACACCCGGAGACGGACTTGCCGGAAGTTATCTCAAGGATCCAGTTCCCACCTTCGGCTTCCGGACCCTGCTTGACGGGATATTTTACATGAACAACACCTGGGCATTTACTTCCGGCAACCTTACTGCTGTTATGTTCTGGACCTCTACAACCAACGGGCCGTACCGGGCTATAGCGAGGGGAATGAATGTATACACCTACTCAGTGTCGTTATACCCCTCCCTCAAGGCCAATGCCTTCACGGTAAGGTGTGTGAAAGACTGATACAGAGCAAGCTGAATTCGCCAGGAAGTAAAAAACATTTGGAAAATGTTATGCTTTTTTTAATAACCTGAACTACTGCAAGAGACAGGAAGTTAAAGATATATATAATTTTTTGTTTACTTTTACGCAATAAAATAAAACCTATCGAACGAATTTTAAATTAACAAGCACGACTCCGGTAACCTGATGGTCTCACGCATGAAACAATTCAAGGAACTTATACATACCTGCTTTACACGGACGATCCATGATAGCAGGCGATTTTCAAACAGACTTACCCGGACTACACTCACCCTCTTTATAGGTGTTTTTTTTATCTCAGGGATTGGGTTCCCTATAACGCTCACAGCTCAGCAGAAGGAAGCGAAGTATGACCTTGGTCCGCAGTTGATCCCAAGTAATAGCCCCCCCAAAACAGACAGGTCATCAGGAGGTGTTATGCCGATATATGATCCTTTAACTGGTACCCTGAATACGTCCTGCGCAAATTCAAACTTCGCCCAGGGAGACTGGTCCAACTGGACCGGCTGCTATGGTTATGGGACAAATCCGCCACTTCCTTCCTGCACGATCCCCGGATTTCTCACCAGCCCTACAGGAGGGAATTATACAGAACCCTTACATAAAATGATGGCTGCCCCTGGCTATCATGATTACTGGGGTTGCGACACTGTGAAAACGGTGTTTACAGGCGAGAGTTTCTCGGCAAGGATAGGCGATACTGCAACAGGTCGACATGGCGCGGAAGTTCACTATGAAGTTTATGTTAACAGCACTAATTACCTTTTTGTTTACCGTTACGCAGTTGTTCTCGAATCACCAAACCATTCTGTAGCCCAGCAACCGAATTTCCAGGTTGTTATTCGTGACAGCGTGGGAAATACCCTGGATCCTGTATGCGGATATTATTACATTGCAGCACCGACAACTGCAAATACACCTCCCCCGGGCTGGGTATATTGCCTCAATCCCGGGAACAGACAAAGGTATGCCAAACCTTGGACTACCGTGGCAATGGATCTTACACCTTATGTGGGAAGGCATATTACCCTGGCTTTTATCGCTAAAGGTTGTTGCATTGCCAATGGTTCCCACAGGGGGTATGCCTTTGTTTCAGCCTATTGCAGTGCGCTGGTTATACAAACTGCACTTTGCCAGGGAGATACAGTAGCAACACTTACTGCCCCCCCGGGTTTCGCACATTATCTCTGGAGTAACGGAGATACTACACAGTCAATAACAGTGCAGCACCCTGTAACAAATTCGACTTACAGCGTACTGCTTACCGGCGCAAACGGATGTTCAGTTACATTGAATAATACCTTGACATATACCTCGATCACGACTGATTTCACCCATGGTTCAGTCTGCCAGAACCAGCCTACACAGTTCACTGATGCGAGCACAGTGAATCAGAATTCAGTTGTTAACTGGAGATGGGACTTCGGGGATGGCACGCCTGTTGTTAACGGCATACAGAATCCCCCCCATACGTTTACAGGATTAGGTCCATATAATGTAAAACTGGTTTCGTATTCCACTGAAGGCTGCAGAGATTCAATCACGCATTCAATCTCGGTTAGCCCGATGCCAACCGCCACGATCATGGGAACCGTCACCGTTTGCAAGAGTACTACTCCTCCCCTGATCACCTTTACCGGAGCCTCGGCTTCTGCCCCATATACTTTTGCATACAGGATTAATGGCGGGGCTGTGCAATATATCACAACAAGCTCGGGAAACAACGTTACAGTTGCAGCACCCACAAATACTGTTGGCATCTATATCTATAGCCTTGTAAATGTAACTGAAGGCAGTGTGCAGGCTTGTACTCAGGCTGCCAGTGGAACCGCTACCGTTACCGTTAACCCTGCGCCAACAGCTACCATCTCGGGAAACACAACAATTTGCCAGCATGCGACTGCACCCCTGATCACATTTACAGGAGCTTCGGGTACTGCTCCTTACACTTTCACGTACAATATAAACGGAGGATCAGATCAAACCGTCACAACATCTTCGGGGAACAGCGTTAGCATTCCTGTTTCTACGCTTGTTGCAGGAACGTTTACGTATAACCTTATCAGTGTGATGGATGGTGGTGCTGTTTCATGTACCAATCCTCAAACCGGCAGTGTTACGGTTATAATAAACCCATTACCGACCGCAACTATCTCGGGGACAACAGATGTTTGTCAGAACGCGGCTTCTCCCTTGATTACTTTCACAGGAGCTTCATCCACTCAACCCTATACATTTACCTATAATATTAACGGAGGAACAAACAAGACCGTAACAACAACAAGCGGGAACAGTATAACTGTTGCGGTCCTGACAGGCTCTGCAGGAACATTTACCTACAACCTTATCAGCGTTCAGGATGGAAGTTCCACGGCTTGTTCACAAGGCCAGACAGGCAGCGCCACGGTTACAGTGAATCCCCTGCCTACCGCTACCATCGCCGGGACTATAGCCGTTTGCCAGAATGCAACTGCCCCATTGGTCACATTTACCGGGGCTTCAGCTACAGCGCCATATACTTTTACCTATAACATCAACGGTGGAACAGATCAGATTGTCACTACTACTTCGGGGAACAGTATTACAATTGCTGCACCCACCAATATTGTCGGGACATTCAACTACAACCTTACAAGTGTTACCGACGGAAGTTCAACTTTATGTTCCCAGGCCCAGACAGGCATTGCAACCATCACGGTGAACCCCCTGCCAACAGCAACGATCAACGGAACAACCGACGTATGCCAGAATTCGACTGCACCCCTGATTACCTTTACCGGGGCGGCGGCTTCCGCACCTTACACCTTCACTTATAATATTAATGGAGGAGCAAGCCTGTTTGTCACAACAAGCAGCGGGAATAGTGTAACAGTAACCGCTCCCACATCCACAGTAGGAAACTTTGTGTATAACCTGCTGAATGTTCATGATGGAAGTTCAACAGCCTGTTCCCAGGTCCAGACAGGGAGTGCAACAATCAATGTGAACCCATTGCCAACGGCGACAATCACAGGTACTACCGCCGTTTGCCAGAATGCAGCTGCTCCCATGGTCACCTTTACCGGGGCTTCATCCACCTCACCCTATACGTTCACCTATAAGATCAATGGTGGAGCAAACCAGGTAATCACAACCACTTCAGGAAATAATATCAGCATTGCAGCCCCGACCAATGTTGTTGGGACCTTCGTTTATTCACTCGTAAGCGTTCAGGACGGGAGTTCAACCGTATGTTCCCAGTCCCAGGCAGGAACTGCCACAGTTATAGTCAACCCGCTGCCAACTGCGGCAATTGCAGGAACCATCGCCGTTTGCCAGAATGCGACAGCACCTTTGATTACCTTTACAGGTGCCTCCGCTACTGCGCCTTATACTTTCACCTATGATATTAACGGCGGATCAGCACAGACCGTTACCACGACATCGGGAAACAGTATCACCCTTGCGGCGCCTACCAACGTGGTGGGCAGCTTTACCTATAACCTGCTGGGAGTGCAGGACGCAAGTTCAACCTCTTGTTCACAACCCCAGGCAGGAAGTGCAACGGTTACAGTGAATCCGCTGCCAACAGCAAGCATACTTGGAACCACGGCAGTCTGCCAGAATTCGACAGCCCCTATGGTTACATTTACAGGGGCGTCCGCTACCGCGCCATATACCTTCACCTATAAGATCAACGGGGGGGCAAATCTTGTTGTTTCCACAACTTCAGGCAACAGCGTAAGTATTGCAGCACCTACAAACGTCGTTGGCACTTTCATTTATTCGCTGGTAAGCGTTCTGGACGGAAGTGAGACAAGCTGCTCCCAGCCCCAGGCCGGAAGCGCTACCATAACTGTAAACCCCTTGCCGACAGCCAATATTTCCGGGACTACGGCAGTTTGCCAGAATGCCGCCTCTCCCCTGATCACCTTTACCGGAGCCTCGGCAACAGCGCCTTATACTTTTACGTATAATTTAAACGGAGGCACTGACCAGACCATTACCACGACTTCGGGTAACAGTGTTACCCTTGCAGCTCCGACTAACGTAGTAGGCACTTTCATTTATACTCTTGTCAGTGTACAGGATGGAAGCTCCACTGCCTGTTCACAGGTTCAGGCCGGAAGCTCGACGATCATCGTGAATCCATTACCTACCGCATCAATCTCAGGAACCACAACTGTATGCAAGAATGCAACCGCCCCATTGATCACCTTTACAGGTGCATCTGCATCAGCGCCCTATACCTTTACCTATAATATCAATGGAGGAGCAAACCAGTTCATAACAACCACCGTTGGGAATAGTGTAACCATTGCCGCTCCGACAAACATTGTGGGAAGCTTTACTTATAACCTTCTGAGCGTGCAGGATGGAAGCACTACAACCTGCGTCCAGGCCCAGGGCGGAAGTGCCGTTGTTATTGTAAACCCTTTGCCAACAGCATTAATCTCAGGGACTACAACAGTTTGCCAGAATTCAACAAATCCCACTATCACTTTTACAGGGGCTTCCGCTTCAGCTCCCTACACTTTCACTTATAACATCAATGGAGGCGCCAGCCAGTTCATTACTACCACCAGCGGTAACAGTGTAACCTTAGCTGCTCCAACCAATGTGCCGGGAACATTTAATTATAACCTGCTGAGCGTACAGGATGGCAGTACAACAGCCTGCATACAGGCCCAGACCGGGATCGCCACTGTTATCGTTAATCCCCTGCCAACTGCAGCTATCGCTGGAACAACCTCGGTATGCCTGAACTCAACCTCTCCTTTGATCACTTTCACGGGAGCATTGGCTTCAGCACCTTACACTTTCACTTACAATCTAAACGGAGGAGCAAATCAGCAGATCACTACCACTTCGGGCAATAGTGTAACCATCGCCGCGCCCACAACTGCCCTTGGCACATTTACCTACAACCTTCTGAGTGTGCAGGACGGAAGTTCGACTGCGTGTTTCCAGGCACAGTCGGGAAGCGCCACAGTAACCGTAAACCTGTTGCCAACAGCTACTGTCACAGGTACGACGCCTGTCTGCCATAACAGCACGCCTCCGCTGGTTACTTTTACCGGTGCATCCACTTCACCGCCTTATACGTTTACATACAATATCAACGGTGGCGCCAACCAGTTCATCACGACCACTTCCGGGAGCAGTGTCAGTATTCCTGTGCCGACCGGGACTGTCGGCACGTTTAACTATAACCTACTATATATTCAGGACGGCAGCCTGTATCCCTGTGCCCAGGCTCAGACCGGCACGGCTACCATCACGGTAAACCCCCTGCCCACAGCAATTATCTCAGGGACCACGACAGTTTGTCAGAATGCAAATTCTCCTCTGATCACTTTTACAGGTGCCTCAGCCACTGCACCATATACCTTCACTTACAAGATCAATGGCGGGGCCAACCAGGTCGTCACCACCTCCAGCGGAAACTCAGTGACCATCGCGGCACCGACCAATGTAGTCGGGACGTTTGCCTATACCCTGGTAAGTGTGCAGGACGGCAGTATCACAACGTGTTCACAGGCCCAGGCAGGAAGTGCCACCATTACCATAAATCCCTTGCCTACAGCGACAATTTCAGGAACAACAGCCGTTTGCCGGAATGCAGCCTCACCCCTGATCACATTTACAGGCGCATCTGCCTCAGCGCCTTATACATTCACGTATAATATCAACGGGGGAGCCAGCCAGGTAATATCAACCACTGCCGGGAACAGCGTAACACTACCCGCCCCGACATCCACAGCAGGTACTTTTATTTACAACCTGGTGAGCGTACAGGATGGAAGTTCAACAACATGTTCCCAGGCCCAGTCAGGAAGCGCTACCATTATCGTTAATCCTTTACCCACAGCTGCAATTTTGGGAACAGCAACGGTCTGCGAAAGTTCATCAGCCCCACTTATCACTTTTACCGGGTCATCAGCTTCGGCACCCTACACTTTCACTTATAATATCAATGGGGGGGCAAGCCAGTTTATAACAACCAACAGCGGTAACAGTGTAACTTTAGCTGCTCCCACCAATGTGCCGGGAACATTTAATTACAACCTGCTGAATGTGCAGGACGGCAGTTCAACGGCTTGCATCCAGGCCCAGTCGGGGATCGCCACGGTAATCGTTAATCCCCTGCCAACTGCGACTATTGCCGGGACAACCTCGGTATGCCTCAATTCAAACCCTCCCCTCATCACCTTCACCGGGGCGACGGCTACTGCGCCTTATACTTTCACCTATAATATCAACGGGGGGGCCAGTCAGCAGATCACTACCACTTCGGGCAACAGTATAACCATCACCGCCCCCACAAACACCCTTGGTACTTTTACCTATAACCTTGTAAGTGTCAGGGACGGAAGTTCGACAGCATGTTTCCAGGCACAGTCAGGAAGCGCCACGGTAACTGTAAATTTATTGCCTACCGCAACTGTTACAGGAACTACCTCGGCATGCCTTAACGGGCCTCCTCCATTGGTTACTTTTACAGGTGCTTCTACATCTCCCCCTTACACGTTTACCTATAATATCAACGGAGGCACCAGCCAGTTTATAACCACTACTTCGGGGAGCAGTGTTACAATACCTGCTCCAACAGGGTCAACAGGAACTTTTGCTTATAACCTGCTCTTTGTCCAGGACGGCAGCCTGTATCCCTGCGCACAGGCCCAATCAGGGACTACCACCATCACGGTAAATCCCCTGCCTACTGCAGCTATTGCAGGAACAAACTCTGTTTGCCAGAATTCAACTGCACCCCTGATCACTTTTACGGGTGCATCATCCACTGCTCCTTATACCTTCACGTATAACATCAACGGAGGTGCGAACCTTGTCATCACTACGACAAGCGGGAACTCCGTGACATTACCCGCTCCGACATCCGCAGTAGGCACTTTTATATATAACCTGGTGAGCGTGCAGGACGGAAGCATCACAGCATGTTCACAGCCCCAGTCGGGAAGCGCGACGGTCACCGTTGCTCCTTTGCCTACTGCGACAATCTCAGGGACAGTATCTGTATGCCTGAATTCACCTCCGCCACCGATTACATTTACGGGGGCCACATCCACTGCGCCTTATACTTTCACCTATAATATCAACGGGGGCGCAAACCAGGTTGTTACCACGACCAGCGGGAACAGCGCGATAGTTTCAGCCCCAACCGGCACCCTGGGAACATTCACCTATAATTTGGTAAGTGTTCAGGATGGAAACGGACTTGCTTGTTCACAGGCACAGACAGGAAGCGCTATAGTAACCGTGAACCTTTTACCCACGGCCAGTGTTTCGGGCACAACCAACGTTTGCCTGAACGGAGCAGCCCCACTGGTGACATTCACCGGGGCATCAACATCTGCTCCGTATACCTTTACATATAATATCAACGGGGGAGCAAGCCAGTTCGTGACTACCAGTAGCGGGAACTCTGTAACTGTGGCAGCCCCGACGAATGTTGCAGGTCCGTTTACCTATAACCTTTTATTTGTCCAGGACGGAAGCCCGACCACCTGCCAGCAGGCCCAGAGCGGAAGCGCTACCATTACAGTAAACCAGCTTCCTACAGCAAGTATTTCGGGTACAACAACCGTATGCCAGAATTCAGCTGCACCCCTTGTCATTTTCACAGGATCAACAACATCGCCCCCATATACGTTTACCTATAATATCAACGGCGGCGCCAATCAGATCGCTACGACCTCAGGCGGGAACAGCAGTGTAACGGTTTCGGCCCCCACAGGCACTGTGGGAAGTTATACCTATAACCTGGTAAGCGTGAAGGACGGAACACCTCAAACCTGTTCACAGTCGCAGGCAGGAAGTGCCACGGTTCTTGTGACACCCTTGCCGACAGCTACTGTTTCAGGGACTACAGCTGTTTGCCTTAACGCAACAGCTCCATTAATCACCTTTACAGGTGCATCAGCGACTTCACCTTATACATTTACTTATAAGGTTAACGCAGGAGCAAACCAGGTTATCAGTACAACAAGCGGGAACAGTGTCACTGTTGCTGCGACTACCAACGTATTAGGCACGTTTACCTACTCCCTGGTCAGCGTGCAGGATGGCAGTGCCCTTGGATGTTCCCAGTCCCAGGGCGGCAGCGCCTCGGTGACAATTAATCCCCTGCCGTATGTGAACCTTTCTGTTTGCAATGACCTGATAACAACAACGACCTCGAGAACCTTTAAATTAAAGGGAGGTCTTCCCCCGGGAGGGCAGTATTATATTGACGGTGTACCAGCCGCAGGGGGTTTATTCAATCCCACTGTATTATCTGCTTCAAACCACCAGGTAACATACTCGTTTACCGATTTCAACACCTGCACAAGCGCTTCCTCCTCAGTCTTCATCAACGTTATTTCAGGAAGCGCTTCGGGGAGCTGTCCTCAATCGTTTACCGATCCCAGGGATAACTATGTCTACAAGGCCTTCACTATCGGAAGCCGCTGCTGGATGCTTACCAACCTGAACTACGGAAATAAACTGGCTTCGTCGGCCCAGGTCCAGAGCGACAATTGCGTGCCCGAAAAATATTGCCTTGCATCCGATGCTACCTGCACCACTTACGGTGGCCTTTACCAATGGGATGAGCTTATGCAATACCAGGTTCCCGCTTCAGGGCTTACAGTACAGGGAATGTGCCCGCCCGAATGGCATATACCCACCCAGGCCGAATGGACCGACCTTATCAACACAGTCACATCTACAACCCCCGGTGACGGTCTTGCCGGCAGCTATCTTAAGGATCCTGTACCCACCTTCGGGTTCCATACCCTGATGGATGGGATCTTGTACCAGAATAACACCTGGGATTTCATTTCAGGCAACCTTACCGCGACAATGTTCTGGACTGCCACTACCAACGGTGCGTACCGTTCCATTGCAAGAGGGATGAATATCTACACTTACAGCGTATCATTCTATCCCTCCATTAAATCCAATGCTTTCTCGGTAAGATGTGTTAAGGATTAGTGACAAGTCGGAAATTATTCTTTATAAGATTAACCAGGAATCTTATTTTTTTATAAAAATTCTACCGCTTTATATTCGATCTGAGTTTTATTTATATAACTTTACATCGAATCAGGATCTATTAACTAAGTCTCTGTCTTAAAGGATGATCCTATGAGCACATCTACAGATAGAATATGTAGTAGTTTTCAATTAAGGCATTCAGTGTTGGTAAATGTTTGCCTTTTTTTCATAATACTGGCAACGCCTTATACGATGTCGGGGCAAGCTCGTACTGCTCAATATTATCCCGAGAAATACCATCTTGCTCACAGGGTGACTGTTGGAGACTCTTCCAGGATCATTTATACTAATACCTCAGCCTGTACAAACAGTGATCTCTCACTTGGCAACTGGAGTAACTGGTGGGGGTGTTACGGATTGTGGTGTGCCGATCATACAAATCAATGCAGATGTACCGGCGGCAGTTCCGGTATTCCTGTATACAACCCTGCCTGCAACAACACCAACATGCCCTGGTATAATACCCCGACCGGTGGTCATTTTGCCATTGCAAACCCGGGACCAGATGGTATTGTACCTATTCAAAAAGTTTTCCCTGGAGATGCACACTCAGGACGTATAGGTAATTATACATCCGGTGGCAGTGGTGGTGGTTATATAGATCAGGCCACCTATACCCTGACTTATGATCCTGCGAACAGCTTTTTGATTTACCGCTGCGCAGTTGTGCTGATGAACCCGGCGGATATTACCCATAATACAGACGATAAAAGACCGAGGTTTACATTCAAGATCAAGGATCATACAACGGGAACCCTGATGGATCCCACTTGTGGTTATTATGACCTCAGGCCTAACGATAATATGACAACCTGGGATTCAATTCATGTTGGAAGCAACTGGTTGAAATACCTGGACTGGGTTACTATTGGGATAGACCTTTCAGGCCTGAGCGGGATCATTCCAGGGCAGCAACTGGATATAGAGTACATGGTTCACGGTTGTGCCTTTCAGGCACATGCTGCCTGGGCCTACGTAGAATCCTTCTGTGGCGCTATGACAATACAGGTGGAAGGTTGCGAGGGAGCGGGTTCCGTGACATTGACCGGCCCTCCGGGCTTCGTCGATTACGTTTGGCAGGGCCCTTACTGTCCAACCTGTACCATGCCCCCACCCACCTATAACGGGCAAACTGTAACAATTACCACTGCCCAGGGAGCTGTTAGTGGAAATACTTTCTCTTTAACTGTGACAGCCCTTAATGGCTGCCAGGTAACCAATGTGCAGCAGGTCATTGGGTTTACCCAGATCCACGCCGGGTATTATTATTCTCCTCCTGTATGTGTCGGATCACCTGTCGCTTTTTTTGACACGAGCACAGTCAACCAGAACCAGGTCGTTAACTGGAAATGGAATTTCGGTGATGGCACCGGTGATTTTACAGGTACGAAAAATCCAACACATACTTTTGCAAATGCAGGGACCTTTAATGTAAAGCTTATCTCATATTCAACAGAAGGTTGCTCGGATACCGTCATTCACCCTATCACGCTGGCGCCTCCCCCACTTGCCACTATAAGCGGCACCACGACCGTTTGTAAAAATGGCACCCAACCATTAATAACATTCACAGGCTCCCAGGCAGTCGCTCCCTATACCTTCACCTATAAGATCAACGGGGGAGCCAACCAACAGGTCAGTACAACTTCAGGAAACAGTGTTACAGTTGCTGCACCAACTAATGTTACAGGAACATTCATTTATTCACTTGTAAGCGTAAAAGAAAGCAGTTCCAACTCCTGTACCTACCTGCAAAGCGGCACGGCTACCATAACCGTGAGCCCCTTGCCCACTGCCACTGTTTCAGGCACAACAACGGTTTGCCAGAATGCAAACTCACCCCTGATCACCTTTACCGGGGCTTCGGGCACTCCACCTTACACCTTCACTTATAACATCAACGGGGGAACAGCCCAGACTGTCACTACCACATCAGGCAACAGTGTAACCATTGCGGCACCCACTAATGTTGCAGGCACATTCGTTTATAATCTTACCAGCGTTCAGGAAGGAAGTTCTGCTGCCTGTAGCCAGGCACAGAGCGGCAGTGCAACAGTTATCGTAAACCCTCTCCCGACTGCCACGATAGGAGGCACCACATCGGTCTGCCAGAACGGCACTGACCCATTGATAACATTTACCGGGGCTTCAGCTGCAGCACCGTATACGTTTACTTATAAGATAAACGGAGGATCATCACAAGTAGTTACCACAACTTCAGGGAGCAGCGTGACTGTTCCTGCACCGACAAATACCGTCGGCACCTTTGTTTATGAACTGGTAAGTGTTCAGGATGGAAGTTCAACTGCCTGTATCCAGGCACAGACGGGAAGTGCAACCATTACAGTAAACCCATTGCCCACTGCCACGATCGACGGCACCATTTCTGTTTGCCAGAATGCAAGCCCGCCATTAGTTACTTTTACAGGAGCGGCAGCTACAGCACCCTATACTTTCACGTATAATATTAACGGGGGAGCCAGCCAACTTGTAACCACTACTTCGGGAAGCAGCGTTACTATAGCGGCCCCTACCAGTGTGGTAGGCGCTTTCACCTATAATCTTTTAAGCGTGCAGGACGGAAGTACGACCACCTGCTCCCAGGCACAGAGCGGCAGCGCAACCATCACCGTAAACCCACTGCCCACTGCGACAATCTCAGGAACAACAGCGGTTTGCCAGAACTCAACCCCGCCCCAGGTCACGTTTACAGGCGCTTCTTCCACTGCTCCTTATACCTTTACTTACACAATTAACGGCGGGTCAAACCTTTTCGTGACCACTACTTCGGGGAACAGTGTCACCGTGGATGCACCAACCGGCAGCGTCGGAACCTTTATCTACAGCCTGGTAAGCGTACAAGACGGAAGCGCAACGGTATGTTCCCAGCCTCAATCCGGTACGGCTACCATCATCGTAAACCCCCTGCCAACAGCCAGTGTCTCCGGCTCAACAGCAGTTTGCCAGAACGCAACTGCCCCCCTGGTCACGTTTACAGGCGCATCATCCACAGCGCCCTATACTTTTTCTTATAATATAAACGGCGGATCAGTACTGACCGTTACCACGACCATAGGAAACAGCATTACCGTTGCGGCGCCCACAGGCGTTGTGGGCAGCTTTACCTATAACCTGCTGAGCGTGCAGGACGGAAGCGGCACAGTTTGTTCCCAGTCCCAGGGAGGCAGCGCAACCATCACCGTCAACCCCCTGCCAACAGCAAGCATTTCGGGAAGCATTGATGTTTGCAGGAATACCACCGCACCCCTGGTTACCTTTACCGGGGCATCGGCTACAGCGCCCTATACTTTCTCTTATAATATTAACGGCGGATCAGTACTGACCGTTACCACAACCTCGGGAAACAGCATTACCGTTGCAGCGCCCACTAACGTTGTGGGCAGCTTTACCTATAACCTGCTGAGTGTGCAGGACGGCAGCAGCACAGCCTGCTCCCAGGCCCAAAGCGGAAGCGTTATAATTAATGTAAATCCACTGCCCACCGCTTCTATCTCAGGAACCACGGCAGTTTGCCAGAACGCAACCTCACCGCTGATCACCTTTACCGGGGCGTCTTCAACGGCTCCTTATACTTTTACTTACAAGATCAACGGAGGATCCAACCTTGTCGTTTCAACCACTGCAGGGAACAGCGTTACCGTGGCAGCCCCGACAGGTACAGTGGGAACATTTATTTATTCCCTGGTGAGCGTGCAGGACGGAAGTGCAACACTATGTTCACAGCCCCAGGTGGGAAGCGCAACCATCACGGTGAATCCATTGCCTACAGCCAGCATTGCAGGAAACAGCACCCTTTGCCAGTATTCAACTGCCCCGTTGATCACCTTTACCGGGGCATCAGCAACAGCACCTTATACTTTCACTTATAACATCAATGGGGGAGCCAGTTTGTTTGTCACTACTTCAGTGGGGAACTCCGTGACTATTACCGCCCCGAGCAATGTTTCGGGAACTTTTGTGTATAACCTGCTGAGTGTGCAGGACGGAAGTTCAACAGCCTGTACCCAGGCGCAGAGCGGCAGCGCAACAATTACCGTGTACGGACTGCCGACAGCCACTGTCTCGGGAACAACATCAGTTTGCCAGAATTCAACTCCGCCTCTTATCACCTTCACCGGTTCATCGGGTGCTGCCCCGTATACGTTCACCTATAACATCAACGGTGGAGGCAACCAGGTCATCTCCACCACCAGCGGTAACAGTGTAACCATTGCAGCGCCTACGAATGTCCTTGGCACCTTCACCTATAACCTGGTCAGCGTCCAGGAAGGAAGTCCATTGGCCTGCTCACAGTCACAAACCGGCAGCGCCACCGTTACCGTGAACCTCCTGCCCACGGCAACGATCTCAGGCACAACACCTGTCTGCCAGAATGCAGCCGCGCCTCTTATCACCTTCACCGGGGCTTCAACGGCACCGCCTTATACTTTTACATACAATATCAACGGGGGTGCAAACCAGTTTGTAACTACTACTTCGGGAAGCAGCGTGACGGTTCCCGCCCCAACAAATATTACAGGCACCTTTACCTATAACCTCCTCTTTGTGCAGGATGGAAGCGCAACCCCCTGTGCCCAGGCCCAGAGCGGAAGCGCAACCATTACGGTACGTCCTTTGCCTACTGCAACCATTTCAGGCACAACGGCTGTTTGCCGCAATGGGGCCTCTCCGTTAGTCACCTTTACAGGTGCTTCCTCTACAGCGCCTTACACTTTTACTTATCATATTAACGGGGGAGCAAACCTTGTGGTCACAACAACGAGCGGGAACAGTGTCACCGTATCCGCTCCTACCGGTACTGCCGGCACTTTTATTTACACATTGGTGAGCGTGCAGGACGGGAGCAGCACAGCATGTTCTCAGGCCCAGAATGGAAGCGCAACCATCACGGTAAATCCTCTGCCCACCGCAACGATATCAGGAACGACAGCTGTTTGCAATAACTCCGCCGCACCTCTTATCACCTTTACCGGTGCATCGGCCACGGCTCCTTATACCTTCACCTATAAAATCAACGGGGGCGCCAACCAGGTTATATCCACATCAGCGGGGAACAGTGTGACACTACCCGCTCCGACATCCACAGTGGGTACTTTTATATACTCATTGGTGAGCGTGCAGGAAGGCAGTTCAACGGCCTGTTCACAAGCCCAGGGCGGAAGCGCCACGGTGACGGTGAATCCTTTGCCGTACGTAAACCTCACAACCTGCAATGATCTTATAACAACCTCGACCTCGAGGAGCTTTACTTTGAAGGGTGGGGTGCCCCCGGGAGGGATTTATTACATTGACGGAGTTGCTGTTGCAGGAGGTATTTTCAATCCCACGGTGCTTTCAACAACCAGCCACCAGGTGACCTATTCGTATACCGATTTTAATACCTGCAAGAGCACTTCATCCTCTGTGTTTATCAATATTATTACAGGTAGCGCCAGCGGAAGTTGTCCCCAGAGCTTTATCGACCCCAGGGATAATACTCTCTACAAGGCTTTCACCCTCGGCGGCCATTGCTGGATGCTCACCGACCTGAACTACGGGACTAAAATGGCTTCGCCCTCCACACCCCAAACCGATAACTGCCTGCCCGAAAAATACTGCCTTGCTTCGGATGCCACCTGCACAACCTATGGAGGCCTTTACCAGTGGGACGAACTGATGCAATACCAGGTTCCTGCTTCGGGACTGACGGTCCAGGGACTTTGTCCGCCCGAATGGCATGTGCCCACCCAGACCGAATGGACCGATCTCATCAATACGGTTGCATCCATGACACCCGGCGACGGCCTTGCAGGAGATTTCCTCAAGGATCCTGTACCGACTTTCGGCTTCCATGCTCTGCTCGACGGGATTTTTTACCTGAACAACACCTGGGCATTCACTTCGGGAAACCTTACGGCCACAATGTACTGGACCTCAACCACCAACGGGCCGTACCGCGTTATTGCCAGGGGAATGAATGTCTATACCTATTCTGTATCGTTCTATCCTTCCCTCAGGTCCAATGCCTTCACGGTAAGGTGCGTGAAAGACTGAGAGCGCCCATCGCTCACCACTTTTTAGCTTTTCCAGTTATAATGTTATGGATTTTTGATAACTTTGTTCAGTTATCCGGCAACTATTTACCGGGTTTCATTGTCTTGATGTTATGGAAAGCCTAAAAGGCTTTTTATAATATTTTTATATGAACAAAACCATAACGATGACTCAGCATCTGCTACACACACCATGAAGAAGGAACTTTTACACTTTGTTCTTACACTGGTAAAACCCTTACTGTTCCTCCTCCCGCTGCTTTCGCTTCACCAGGAAACTTTCAGTCTTACCGGTATTACGAAACTCCCGGATGGCATTCATACCGCCCTGGCCAATGCCGACGATTCGACAAACTGCCGCAATCAACCAGCCGACAGCCTGCCGGGAATTGTCAGGTTTGACCACCATGGAGAGTTATACGATTACTATTACGTGAGACTGTCGGGCTTTCGATCAAATTTTGAGCGCTATGATTTTTATGTAAAAGCCGGGCTTCATAAGATTTTTATTGAGAACAAGAATGAGTTTCTAAGTGATTCAGCTGTTTTCGAAACTAGCTTATACAATGAAAATGCAAGGTCGGAATTCAGGGAACTGATCAGTAGTGTAAGGGCAGCTGATTCATTAACAACTGCGGAAGAGAAACAGAAAACACTGGACGAATCCCCGTTTTATCACAAGATCGCACCCCAGGACATACATCAGCTGCAATCCCCCCTGGATGTTATACCCTGTTCAAGCGCCGAGATTGCCTGTTCAGCAAACACTTATACCTTCCCTTCAAATACAGGAGGAAGTTCACCTCCTGTTGTTGGAGGTTACCCTAATTACGGATGCCTTGGATCTGAACCCTGCCCGTCCTGGTTCTTCATGCAGGTGGGTACTGCCGGTGATATTACGATCCATATTCATCAATACAAGAATGGTCTGCCCCCGGTCGATCTGGACGTTGACTTTATCTGCTGGGGACCGTTTACCAGCCTTACCGATGGATGTGCTTTCGGTTTGACAGGTACTTGCGGACCAAACCCTCTTCCCGGCTGCTGCAGCAATGTATCCTGCCCCCCGGGCTTCTATCCCAAGGGGAATATCGTTGACTGCAGTTATTCAGGCAATGCAGTTGAGGACTGCCACATACTTAACGCCCAGGTCGGGGATATTTATATTCTTCTTTTAACGAATTTCAGCACTCAGGCAGGAACGATAACTTTTGCTCAAACCGGAGGCAGCGGGATAACAAACTGCAACCTTCTTGTTTTTTGTTCCATGATCGATATTACTGCGAATGCCACTGCCTGTAATTCTTCGACCAATACTTATAATGTTTCAGGGACTGTCGATTTCAGCAATCCTCCTCCCACAGGCACGCTTACAATAACTGATTATACTGCCGTGCCCAATATCAGCCAGGTTTTTTCCCCTCCATTTACCAGCCCCCTGAATTACACCATGAACAATATCCCCTGCGACGGGGTTACACATATCGTCACTGCTGCTTTCTCCGACAGCGCCTCCTGCACTCTCACAGGGTCTTATACTTCGCCACCGCCTACATGCCCCTCAGGGGTTATACGGGGAGGTGGGGCAATATGTAACAATGGCTCAAGCCAGACTAACGTCAACATTGACATTATCGGTTCATCCGGGCCTTTCAATATTACTTATGCCATTAACGGTATAAATCAGGCGCCTATCCTAAATTACAGCGGATCGTTGCCCTACATCATTACTACCAGCACACCGGGAGTATACACCCTTGTTTCAGTATCCACATCCGGATGTCCCGGTGGCGGCCCCGTTGCGGGAAGCGCCACCGTCACACTCAATCCCCTGCCAACCGCGACTATCTCGGGCACAAACTCTGTATGCGTTAATGCCACGCACCCCCTGGTAACTTTCACAGGGGCTTCAGCCACTGCCCCTTATACCTTTACCTATAAGATCAACGGGGGAACAGACCAGGTCATCACCACAACGAGCGGTAACAGCGTCAGTGTTGCCGCACCTGACAATGTTGCCGGCACTTTTGTTTATTCACTGGTCAGCGTCGAGGACGGAAGCACCCCTGCCTGTTCACAGGTCCAGGCTGGGAGTGCGACAATCACAGTTAATCCTTTACCTACAGCTGCGATCTCGGGAGACATCTCTGTTTGCCAGAACTCAGCCCCCCCACAAATCACCTTCACCGGGGCATTATCAACAGCGCCTTATACTTTTACCTATAATATCAACGGGGGCCCACCCCTTACTGTCACAACCACCACGGGTAACAGTATTACTGTGGATGTGCCTACAATTACAGCCGGGACCTTTGTCTATAACCTTGTTTCGGTAACCGATGCCAGCGCTACCTTATGTTCGCAGTCCCAGTCCGGCAGCGCCACCGTTATTGTAAATCCCCTGCCCACCGCCACTATCAGCGGGACTATCGCTGTATGCCAGAATGCCACTGACCCCTTGATCACTTTCACAGGAGCTGCGGCAACTGCGCCTTATACCTTCACCTACAACATCAACGGGGGAGCCAGCCAGTTCATAACAACGACCAGCGGAAACTCTGTCACCATTGCAGTGCCTACCAATGTTGCAGGCACTTTTACATATAACCTTTTAAGCGTTCTCGACGCAAGTTCAACGAGCTGTTCACAACCCCAGTCGGGAAGTGCCACCATTACGGTAAATCCTTTACCCACCGCTACGGTTTCAGGAACAACAAGCGTTTGCCAGAATGCAACGGCCCCTCTGATCACCTTTACCGGAGCCTCTGCTTCAGCCCCATATACTTTCACATACAATATCAACGGAGGGGCAAGCCTAGTAGTCACGACCACTTCGGGGAACAGTGTGACTGTTGCAGCGCCAACTTCTGTAGTCGGCACATTTACCTATAATCTCCTTAGTGTGCAGGACGGGAGTGCAAGCATTTGTTCCCAGGCCCAGGCCGGGACAGCAACAGTTATTGTCAACCCCATTCCAACTGCAACAATTTCGGGGACTATAGCGGTTTGCCATAATGCAACCGCCCCCGTGATCACCTTTACAGGGGCTGCTGCCACTGCGCCTTATACTTTCACGTATAATATTAACGGCGGATCAGTACAGACCGTTACCACGACATCGGGAAACAGCATAAACCTTGCGGCACCCACCAACGTTGCGGGCGTCTTTACCTATAACCTGCTGGGAGTTCAGGACGCAAGTCCTACCACCTGTTCCCAGCCGCAGACCGGAAGCGCAACTGTGACTGTGAACCCCCTGCCAACAGCAGGAATCTCCGGGACAACTGCAGTGTGCCAGAATGCAACTGCGCCACTGGTAACCTTCACAGGTGCATCGGCTTCTGCCCCTTATACGTTTACCTATAAGATCAACGGAGGGGCAAACCTTGTCGTGACCACCACCAGCGGCAACAGCGTTACAGTTACAGCCCCCACTAATGTTGTCGGTACATTTGTGTATTCCTTAGTAAGTGTTCAGGATGGGAGCACAACAAGTTGTTCTCAAGCCCAGGCGGGAAGCGCCACGGTTACCGTGAACCCTCTGCCCACAGCAAGTATCTCGGGGAACATCACCTTGTGCCAGAATTCAACTGCACCTTTGATCACTTTTACCGGAGCTTCTGCTACCGCACCATATACCTTTACCTATAATATCAACGGCGGTCTGAACCAGACAGTGACAACTACCATCGGTAACAGTGTTACAGTCACAGCTCCGACCAATGTGACAGGGACATTTACCTATAACCTGGTAAGCGTGCAGGACGGAAGCGCAACTACATGTTCACAGGCGCAGAGCGGGCTTGCTACTGTGATTGTAACTCCTTTGCCAATGGCAACAATCTCCGGTACGGCTTCAGTCTGCCTGAATTCAACACAGCCCCTGATTACCTTTACAGGCACATCATCAACTGCACCTTACACTTTCACCTATAACATCAACGGGGGAGCAAACCGGATAGTCACCACCACAAGCGGCAACAGCATCACCGTCGCAGCGCCTACCAATACCCTTGGCGTTTTTACTTACAACCTGGTGAGTGTACACGACGGAAGTGCGCTTTCGTGTTCTCAGACCCAGGCCGGAAGCGCCACGGTTACCGTAAATCTTTTGCCCACAGCTACCATCTCGGGGAACATTGCTGTTTGCCAGAATGCAACAGCTCCTTTGATAACGTTTACCGGGGCCTCAACAGCGCCACCCTATACTTTTACCTATAACATCAACGGGGGACCCGATCAGTACATCACTACAACCATCGGCAGCAGTGTCACCATACCTGCCCCTACCAGTACGGTGGGCAATTTTACGTACAACCTGACCTATGTGCAGGATGGAAGCGCTACTACCTGCGCCCAGGCCCAGAACGGAAGTGCTACTGTTACTGTTCATCCTTTGCCTACCGCCACTATTTCTGGAACAACAGCCGTTTGCCGGAATTCAGCAACCCCGTTTGTGACTTTCACGGGCGCTTCGGCAACTCCACCGTATAAATTTACTTATAAAATAAACGGGGGGGCAGACCAGATTGTCACAACCTTTTCGGGGAACAGCGTAAATGTTGCCGTGCCTACAGGGACTGCCGGCATCTTCATTTATACCCTCGAAAGCGTGCAGGATGGAAGTTCTACAGCCTGTACCCAGGTTCAGCCTGGAAGCGCCACCATTACTGTAAATCCATTACCCACAGCTACAATCTCAGGAACAACGGCGGTTTGCAACAACGCTGCATCGCCTTTGATCACCTTTACAGGTGCGGCTGCTACAGCTCCCTATACCTTTACATATAATATCAACGGGGGCGCGAACCTTGTAATATCTACGACCGCCGGGAACTCTGTGACACTACCCGCTCCCACATCCACAGTAGGTACCTTAATTTACAACCTGGTAAGTGTTCAGGATGCCAGTATTACGACCTGTTCGCAGGCACAGGGTGGAAGCGCGACGGTTATCGTGCATCCCTTGCCTTATGTGAACCTCACGGCCTGCAATGATCCCAAGACAACCAGCACTTCAAGGACATTTACCCTCAAAGGCGGGAGCCCCCCGGGAGGGACTTATTATATTGACGGCGTGCCTGCTGCAGGCGGCTTGTTCAATCCTTCGGTTCTTTCAACGACAACCCACCAGGTCACCTACTCGTATACCGATTTCAACACCTGCGTAAGCACTTCTGTTTCGGTTCCCATTATCGTGATGACAGGCACGCCCACGGGAAGCTGTCCGCAAAATTATACCGATCCCAGGGATAATTCGGTATACCAGGGATTATACATCGGCAGCCATTGCTGGATGCTTTCGAACCTGAATTACGGGACTAAAATGAGTTCGGCCAACCAGCACCAGAGTGATAACTGCAGTGCCGAAAAATACTGTCTTGCCAGTGATGCGACCTGCTCAACTTACGGTGGACTGTACCAATGGGATGAGTTGATGCAATACCAGCAACCTGCCGCAGGGCTTACCGTGCAGGGCCTTTGTCCGCCCGAATGGCATGTGCCAACCCAGGCCGAATGGCAGGACCTGATCAATTCCGTTGCCTCGACCACACCCGGTGATGGCCTTTCAGGGAGTTTTCTCAAAGATCCTACTCCACTCTGGGGATTCCATGCTTTGATCGACGGGATCCTATACCAGAACAACACCTGGGCATTCATCTCGGGGAACCTGACCACCACTATGTACTGGACTGCCACAGGCAACGGGACAGCCCGTGCCATTGCCAGGGGAATGAATAATTATTCTCCAAGCACATCCTTCTATAATTCAGGAAAGGCAAATGCTTTTTCGGTACGATGTGTGAAAGACTGATGATGTTATGAAATGAGGACTGGAAAGGTTTTCGGGTATTCCCTGGCATTGGCTTTAATTCTGAGCTGCCAGGGATTATATGCCCAGTTGACTGTTACTCCCGGCAACCTCATCCATTTGACTCCCACACAGTTTGTGCAGACTTACCTGGTGGGGGCTGGTGTTACCATCTCTAATGCAAAATTCAACGGTTCTTCCGACACTATCAGGCTCATTCAGACTGTTGGCGGTTCTATTGAGAACCAGCAGATCGGGAGTTTTACCGCTGCAGGTAAAACTTTAAGTGAGATTGTTTTTACAGGCGGAGTGATCATGTCATCTGGCAAAGTCACTTCGGCAAAAGCCCCTCCGCCTGATGCAAGCACTGCAATGAATGGCCCAACGGGTGATCCTGACCTTGCTAAAATATCAAATGTTACTACAGCCCAGGTACTTGACCAGGCAGTACTGGAATTTGATTTTATTGCACAGACCGATATCATTAATTTCCGTTATGAGTTTGCTTCAGAGGAATTTGACCAGTACTGCGGCCAGTATAATGACGCTTTCGGTTTTTTCCTTAGCGGAACGGGGATAAGCGGGGGGATGGGATATGTAAATGATGCAGTGAATATAGCGCTTCTTCCCAACACCTTGCTGCCTGTGACGATCAACAATGTCTGTGCGAATAAACCTTTGTATTCCTGGTGGAATGTGCCTGAAGTGGATCTTGCATACAACAGGTTCACTCATGTTTTTACAGCAAGTTACTCTATAAATTGTCTTCAGAGCTATCATATTAAACTTGCGATCAGCGATGTGGTTGACAGGATCTTTGATTCAGGAGTGCTTTTAGAGATGAACAGCTTTACCAGCAATGGCATACAGATTAACACCACATTTTCAAATCCCAGCGGGGGACAGAATGCAATCAGGGGATGCAGCAATGCGATCCTGGTCTTTTCAATCCCTGAGGTTCAAGCGACCGATTATGTTATAGATCTTGCTATCGACCCGACAGGTACTGCAGACCAGGCTGATTTTCTTCCGAACCCCTTACCATCCTCTGTTACCATCCCTGCGGGGACAACAACCTCTCCTCCTCTTGTTATACAAACTATTACAGATCCTGTTCCAGCTGGCAATGAAACACTGATCCTTGATGCATCGCATACAACCTGCGGGTACACCAGCACAACCACTGTCAGCATCCTCATTAAGGAAAAGCCCCCTCTTCTTGTTACCATCAACCAGCCTCCACCCGGGCTTATTTGTGACGGGGCTCAGGTAACATTAAACGCCACGATTAGCGGAGGGTACCCGTCATTTTATTACCTGTGGTCAGGGAATCTGGCGACGAACCCAGCAACAATAACCGCTTCCTATGCCGACCCTGTTGTTACGCTCAGGGTCACCGATGTTTGCGCCGACACCACTATTGCAAACCTTACACTGAATGTAACTCCATACCCTGCAGCACCCGGTGCAATTACCGGTTTGAGCAGTATCTGCAAACCCTTGAGCAGCGTGGCTTATCATGTTGATCTTATACCTGGTGTTTCACAATATACCTGGCTGGCTCCTCCGGGAGTGACAGCTCCTGTTCCCCCTTCTTCAAATGACATTACCCTGGATTTTGGTGCTGGCTCAGCATCAGGTACGGTTGAGGTTCACGGGGTCAATCAATGCGGAAGCGGCCCTTCAAGCGTTCTTCCCGTGAGTGTGTTCGCCCGTCCTGTCCCCACAATCAGCGAAACAGCCACCAACCCCTGCCTTGGCAGCACTGTGACCTATATAACCGAGGCGGGCAAGACCAATTATTCCTGGACGTACCCGCTTGCGAATGCCAGCCTGGTTTCAGGCGGGACAGGATTTGACAATACAATGACGCTTAACTGGTCGGTAGTGGGTCCGGGCGTTGTCAGCGTGAACTATAATGACAACCATAACTGCTCTGCTATTAACCCTACTACAATTAATGTTAGTGTTATTGCACTGCCTTTACCTACCATTTCGGGGACAGCTGTTATATGCGTTGGTTCAACCGGGCTCACTTATACCACCGAAGCCGGGCAGAATAATTATACATGGTCGGTATCACCGGGGAATAACATCACACCCTCGGGGAATACATGCACTGTAGACTGGCTTGTTACAGGCAGCCAATGGGTAAGGGTCGTTTACCAGGATCCTGTTACCTTGTGTACTTCCTCAACTGCAAACCCGGGCCTCAGTGTTACCGTCAACCCCCTGCCTGTTCCCTCTGTCACCGGTACTGTTTCCGGGTGCCAGGGGTTATCGCTGGGACCTTTTACGACCGAGACCGGGAAGTCGGGGTACAACTGGAATCCCGACGGGGGGACCATCGTTCAGGGCTCAGGCCCTTATGAGGTTTACATTACATGGAATACTGCAGGGACAAAGCAGGTAACAGTCACCTATTCCGATGCAAACAACTGCCAGGGCACTTCGCCTGTTCATGTCGTTACCGTGAATGCCACTCCTGCAGTGAGTTTCAACAGTCCTGCAACCGCCTTCTGCCCCAATAATGCAGCATTTATCCTCACCTACGGCAGCCCCGCGGGCGGCACTTATACCGGTACAGGAGTGGTAAACATCAGCGGAACCTATTATTTTAATCCATCACTGGCCAACGTGGGCGCAAATGCACTGAATTATTCTTACACTTCAGCTCAGGGCTGTAATGCGTTGGCGAATGGCAGCATCATTGTCAATCCCCTTCCCGATGTGCAGTTCACACCAGCCCATCCCAACCAGAAATGGTGTTCGGCCTCCCCTGTGAACGTTACCCTTGGTTCATCTGTTCCACTCTCAACCTTCGCCTGGACCGCCAGTGCCAATCCTGCAACGATAAATCCTTCCTCAATCAATAATGGGAGCGGGAACATCAGCCAGGCATTCCAGAATACAGGAAGTATCACCGAAGCTGTTCAATTCCAGGTTTCAGCCACTGCCTCTGGATGCACTTCAAGCCCATACCCGTATACCGTGCAAATAAATCCTGTAGCAACCATCTCAGCTTCCCCTGCAAGCCAGGTCATCTGCTCAGCCACAAACACTGCAGCTATTGCTTTCAGCCTTGTTCCTGCAAGCGGAACCTCGGTGAACTGGTCCTATTCTGCAACTGCAGGAATTACTCCCGCTTCAGGCTCGGGTTCTTCCAACCCTGTTCCTGCAACATCATTTTCAACTACCGATCCTCTGCAGGGAACTGTTACGTATTCAGTCACAACAACCTATGATAACTGCCCGGGAAACAGCCTGCAATACACCATGCATGTGAACCCTGTTCCCATGATTACAAACTCGCCCTTGAGCCAGGCCATCTGCCTGGGATCATCAAGCACCCAGGTGACCTTCACTCCCACCACGGGGTACACTGTGTCTTACCAGTGGCTTGCAACGCCTTCACCTGCAAGCGTTACAGGATATACAGCCGGATCTCAAAGTACCGCCTTTATCCCGGTGCAAACGCTTACCGATCCTTCGAATTCAACAGGAACAGTGACATACGCCATCACACCATCCATCACAGCAAGCTCGGTCACCTGCAGCGGAAATCCGCAGAATTACATAATCAATACAAATCCCCTGCCCACACCCAATATTCAAACCGTGCAGCCGGTTTGCGAGCAAACCAGCGGTCTTAATTATTCCACCGCGGATCTACCGAACCACGGATACCAGTGGAGCATAACAGGCGGCACCATCACCTCATCCACAAACACATCTTCAATAATTGTGAATTGGGGCCCCAATGGGATGGGATCACTCAGTGTCACAGAATCTATTACAAGCACAAACCCTGTCTGCCAGAACACGAATACGAAAACCGTAACCCTTCTGCCCCGGCCGCTTCCAACCATCACTGCAAATTATAACTTAAGCAACGGCATATGCCTGAACCAGACAGGAAGTTACCTTACCGAAGCGGGAATGTCTAATTATACCTGGACCATATCCGCCGGAGGCAATATTACTGTTCAGAACAACCAAAATCTTTCGGTCAACTGGGTCACCACAGGGATAAAGAATGTTACAGTCAATTATAATGCCGCCAATGGCTGCAATGCCCTGGTTCCTGCAACTGTAAGTTTTATTGTGAACCCTCTTCCCGATGTTACCATCAGCGGCCCATCTCCTGCCGTTGCCTGCCAGGGAAGCAGTTCATCGTTTACAGTGCCTGCCGATCCCAATTCTTCATTTACATGGGCTGTATTCCCTGCAGGGACAGGGAACCTCACCTCGACCCAGGGACAGCCCAATGCAACGATATTGTGGCTTGCAGCGGCAAATAACACAAGCGTTAGCACTTTAGGACTGACAACTCATGGATGCACCGCAAGCAGCCAGGTGGTCCTTAATGTTCATCCGACTCCCGTTGTAACAATGGATGCCTGTTTTGATCCTGTGACAATACCCTCGGCCAAAGCATTCAAACTCCATGGTGGTGTGCCTTACGGGGCTTCAGGGGTGTTTTCAGGGGAAGGGGTGACTTTCACTGCAGGGCAATACCAGTTCGACCCGGCATCGGTAGCCGGTCCTTTTCCAAAGACCGTGCCAATACTGTACTCCTACACCAATGTATATGGATGTGCGTCCTCGGGCAGCAAATCGATTGAGGTCGTGAATGAACCTTCCTTCGCTTGTGAAAACCAGATGACTCCCCTCAGGGACGTGAGGACCACCCCGAATAAAACGTATAACACCTACTGGAGGGGGAACCGCTGCTGGATGATACAGAACCTTGATTACGGGACCGAGACCAGCACCACTCTTGCCCAGACCGACAACTGCCAGCCACAAAAATTCTGCCCTGCATCAGATCCCGGCTGTACTTTATACGGAGGGTTTTACCAATGGGATGAGCTGATGCAATACAGCAGTCAGCAAGGCGCACAGGGCTTATGCCCCCCGGGATGGCACATTCCCAGCCTGAGTGAATGGCAGATGCTGATCGATGATCCCCTGAATGAGGGTAATGCACTAGCCGGGGGCTTCCTAAAGGACATGCCTTTCAGCCCGAAGCTTGAGGGGGTATTTTATATGAATAATACCTGGAAATTTTTGCAGGGTGACAATCTGACCTCAACCTTGTTCTGGACATCCACCCTTAACTCATCATTCAAGGCATGGGCCCGCGGCCTGAATAATTTCACGCCCAGTGTTTCTCTCTATTCCTCGAGCCGGCTTAATGCTTTCCCTGTGAGGTGCGTTAAAGACTGATTTCCGGTTGAATCTACACTAATCTTTCGTATATTGCGTTTGGATTTTACTAAATGATTCCTTATGGATAAGTCAGTAAAATATAATTTTAAGTGGAAAGACCTTGGGGATATTGCCCTTGGGCGACCTAACCTGGGCCCTACAACACAGGTCTCAGTATACCGACTGATGCAATACACCATGCGGGATGTCCTCGAAAAAAAGTTTGGCGCGGTTGATGCCAATAAGGTCTTCTTTGATGCAGGCTATCTTGCAGGTACTGAATTTTGCAAACACACACTCAATAAGTCCCTACAGTTCAATGACTTTATTTCGGACCTGACCCAGAAATTGCTTCAATTCGGTATCGGGGTCCTGCGTGTAGAGTCGGCCGACCTCGACAATTTTTCCTTTATGCTTACCATAAGCGAGGACCTGGACTGTTCAGGGCTTCCGTTTTACGGTGTTCCCGTTTGTGATTATGATGAAGGATTTATCGCCGGGATCTTAAATGTCTATTCCGGGAGAAACTTTGAGGTGAAAGAAATTGACTGCTGGGGCACCGGTGAACGTACCTGCAGGTTCTCGGTGAAATTAGTGAGCTGATCTGGGTATGACCGAAATCAAGTCTGAACTTGCCGATGAGATCTGCAAGATACTGCAAAGTATTTCCAACGGGGAACTACCTGAGGCCGGGATGCTTCTTAACGAATTAAAGAAAAAAGAGGGATCTTCAGAAGTTAATAAAATTACAGAGGCCCTGGCCAATCTCCAAAACCAGTTACAGGAAGGGTTTAAATATGCCACCGCCCTTTCTGACGGCGATCTTCAATATGAGGCACCCCGTAATTTTTATTTGTTTTCAGAATTCAAGCAGCTACAGGCAAACCTGAGGCATCTGACCTGGCAGACCCAGCAGATAGCCACAGGTGATTACAGCCAGAGCGTGAACTTCATGGGTGAGTTCTCCGTAGCTTTTAACCAGATGATCGAGGGTTTGAAAGCGGCCAGGAAAACCCAGGATGACCTGAAAGACCTGTATGCGACCAGGAATAAATTCTTTTCAATTATTTCCCACGACCTCAGGAGCCCTTTTAATGCCATACTGGGCTTTTCGGATATACTTGCAGAAGAATGGGACGAATTAAACGATTCAGAGCGAAGAAATTTCCTTGAGAATATCAGGAATACTTCTCATAACACCTTTGATCTTCTTGAAAGGCTGCTTGAATGGTCAAGGATACAAACCGGCAAAATGAAGTTTTTACCTGTCAGGCTTGAGCTTGATAAACTGATCGCAGAAACTATTAAGCTGCTCACGCCTTCGGCCGACCGTAAATTAATACATCTCATCCAGGAAGTCAGTGAGGAAAAATATGCCTGGGCCGATAAGGATGCCATCCTGCTGGTGCTTCGCAACCTGGTCAGCAATTCTATAAAATTCACCAACCAGGGCGGGACGATCAGAGTTTCGAACATGCAAATGAAAGACCAGGTGGTTGTAACTATCAGTGATACGGGTGTCGGGATCTCTCCCGGGAACATAAAAAAGCTTTTCAGGTTTGAAGAGCAGCTCAAGACCGAAGGTACTGATCATGAAAAGGGCACCGGCCTGGGACTTGTCCTCTGCAGGGAAGTCATAGAAAAAAGCCGTGGACGCATCTGGGCCGACAGTACGGAAGGCGAAGGAAGCAGGTTCAGTTTTACGCTGCCGCTGAAGCAGGCCGATTAGGCTGACGTTCGTACATCACATCGCCGCTATCGCTTGCATATCACACCGCCGCTATCGCTCGTACATCACACCTGATGCGGCTTATGTGATATGCTTCGCTATAAGTTTTAAATTGTTGGTTAAAACAAATTTCGCTACTTCGCTATTTCGCTACTTCTTTAATGCGGCTTGTGTGATGTACTTCGCTGACAACAAAAATTACTTTATCTTACTTTTTACAGCGGCAAGAATCTTAGCTTCTCTCTCGGTAGTCAGGGCCAGGAGATTATCAGCTTCTGACATTAATTTATCGAGGAAGGTTTTATCCTTTAAACCGGAGGCATTGATCTTTACGTTCAGCCAGGCACCGAGGACTGCAGAGCGAACACATAAGGCTCCGACACCGGCGTCAGTCACCGAATTGGGATTCCCGGTCTCAACCATGGCTTCAATAATATCAAACGAGGCATAGGCG
>Ga0118677_10001951_pt1 | contig 42548 bp, 37 predicted proteins | sample AliMusrvi5mmetaG_FD_86154 | JGI IMG/M metagenome (GOLD analysis project Ga0118677, IMG submission 86154)
GGCAGCAGGTAGACCGCGATCAGCCCCATCCCCGGCACCGCCCTCGAAGGTTTCTGGGGGCCCGTCCTCTCCTCGCGAGGCCGGGTCACTATCTGCGTCGGCGAGCGCACCGATTCCGCCCCGGAGTCCGCGGCCGCTGCCTCCCCTGCCGCCGCCACTGTGCTCGAGCTCCACAACCTTCCCTTCCAGCGCATCCACTTCGCCTCCGCCGTCACCCTCGGACGCCTCTCCGGCCTGCTCGAAAGCCACGGCAAAGAGTGCCGTTACCTGCTCCGCTCCGCCACCAGCTACAACGACCTCCAGGATGGCCCCTCCGTCCTGATCGGCGGATACAACAACGATTGGACCCTCCGCCTCACCCGCACCCTGCGCTTCTCCTTCGAAGGCACACCCGGCGCTTTGCCCTACATCCTGGACCGCCAGAACCCGCAAAGGCGCGATTGGGCTGTCGATTTCTCGCTCCCCTACCGCCAGCTCTCCCGCGACTACGCCATCGTCGCCCGCATCCACGATCCCAAGACCGAGCAGACCATCGTCGTCGTCGCCGGCATTGGCTATTGGGGTACCCTCGCCGCCGGCGAGTTCGTCACCGCGCCCGACTACCTTCGCAAGCTTCAGGCGGCCGCGCCGCCCAACTGGAAGAACCTGAACCTCGAGGTGGTCCTCTCCACCGACGTCATCGACGGCATTTCCGGCCCGCCCAAAATCCTCGCCACGCACTTCTGGTAGCCCCGGCGCTTTCGCCGCGCGGTATTCTGGTTCCTCATGACGCAGCCGGAGTCCGCGCCGCCACCCACCGCGTTCCGCCACACCTTCACCCGTGCCGGTCTCGCCGTCCTGATCGCGTTCCTGCTCGGCGAAACCACCATCAACTTCATCGATCGCCAGGTGCTCAGCGTCCTCGCCCCCACCCTGCGCGACGAGTTCCATCTCTCCAACGGCCATTACGCCGCCATCGTGAACGCGTTCATGATCACCTACGCGATCTCCTACGCGTTGGCCGGGTGGGGCCTTGGCTTGTTTCGCCAAATTAGTTCGAATAGAAGGGATTTTCTCCTACTGCGTGGTCCGTCACGTCCACGATGGCAGTTAATTGTGGAACTTGATCCCGCAAGGTGACCTCAATTCCTTGGGTCAAGGTCATACGAGACATCGCACACCCTTGGCAGCCTCCAGAAAGAGCAAGGTAGACCACCGCTTCGTGTTCATCCATTGCCACGAGATCGGCACGACCACCGTGGCTCGCAATCGAAGGGTTCACGTCTCGCTCCAACACCGCAATGACTTCTTGCGCCAGCGGTCCTTCAAGCCCTTGTGCGAGGACGTCGTCAGGGAGGCCAGGTGCTACTTGGGCCAACGAGGGCGTGTTGGGGTTCACCATGACAAGTCCCCCATCACCATCGCTCGACCACTCAAGGCGAGAGCCACGAAGATCGTCGACGCTGTTTGCTGGAATCACCACTGCAACGTTTTCGACGACGTAGGTCACGTCGGCGTCATCGGCGTCATTGACCGCTTGGAAGTACAGGTCGTAGGCAAACTTTCCAGCCTCCACCCCTCGCACCTCAAGCCAGAGACCGAGTTCTTCGGCATTGGGCTCTTGGGCCAGTGCGTCGGCAACAATCCCCCGGGCTTCGTCGGTCAAAGTGACGACGAGATCGTCAACGGTCTGTTCGGTGGTTTGAGTCATAGCAACAGTCTATGGGTCAACCACAGTGCTCTGTGACATTGCTAGCGTTCGCTCCGTGGCGAAATCACCGAAAGACGCTCATGAATGGGTCAGCTTTGAAGACGAGAAGGAAGAGCGGACCTGGCGCTTTGACCTGACATTTCTCGAAAGCAACTGGGAGTGCATCTTTGGCAATGGCTGCCAAGGGGTCCTCACGGGGCCAGCCCCCGAGCTCGTCCAGGGATGCTGCAGCTATGGGGCTCATTTGGTCGACAAAGCTGATGCCAAAAACGTCAAAGAGAAAGCAAAACTCTTAACCGACGAAGAATGGCAGTTCAAAAGCGTGGCGCCAAAGAACATCATCGAAAAGAATGAAGACGGTGACCTCGTCACGGTCCTGCAAGATGATGCATGTATTTTTCTGAATCGGCCGGGATTTAGCGGTGGGCCTGGCTGTGCGTTTCATGTTGCCGCTGCGAACCATGGCGAAAGCTACGTCGGTTGGAAGCCAGAAGTCTGCTGGCAGTTACCACTGCGACGCGAAGATGAGGAAAACGACAACGATCACGTCACCACCTCGATCGGCCAATGGGAGCGTCGCCACTGGGGAGAAGGTGGCGCTGAGTTTCACTGGTGGTGTACTGAGGCACCCGAAGCCTTTATTGGAAGTTCTCGAGTCGTTGACTCAATGAAGGACGAACTTATCGAGATGGTTGGGAAGCGGAACTACTCAAAACTCTTGGCCTATATCGATGAGCGAGCAGCGCGAACAAAGATTGGTGTCCCGCTTGCTCACCCGGTCATGAGGAAAAAAGAGAAAACGACCTAGACCCGCTCGTCGTCAAGAGGGTCGTGCTCATCTGACGTCGTCTTGAGGTTCGTGCCAAGGATGCGGTCGTAGTCGTCTTCTTCGGCCAAGCACCACGACGCGTGAACGTCTTCAGGTTCTGCTCCGCATTCGACACACGTCTTTGCTTCTTCTCCGAACGAGCGCTTCAAACTCCGTGCTTCTTCAAAGCGGCGATGTCGACCTTTTTTCACGACTACTCCTTCCTGCTGACAACGATTACTGCAGACCACTACCCCATGCGGGAGGCGGTGCACCATTGCCTTGCTCCGATGGCGCTGAACCACGTTTGCTCTGGCACAACGCTTGGCAAAGTGCCCTCCGAAGAGAACACGCCAACTCCCCTATTGCTCAAGACCACTCTACTTGTTCTGGGCCTGAGTTCGAGTCGCACGCTCGCCGACTACCATCCCGCTTAGGAGGTGCCTTATGTCTGAGGAATTTGATCCAGCGGCCATGATTACCCGATTTGCCGAGCGAGCCAGGGCGGTCAAGGAGCGAGGAGTCCCCCCGATCGAGGGTCCCGATCGCCAAGCGTTTATGCGCCGAGCCCAAATTGACTTCATGGACTACGCGATGTTGGCTGACGCCCAGGCAGAACTCAATGACGGTATCTTGACTTTGCGTATCGACCTGCGGCCCACATGAGCGCCGAAGGGACTTCTTAGCCCCCGTAGTTCATCCGAGTATCTTCCATCCGCAAGATCTCAACCGAGCGCTCCGAAGCCGATCCCTCCAACAACTCAGGTATCGCTCGCGCCCCCACAACAGCGAGAAAGACCACGGTGTGACTTTCAAACTCAGTAGTTGTCACGACCTTGAGATCCAACCATGCGACGGCCTGAGAAAGCACTGGGGCTCCACCAGGCGTGAGTTCCACCTCGACGCCCGAGAGTCGTGTTGGTCGACCCTCCCTGTCTCGCTCAACGTCGTCGACTGCTTTGACAAATTTCCTCACCACCGCTCGATCTTCTCGGGCAAGTATCGAAAGTGCTGCTTTTCCTGAATGTCTCACGTACGCAAGACTTCGAGAGTCGCTCTCGAGGCTCACGCCGAGGATGCGAGGAGTCGTCGCCACCTGGGTGACCAGGTTGATGGTCATGAGATTCCAGGGTCCCTGCACCTCGTCGACAACACTGCCCAGGACGTAGAGTCCTGTGGGCAGCGACCAGAGCACTCGGCGAATCATTGCGTCGTCGCTCTCGGGCAGCGTCACTGTGCGGTCGATCCGTTGTCAATCGTCGTGCTAGTCGAAAACGAAGCTCCAAGCACCGACGAGATCTTGGCTTGGGCTTGGCTCAGTAAGGAAAGTCCCTGATTCTTGTTCCTGGAATAGGACGCCATCTTTGTGGGGTTCCCCACTGCGCTGTAGCAGTCGTTCGCTGCCTTTCCGAGGGAGGCATAGGCATCAGAAAGAAGTTGGGTCGAAAGCTCATCGGGAGTTGGAAGATTCCCATTCGCTTGTTGCAGGTCGAGCAAGAGCACCGCACACACCGTGTGTGCTTCATTGATCGTCCCTCCACTCGTGAGGGTCTGCGTTGAGCGTTTCACATCGTTCTCAAGGGTTCCAAGTGTGGGACCAAAACCAGTTCCATTGACCCAGGCGTTCATTTGTGACTGAGAAGAGCCTTGGCCGTCTTGCCCCGAGCATCCTGTGAACAGCATCCCTGCCACAAGGACAAGACCGAGCACTGCGTTCCTCACGACACACAGATCACGTGATACGAGCGCTTCCCCCGCCTCACGACAACAAACTCTCCAAACAAAAGGTCGTTCGCACTCACTGTGGCGTCAACACCCTCACGGAGAACGTCGTTGACGAAGACACCACCTTGTTCGATGGCACGTCGAGCCTCTGATTTTGATTTCACTAACCCAATCGCGCTGAGCACATCGACCAGCAGTGGCGATGCGTCGAGGTCCGATCGCTCCAGCGATGACTGCGGAACGTCAGCGACCACGTCTCGTAGCGTCGCTTCATCGAGCGACGCGACGCTGCCGCGAAAAAGTGCCCTGGATGCTTCCTCGGCTCGCTCTCGAGCACCTGGTCCGTGAATCAGATCGATCATTGCTGCCGCTAAGGCCCGCTGGGCCTCACGCTTCTCTGGATGATCATTCGTCGAGACCTTGAGCGCATCAATCTCTTCGAGCGACAAAAAGGTAAAGAATCGCAAATAGGTGTCAACCATGGCGTCTTCGACGCCGAGGAAGAATTGGTAGAGGGCGTAGGGGCTCGTTCGATTCGCATCCAGCCAGACCCGCTCATTCCCAACTTCAGATTTGCCGAACTTGGTGCCGTCAGCCTTGGTGGCCAGCGGCGTGGTCAAGCCGTAGGCCTGCTCGCCAGTGCGTTTGGCGACAAGATCGATTCCCATCGTGATGTTGCCCCACTGATCAGATCCACCGATCTGCACCGTACAGCCGTGATCGATATTGAGTTGAGCAAAGTCAAAGGCCTGGAGCAGCATGTAGGAGAACTCGGTATACGAGATTCCCTGGTCGGGGCGCTCAAGACGAGAGCGAACGGACTCTTTCGCCACCATCTGATTCACCGTGAAGTGTTTCCCAATGTCTCTCAAGAACTCCAGAAGAGTCAGGTCACAGAGCCATGCCGCGTTGTCTAACAACAGCGCCTGGTTTGCCCCACTTGACGCATCAAAATCGAGGAAGCGCTTCATCTGTTCTCCGATCGCCATCACATTCGAGGCAATCTCTTCTTTGCTGAGCAGCGGTCGCTCTGAGGACTTCCCGCCGGGATCACCAATCATTCCCGTCCCGCCACCGGCGAGTGCAATCGGTCGATTGCCTCCAAGTTGCAGGCGCCGCAAGGTACAGAGCTGTAAAAGGTGCCCAACGTGGAGACTCGCGGCGGTCGGGTCGAACCCGGCATAGAGCGTGACGCCTCCGGCGTCCAAGAGCTCAAGCAGTGCGTCGTCGGTGATCTGATTGATCAGGCCTCGGGCTGTTAAGTCCTCAGAAACAGATGGCATAGCCAAGAGTCTGCCAAAGATCATGCTCACTCTCAGGACACGGGCAACTCTCTAGCGAATTGTCCACGCTCACTCTCGCAACAAAGCCGTGGTGTGGGCCGAAATGACTCTTGATCCTGGCGCCTTCTGGCTCACGACACTCAGGGCGCTCGTTAGCCGAGACCCAGACTCTCAGCCACCTGCTTCTCAATCGCTGCATGGATCTCAGCGTGGAGGGCGACGTTTGCATCCCGTGAAGGGACCACGCAGTGGACCACGTGGAGTCCTTGTCGACCCACCAGGGAGCCAAGCGCGCTGCGCAACTCGTCAAGCGAGCTCGGGACGGTGACCTCGATGCCAAAGCCCCGGGCCACCTCGCCGGGCGAGACGCTGCGAGGCGTGCCAAAGAGTGTCTCGAAGTCATGCTCTTGCAGCGTGCCGCGTTGGGGCAAAAACGAGAAGATCCCTCCCCCATCGTTATCGAGAACGACGACAACAAGCGAGGCGTTCTCTCCTACGCCGTCGACAAGTGCTGAGACGTCGTGGAGAAAGGCGAGGTCTCCTACCAAAGCCACGACTGGTCCACTTCGAGAGGACGCCACGCCCATGGCTGTCGAGACCACGCCGTCAATTCCGTTGGCTCCCCTATTGGCCAAGAGCCGCTGCGCTCTGGGGCGGCGTCCTCCAAACCATTCAACGTCTCTAATTGGCATCGAAGAAGAGACCACGAGCGTGGAGTCGTCTGGAAGTTCTTGACACAACACTCTGGCGACCCCGGGCTCGCTGAGTTCAGCTCTCGAGAGAACTGTTTCGATCCCTCGCGTGGCGGCGCGCTCAGCGTTGATCCACGAATCCAGCCACTCTTGAGGCGCGGGAGTCCCAATTGTGGCGATGACGCCAAGCGCCTCATCAGGGGAAGTGAGGAGAAATGTCGCAGGGCTCGATGTTGGATGACGAGAGGGTCCATCTCTCCCAATCACCACGATCTCAACTCCCTGGCCAGCGAGCGCAGTGATCCACTCGGTGATGACTTTGGATGCTGGTGGGGCGCCAAGGAGCACGACCACCTCTGGGGCCAGTGTGAGCGCGACCGCCTTATTTCGAAGAATGCCGTCGGCACTTGTCACCATGACCGGATCTTCGCTTCGACATCGTGATCGAGCATCGGCGAGGACGGGCCAGGCGAGATGCTGCGCCGTTGATCGAATCGTTTCGAGCGATCCCCCACCATCCCCGACAAGAAAGACTCCTCGACGTCCTTCGAACAGCGCCAGAACTTCTCTCCCCAGATCCAGCGACGAAGAAGGCGAGACTGCAAGCTTGGACCACGGCTGAGTGCCGCTGCGTCGAGGGGGCAACTCGCCGGGTGCGGTGACGAGCGGTTCAATAAAGGGAAGATTGACGTGTACCGGTCCAGGGAGCCCCGCAACGCCGTTCGCCTCGAGGACTAAGCGACTCGAGAACGATCGCCATTGCTCGGTGGGCCATGCGTGGCAGGGACCAGGAAGACTCGTAAAGCGAACGGCATCGCCATAGAGGTGCGCTTGGTTCACGGTCTGTGGCGCGCCAATCTGCTGTAACTCAGGTGGTCGATCCGCGGTGGCAATAATTAAAGGAACACGATCGAGACTCGCTTCAAGAACTCCCGCGTGGAGTTCTGCCGCAGCGGTCCCTGACGTTACGACCACCAATGTGGGTCGCCCACTCGAGCGAGAGAGACCAAGGGCGAAGAACGCCGCAGATCGCTCATCAAGGCGTACGTGTGTCGTCAAAGAACTTTTCAGGCAGGCAAGCGCAAGCGGTGTCGAGCGAGACCCCGGACAGAGAACCACGTCGGTGACGCCTCCAAGAAGCAGTTCATCAACGAAGGTCGCACAAAACGTTGCCTGGATCTCAGAACTCGCTACGCTCATGAGCAATGACCAAATTGGCGACGACTTCGTGGGGTTCGGGCCCTCGTCTGGTGATCTGTCATGGCTTCACCCAGACTTCGTCGTCCTGGGGAGCATTTGGTCGAGCCCTTGGTTCGCATCACACCATTGTGGCCGTTGATCTGCCTGGCCACGGTGGCTCGAGCGATATCGAGGCTGACGTTGTCGGAGCGGCCCATGATCTCTTGGATACCGTCGGCGAAGAACCCTTTGTTCTCTTGGGCTACTCCATGGGAGCCAGAGTGGCAATGACCGCGGCGATGATGCAGCCCCGAGGCCTGCGAGAACTGATTCTCATCGGAGGAACCCCAGGCATTCTCGATGACGAAGCGCGCGAACAGCGCCGCGTTGGCGACGAAGCGCTCGCGTCTGAGCTTGAAGAGACCGAGGATGTCGGTGGCTTTCTTGATCGGTGGTTGGCCCAGCCCCTCTTCGCTGGCTTGAGCGACGACGCACAGGATCGACCGAGTCGGATGAAGAATAGCGCACGCGGTTTGGCGATGAGCCTGCGAAAGATGGGCACCGGAACTCAGCAAAGTGCATGGGGGTTTCTCGATCTCATTGACGTGCCGACCCTGTTGCTGGTTGGAGAACTCGATCCGAAGTTCGTCTCCATTGCGCACGGCATGCACGATGAGCTTTCGATTTCGACGCTGGCCATCGCGCCTGGGGTCGGCCACGCGTGTCATCTCGAAGCTCCTGAGCCCTGCGCCAGTGTGATCGAGCACTGGCTCGACGCGCTTCACGGAAGTGCGAGTCCCACTGCCAACACGACCCCAACAACTAATTGAGTTCGACCGGCCGCCTGGAGCATTGGAAGTAACGCCTTCCCTCTCGCCTCTGACAGGGCGAGTTGGCACGAGGGAATAGCAAGAATCAATCCGAGCAAGGCAAGCAGCGACCAGGGACGCACCAGGCCACAGGCAATCACGCCAAAAGCAACGCCGATGTAGCTCGCGATGAAAAGCCATGAGGCTCGTGCTCGACCAAGGCGGACGGCCAAGGTTCTCTTTGCTGAGTCAACGTCACCGTCGATGTCTCGGAGATTGTTGGCTTCAAGCAACGCCGTCGCCAACAGCCCCACTGGTATGGCCGCAATCCACGCCACCGCGGGGATGGATCTGTGCTGGACGAAGGTAGAGCCCACGGTGGCGACAACGCCAAAAAACAAAAACACAAAGAGCTCACCGAGCCCGAGGTAGCCATAAGGCTTTGGCCCCCCGGTATAGAACCATCCAGCTCCCAGGGCAGCCGCCCCCGGAAGAATCAGCCACCAACTCGAAAGCGCACAGAGAACGAGGCCAGCGAGGGCCGCTAGAGAGAAGGACAACACTGCAGCGGTTTTTACTGCTCGTGGTGATGCCAATTTCTGGCCAACGAGACGCACGGGACCTACTCGGACTTCATCGCTTCCCCTGATGCCGTCGGAGTAGTCATTTGCATAGTTCGTCCCGATCTGCAGGCTCAGCGCCACCACGCCGGCGAGGGCCATACGAGAAAAGAGAATCTCTTGGGGTCGAACGAGCAGTGTTCCCACCAACACGGGGACCACTGCTGCGGGCAAGGTCCGAGGACGGGCGCCTTTGACCCACTTTTCGAATCTTCCAATGGACGCCGAACCGTCCGGCTGCTGGGTCACGGACGACGAGGAAACCGAGTGAAGTCGGGTGCTCGGTGTTCGTTAAAGGCATTACGTCCTTCTTGGCCCTCTTCGGTCATGTAGAACAACATCGTCGCGTCCCCCGCGAGTTGTTGGACTCCCGCCAAGCCATCTTCAGCGGCATTGAAGCCAGCCTTCAACATGCGCAACGCCAACGGCGAAAGCGTCATGATCTGGCGGCTCCACGCAACGGTCTCTTCCTCAAGCGACGCCAATGGGACAACCGTATTGACGAGGCCCCAATCGAGTGCCGTCGCGGCGTCGTATTGTCGACAAAGAAACCAGACTTCTTTGGCTCGCTTCACGCCAATGGTGCGGGCCAACAGACTTGAGCCGTACCCACCATCGAAGCTTCCGACCATGGGGCCGGTCTGGCCAAATCGAGCATTGTCGGCGGCGATCGAAAGATCACACACCAGGTGCAAGATGTGCCCGCCACCGATGGCATAGCCCGCCACCATGGCGATCACGGGCTTTGGAATGCGGCGAATTAAAATTTGGAGGTCTAAGACATTGAGTCGTCCCACCCCTTGTTGTGCGACCTGGTCATCGCCGATGTAGCCGTCATCGCCTCGAATTGTCTGGTCTCCACCCGAACAGAATGCATCGGGTCCTTGACCCGTGAAGAGAATGACGCCCACCGAGATGTCGTCTCGCGCCCTCGAGAAGGCATCAATGAGTTCGAAGAGCGTTTGAGGCCGGAAGGCGTTTCTTTTTTCGGGTCGACAGATCGTTATCTTGGCGATCCCTTCTGCCACCTCATAGGTAATGTCCTTATAGGAACCCTCACGCTGCCAGTCAGGTGCGCGTTGGCCCCGAAACTTCTCCACGGGATCGATTGGTGGGCCAGAAATGACGGTCTTCGGGTTCTCTTCCATTGCCTTCCACGCTACCGGGGAGAATCGGCTCCCTGTACGCTCCCTGCGGCTTCTAGGCTTTAGCCGTGCCCGACCTCATCGCTCTTGATCTCGACCAAGACAATTCCTTGGTTCCAATTATCGAAGAGATCTGGGCAGCCGGCGATGCCCTCTGCACGCTCGACCCTCGATGGAGTCCGAGCTTGCGTTCACAGGCACTCGCGACGATGGCCCCGACCGTTCTTCTCGACGGCGATGGCCGCCACAATCTCTCTGAGGGACGCCAGGTAGACAGCGGCATTGGCCTCGTCATGATGACCTCTGGCTCGATGTCCGACCCCAAAGCCGTCGAGCTCGATCATGCGGCACTTCAAGCCTCAGCGACGATCACCTCGAGACGACTCGAAGTCAATCCCTCTCTCGACCACTGGCTCTGCTGTCTTCCCATCGTGCATATTGGGGGATTCTCGGTTCTCTCCCGAGCGCTCCTGACCGGCACGTCGCTCAGCATTACCAAAGATGCCCACCCGGAAACCTTGCGCCGTGCCGCTCGTGAGGGTGTCAGTCATGTTTCGCTGGTGACCAAAGCCATGCTCGGTATCGACCCTGCCATGTTCTCTTGCATCCTCTTGGGTGGTGCTGCTCCCCCAGATCACCTTCCACCGAATGCTGTGGCGACCTACGGCATGACCGAAACTGGCTCAGGAATTGTCTACGACGGCACCGCCCTTGACGGCGTGTCGCTCCACATTGTCGATTCTGATGAAGACGGCTTCGGAGAAATTCATGTGGCAAGTCCGACCTTGTTGCGGGGTTATCGAGATCGTCCCGCTCCTTTCGTGAAGGGCCCAGACGGCCAAAGCAACTGGTTCCCCACCGGCGACCTTGGCCGTCTCAACGATGTGGGTCTCTTGGAGGTTCGAGGCCGCCTCGATGAAGTGATCGTCACCGGTGGCGAAAAGGTCTACCCCTCCGACGTTGAAGCAGCTCTCTTCAATCTCAATGGAATCAAAGAACTTGCTGTGTGGAAGCGTTCTGATCCCGAGTGGGGCGAGCGAGTGGTCGTTTGGATTGCCCCAGAGGGAACTCCTCCGTCGTTAGAAGAGATTCAACGGATGGTCAGTGAACAGATTGCTTCCTACGCCACCCCAAAAGAACTCGTCCTGGTTGACGTATTGCCACGCACCACATTGGGAAAAATTCGACGCAACGAGTTACGTTAAGTACCCCTAACGCGAATTAGTTGGAACACAATTCAGCCGTGGTTGGAGTCCGTGGCCCTACTCAGGGCTGTAGCTCTAGCGAGTTACAAGTGAGGCTGGGTTTTCCTTCGACGACTCACAAACAGTGCTCCTCCGCCAGTCAAGAGAGTGCATCGGCGAGCCAAGGAGGATTCATAAGACTTGAACCAGTTGCGGCCAACGTCGCCCCTGTTGTGGAGTTCACGGAAGGATTCGTCACGGTCGGTCCACCGGCTACTGCAAATGTTGTTGAGGATTGCGCAGCTATGGATCCGGAACCCTCCGCAACGCAGATCCAGCACATGAGGTGCCTCATCTCAAAACTGTGATTACAGATGCGTATTCATCGCACGCCTATGCCTGGTGACGCCTCCGTCGACGACTCGCAACAATAACGAAACCACCGCTCATGGCCAACCCGATGGCCGCCAAGAACGATGTGGCGAAGTTGCTACCTGTCGAAGCCAAACTTACGCCTGTCGCAGCGGTCGCACTCGGAGCGCTGCTTGATGTTTTCGTGCTTGATGGTGAGGAGGTGCCCGTTCCTGACGAAGAACCAGAACTCCCTGAGCCTCCTGGGTTCGTCGAGGGCGGCGACGCAGCTGGCGTCACCACCGCAGAGGCAAAGAGGCCAGTTCCGTTCACATTCGATGCTGTGACCTTGACAGAATATGTGGTTCCGTTTTGGAGGTCAGACAAAGTGCAAGAAGATCCACCCGCACCCGTTGTCGAACACGTGGGATGTACTGCTGCAAATTGGGCGCCAGCACCGTGGTGACGCGCACCAAGAACTTGGCCACCTTGTGGCGTGGCAACCACGTCGTAACCAGTCACCGGAGAGGTGCCTTCGTAAGAAGGAGCTTCCCAACTAATTCTTGCCGAACTGTCACCAGGCGTCGCCGAGACAAGTTGTGGGGCCAGCGGCGTTGGTACCGTGGCGGCAAGAACCTGTGCCACCCCACTGACGGAACCCACTACATACTTGCCGGCAGTGATGAGAAATCCCGGGGTGTAGTGACCATTGCCCTGCGTGTTGATGTCGATGTGCTGCAGAACTGTTCCCGTCTCGGCATCAACTTCATCGAGATAACCCTGGAGCCATTGACCAGTTCCCACCCACACGTGTGCGCCATCGAAGGTGATGCTCCCTGGCGAATTTCCAGACGTCAGGGGAATGCTTTGAACTTCAATTGGAGGATCTGAAGGGTGTGCCAAGTCCAAGATGACTTCATGCAACGTCGTCACTGGATTCGCCCACGTCGTGTACCAAAGATGCGTCCCGTCAAAAGTCATCTGGTCACCGTAAATAGTTGGATAGGACGCCACGACTGCCGGGCCACCCGTGGCCAAGGTATCGACGACGACGAGTGGATTACCCCAGTTGTTCATCCCCACAATCAGGTTTGTTCCCTGAGCAAACACGCTCATGGCACCCTTCCCGTAACCGCTCAGACAATTTGCCCAAATCTCGGCAGCTCCACCTGCTGCGTTTGGATCGATTTCATGGATCCCCGCACATCCCGGGTCGTAGTAGAAACCAGCATCGACGACCCAAATCTTCGAGCCAATTGACGTAATGCCAGAGGGCCAATTAAACCCACTGAGGACCTTGACGACCGCAGGGCCTCCACTAGCCGAAGGGTCAATCTCAGTGAGCGTCCCTTGGGCAACATTGTCCGTCGCCCACACGTGGGTGCCGTCATAATAGAGCGCGCCTACATTTGAGCCAATCGATACCGTACTCAGCAACTTTGGACCATCTGGGTCGGTGGGATCCATTACCGAAATGGTTCCGGTGCGATTAGCGACCCACAGATCGTTGCCCACCATTGCCATCTGTCCCGGATTGCTTAAGCCTTCGAATCCATGAATAATCGTCTTGCTAACCGTCTTGGTCGTCGGATCGATTGCAAGCGCTGAGTCTTGACCATTCGTAGTGCTCGCCCATGCATCGGTACCGTCATAGAACATGTCATTCGTCCAGCACGGAAGATCAACCGTGCCGGTGATCGCCGGACCACCCACTGCGTTCGGATCGATTACCAAATTGTGGGCTGACGCCTGTGCGACCCACAACTCCGAACCCACAGCGACTAACGGAGTTTGTCCATAGGGCGAAAGACCAGTCAGATTAGGAATGGTGTTGATGATTGCGGGTCCACCCGCCGCAGCGGGGTCGATCTCATCGATCGACTGCGATCCGCCACAGTGTGTGCCGCAGCCTGAGTCCAAGACCCACACCTTGCCAAAGGCTGCACCAATGGCATCAACTCGAATGTCGATTCCGGAATTAGGAACGACAACGGACGCAATGGCTGCGGGCCCCCCGACTGCATTTGGGTCGATCTGATAAACCCTGTCGCCGCCATCCGTGGTCCACAGATACGTGCCGTCAGACGCAATACCTGCGGGATAGCCGATTCCGGTCACCGTTGTCACCACCGCTGGACCCCCAACAGCTGCAGGGTCAACCTCCGTGGCGCCATTGGCCGTGGTTAACCAGATCATCCCGTTTAGCACCGTCATCCCACCGTAGAGGTAGTTGTAGTTTCCATAACCCAAGCCCGTGAGCGAATGAATAACTGCCGGTCCGCCGACTGCGGCGGGGTCGACTTGATACAAGGTCCCATTTCTCGTCAGGCCAAAAACATACGCACCAACTGAGGCTTCAGCGAAGACCACACCGTCGAGACCAGTGACTTGCCCAATGATTTCATGCCCGACAGCTGCCGTCTTATCAATCTCAACCATTTGACCCGACGTGTTCCCGGCCCAGATGTGGCCTGCGCTGTCCTTCGTGAACGAGTCAACATTTTTAACCGCTAGAGCGGCTGCATTCGAAACCGTCACCGTCGAAACCGGATTCGTTGCCCCAGAACGTGGTTGTAGCGACGGGAACCCAAACAACATGGCACCACCAAGCGCCACCGCAACAAAGGCTAAGACCTTTCGATGTGCCCGCATGGGCCGCCGCTTTTTACCAAGCGTTGAAGGACCATGTATCGCAGGCTTGCGTTGCACTAATTGTCTCCTTGTTTAGTCAAATTAGTGACAATAATTACAAACTTAAGGTTCGGTTGCAACTATTCAAATCCGGAAGAATCAGTACCCCTAGCGCGAATGAGCTGGAACACGATTGAACCGTGGTTGGAGTACCTGGCCCTACTCAGGGCTGTAGCTCTAGCGAGTTACGAGTGAGGCTGGGTTTTCCTTCGACGACTCACCAACAGCGCTCCTCCACCAAGGCCAAAGAGTGCAATGGCAAGCCAAGAAGGGCTAAAGAGGTCTGAGCCAGTCGCGGCCAATGTGGCGGGGATCGGCAACGTGACCGAGACAGGATCCGAAGAGTCAGATGTACCAACGGCGTTGGATGCTGTAACCGTGACTGAATACGTGGAGCCATTGGTGAGGCCAGTAATGACGCACGAGGTTGTCGCTGTCGTGCAACTCGCTCCTCCGGGAGTCGCAGTTGCGGTATAGCTCGTCACCGTGCCCGGAGAGGCACTCCAATTGACCGTCGCTTTGGCATTGCCTGGGGTTGCCGCCACGCCGCTTGGCGCGAATGGCGATGACTGAACGGCGACGATAAGCGTCTGATTCGGCGTAGATCCTCCATAGGAATAACCAGCAGCGCTACAAGACGTTGCTGAGGCACAGGCCACGCCTTCAAGAACATTGCTGGGCCCCAAATCAGGAGTAGGACTCGGATTCGGAATGACGCTCCATTCCGATCCGTTCCAAGACTCGATTAGAGTCTGGAAGTGGTTTGATTGCGAGTCGTAGCCAACCGCGAGACACCATGAAGAGGAAAGACACGAGATACCTTTGAGCACGTTAGAGCTCGTGGCTGAAGGACTTGGGCTCGGGACAACGACCCATTGTGATCCATTCCAGTTCTCAGCGAGCGTTTCATAATTCCCGGCGCTGGTGTTGTCGTAATCACCGACAGCGTTGCACGATGTTGGCGAGCTGCACGAAACACCGCTCAATTCGTTTGCACCGTTTCCTAGGTTCGGACTTGGGACGACGACCCATTCCAATCCATTCCAGGATTCGACCAAGGTGTTGTTGGTAGAGTTAGTGAAGTACCCAACAGCAGTGCAATTTGACGAAGAAGTACAGGAGACCCCTGAAAGGTCGTTGTTGCTCGAGCCTGGACTGGGGCTCGGAACAATGCTCCAGCTTCCTCCGTTCCACGACTCAATCAGGGTCTTAGGCGTCGATGCCGAAGCGTCGTAATAATTGCCAACAGCAGTGCATGACGTGGCTGAGGAGCATGAGACAGCATTGAGGACGTTGTCAACGGCTGATTGGTTGGGAGTATTCGCGACAATGCTCCAATTCGCTCCGTCCCACGACTCAATCAGCGTTTGGTTGGGAGTTCCGTTATTGAACTTACCGACGGCGGTACAAGAAGTAGGCGAAAAACATGAAACACCGTAGAGAATGTTGTCGTCACTACCTTCATTTGGACTTGTCACAATGCTCCAGTTCGCTCCGTCCCACGACTCAATCAGCGTTTCGTCGGCGGAGCTGCCGTGGTAGTGACTTCCAACGGCCATGCACGACGAAACTGAGCTACAAGAAATTCCGTTGAGAAAATTGGTGTCATTTGCTTGATTTGGACTAGGAACAATGCTCGCCACCGTGACAGATGGGGCGGTGGCCCCAGCGGTACCAGAACCGACGGCACTGAATCCAGCAGCGAACATTGCGAAGGGTAGGACTGCTAAGCAGATGGTTCTCAGAATTTTCATACTTCGAAAATTAGCAGAGACACCATCACGGTGTTGTGGTGCGAGGCCATTGCACTGAAGACCCCAAACGCGAATGAGTTGGAACACGATTGAACCGTGGTTGGAGTCCGTGGCCCTACTCAGGGCTGTAGCTCTAGCGAGTTACGAGTGAGGCTGGGTTTTCCTTCGACGACTCACCAGTAGTGCTCCTCCACCAAGGCCAAAGAGTGCAATGGCGAGCCAGGGAGGATTTATAAGGTCTGAACCAGTTGTGGCCAACATCGCCACGGCCGTGGACTTCGCAGAAGGACTCGTCGTGGTTGGTCCACCGGTTACTGCAAATGTCGCTGTCGCTGAGGATTGCGCAATGATGAATCCAGACCCGCACGATACACAGTTGTATAACTCTGCAGCCGTCACTGTGTAGGTCGTAGAAGTTGCATTCGCCGTTGGCGTTCCAGATATCACTCCTGTCGTTGAATTTAACGTCAGCCCCGCAGGCAGTGGAGGAGTCACAGACCAACGAGCATTCGTGCCCGTCAGTGCTATCTGCCCACCAAAGGTCGCTGAGAGTATTTGATCGTAAAGCGAACCGACGATTGCTCCGGGTAGAGAGACTGCATCGATCGCCACGTAATTGATGGTGATCGAAGGTGTTGAGGAAGTTGGGCTGTACGTTGCGTCATTGAGATTGCCAGCGTTTGTCGTTTGGACGTAGGAGAGCCCCGCTCCTCCTGAAATTTCGCCTTGGTTCGCGGGGGGGATTCCTATGAGGCCACCCCCGCCGCCAGAAGCACCGCCGCCGCCGCCGCCACCACCATGGCCACCTGAACCTCCTTGCGTGTATGAGTTTCCAGCAGCAGCTACACCGCCCCCGCTCGCTCCACCTGCCGAGAGAGTGGTCGCACCGACTCCCCCGTCACCGTCACCGTGGCGCACTGAGTCTCCTCCGTGTGAGGTGTTAGCAGCACAGCCTGAGCCACCGTCTCCGGGTGAGGTGTTTCCTCCGCCAGCACCACCTGCTGCGATAATGGTTGACGTTGTGCCATCAAAGAGTGCGGTGGCGCTACCGCCGCCGCCGCCAGCACCAGCGTTCGTAGAACCCGAACCGTCACCACCGGCGCCAGACCACGAACCACTATCTCCATGTCCTCCAAGTCCACCTGTTCCCGGTGCGCCGCCAGTGCCTGCGGTGCCGTTTTGACCAACAAAGAGAGACAGAGTGTCACCAGCATTCACCGAAATTGAACCCGCAACTTCACAGCCCAAACCCCCGCTCGTAAACGTTCCTGCTCCACCAGCTCCACCGGACGCGATGGCTTGGATGACCTGCACGCCGGCTGGGACACTGAAACTCGCCGGACCAGAGTTTGAAAACGTCATGGACCCGTTTGGCGTGGCCGAAGCAGTACCAATTCCAATGAGGCCAGTAAAAGCGAGGCTTAGCGATAGTCCTATCGAAGCAACAACTACCCTTGTCCGCATCTGAATGGCCCCTCCGCTCCACAACGCTTATAGCTTATTTATGCGTTCTGTCTACTGGACCCAACCTATCAAAGAGCGAGAACTCTAAAGAAGCTCCAACAATAAGAGTGGATTCGGTCAGCACAAGAACAGTTAGGTACGAATTGATGCACTCTGGCTCTTTGCAAGAACTTCTTGGTTGATGAGTACCCCTATCCTGATTGGAACCGGAGTCGGAAACCTTGATTTGGCTCCTAGCCAGCCCCACCGGTTGACTGCGTCGTTGTTCCTCCGTCGACGACCAGGGTCTGACCGGTAATCCATGATGCTTCATCGCTCAACAAAAACAATGCGGAAGTAGCGATGTCATCGACAACCCCAAGGCGTTTCATTGGAATCTGCTGAGCTATGCGTTCTTCCCCAGATTCCCAAATCGCTCGAGCAAGTTCAGTCTTCACGAGTCCAGGAGCAATGCCATTGACCCGAACCTTGGGGGCGAGTTCATAGGACAACTGAGACGTGAGATGAATCACTGCGGCTTTCGTAGCGTTATACCAACCAATTCCCGGTTCTGGGACTAAACCTCCGATTGAGGCAATGTTCAAAATACTTCCTCCGTGTTCACTCAGTCCTGCGTCCCACGCGGCTTTCGCCCAATGGATAATTGACGACTGGTTGATCTCAACCGTTTTCGCCATGAGTACATCATTGATTTCTAACAATGGACCCATGTAAGGATTCGTTCCGGCGTTGTTCACCAGCAGATCAATTCTTCCGAACTTCTCGACGCAGGAAGTTGTGGCTCGAACCGCATCTTCAGCCCGTGCGACGTGGCCAACTTCCCAGGCAACGTTTCCACCAAGTCCTTGGAGGGTGGACGCAGCTTGTTCAAGACCGTCAGCTTTTCGAGAGACCAGCAGGACGTCAGCTCCTGATTCACAGAGGCGCTGTGCGATTCCGAGGCCAATCCCTCGACTTCCCCCCGTGACGAGTGCGACTTTTCCATCCATTCTGATGTCCATGGATCTCAGGTTAGTGAGTACTGCGACGTCACGCCTACGAAACGAAATCCTTTGGACGTTCTCGTTCTAGATCGTGAAGCCACTGCGCCGACCACACCGCTGACAACAAGATTCTCGGATGACGAGAAAGTCGCTCAGGATCCTTATTGACGAGGTCACGGAGCATCTCGAGCCGATACGTTGGTGGAGCCTGAAAGACGGCGTTGAGTGCAGCATCGCCAAGACCGGTGTAGCCATGCTCGAGATAATTCACCATCGTGTCGGACACCAAGATGGCCTGAAGCAACCAGGACTCGTCTTCTAAGTAACGCTTCAACTCAGGTGGCAGTGTATGTGCAGCGTGATACGTCGACTCCAAGAGATCGATAAATCGCTGCACTTGTGCCATGCATTCAGAGAGTTGCATATCGAATGCTGCTCGGTTTGATGCTCGATTCACTAAGAGCTCTTGGGCACTCACTACTAATTGGTCCGCTAGTTCGTACGAAAGATCTCGTTGCTGAACGACGAGGCGGCTGTGCCCTCGGGGAAAGGCCAAAAACGTGAGTCCAAGGGCTACTGAAATACCAATGAGCGCCCATTCGAAGCGAGTTTCGGCCACCTTGAGTTGTGGTGGCCAGCCAATATAGGAAAATACCGTGACCGAATAGAGAGCAAACGTGGCGTTCCCAAGAATCGGGCCAGCCCCCGTTGTCCACTTTGAGGCGAATATCGCGATCGGGATCAAAATGAGAAATGCCCAAGCCGGCAGCGATAACTCGATGAGTAATCCACCGACAACAACACCTAGAAAAATTCCCAACGTCGCATCAACTGCCGCTTTACTGGCGTCGTGCCTTGTAAATGTTGCATTCACAATAGAAAGTGCCGCCAGGACAACCCAGAAACCGTGGGCGAGATCAAAGTGGCGCTCGATACCAATGGCAACTGCCATCGCTCCCCCGGCACGCAGCGCATTACGGAACCAAATGGAGTTCCAAGAGAAGTTGGCTCTCAACAAACTCACTGGCGTCGTGCGAGATGTTGGCGCAAACCGTGGTGGACTCACTGACGCCCCCATTGAAATAAGTGCATATCGCTGAACCACGTCGGCCATCACCGCGAGAGCGCGCAATGGGTGGTGTTGTTCTATTCGATCAAGGGCGTGTTGAGGGTCATTCATTAAACCCTCTTGTGTCCATGCGACGGAGTCCTCGTAGTCAATGCTGAGGTCATCCCATATGTCTTCACTCCACGGACTCCCGGGGGACGCTTGCTTCCCAATAACCGTCTGCTCGGCCACTTCAAAGGCGCGTGCAGTTTGTTCGCCAAGAATTTCATAGTGCGTGTCGTGGCGAAGAGGTGTTTTGTCGAACCGCTCGAAGAGAGCAGTGCCACTTTCAGCAACAACGTAGAGATCACTCAACGCTCGTTGGCGCTTAAAGAGCGAGCCTGGCCAATCTTGAGTTCCCGCAGCCAACATCAAGAGATGATCTCGGTGGACTCGAAGTTTCTCAAGCGCTGCGGGTGTGGCATCAACAACGTTGAGTGACCGAGTGAGTTCTGCTGCGGCCTTGCACCACTGCGAAATGGCACGCCGCACCGACGTTGAGTGATGTCGGGGAAGAATGACCAAACCGCACAGCGTCGACACGCCGCACCCAAGTGCCCACGCCGCGGTATTTGGACCGAGTTTCGACCATGCATCTGGCGTCACGACCGCCAAAATAAATCCGAGTTGAACGCCCACCGCACTTCGAGCGATGAAGCCATGGAAGAGCCGAGCAAATGAAAACCCGAAAGCCACAACAAACATGGCGACGATCGAAAGACCATAAGAAAACCCCACCGCTGAGCCAAGAACGACTCCGAGGACCCCAACGGCTGTGGCCACCACATTGGCGGTCGTCCTCTCTTTTGCGGTCCCGTCAAAGTCACACATGGCCGAAAGCGCAAATGCGGCATAGGACGCGAATGCAATCTCTGGTTTCCCGAGCACAACGCCACAGAGCACCATCGAGAGCACGGTCGCTACGGTGCAGCGAAATGCTGATCGGACGAGGACGCGGTCCTTGCGAGGAAGTGCAAGCTCGTCAGGGAGTTTTTCATTGATGGTGTCGGTCGTCACTTTTGGATACTTCACGTCGACAACCAAGTTCCACGCCGTTTCACTGCTCCTGACGCTATCGCACCTGGCTTTAGAATTCGGTCACGTGATCACGCCCATGGTGTTCATTCAAGATGTCCTCCTAGGTTCACTACGCTGAGTAGATGGCTCAGAACCGACTCGCGCAAGAGACCAGTCCCTACCTTCTCCAACATGCGGACAATCCAGTTGATTGGTATCCCTGGGGTCCAGAGGCACTTCAGCGAGCCGAGAACGAAGACAAACCACTCCTGATTTCGATTGGCTATGCCGCATGTCACTGGTGTCACGTGATGGCGCACGAATCATTCGAAGATTCCACCACTGCTGACATCATGAATCGAGCCTTTGTACCGATCAAGATTGACCGAGAAGAGCGACCAGATTTAGATCAGCTCTACATGAGCGCCACCCAAGCCGCCACTGGCCATGGTGGATGGCCAATGACGGTCTTTGCCACGCCAGATGGACGGCCCTTCTTCGCCGGGACATATTTTCCCCCAAGTGATCGAGGAGGCCAACCCGGTTTTCCTCGAGTCCTTCTCTCCTTAGAAGACGCCTGGGCGAACCAGCGCGAGTCCGTCGAAGAACAAGCAACGTTGCTCTCTGACGCCGTTGAAAAAGAGGCCCTGTTCATGAATACCCTCGAAGCGGGTGGTTCCGTTGACCAGTTGAATTTCGATGACATCTTGGCCACGTTGACAAACGATCTTTCGCAACGTTTTGACGAGGAGAATGCCGGATTCGGTGCAGCGCCAAAATTCCCTCGACCTTCCTATGTGGAGGCGTGCCTCGTCCATGCCGCTCGAACCGGGAACATCCGCTCTCGAGCACTGGCGACTCAGACTTTGGACGCGATGGCTGCCGGAGGGATCTACGACCATCTCGCAGGAGGGTTCGCTCGCTATTCCGTTGACGACCAATGGCTCGTTCCGCACTTTGAAAAGATGCTGACCGACCAGGCCCTTCTTGCTCGGGCCTACCTCCATGGGTTTCAACTCACGAAGAATCCAACCTACGCCCAAGTGGTTGACGAGACGCTCTCCTGGGTCCTCTCTGAGCTTTCGCTCAAGGGTGGCGGCGTTGCCTCGTCTGTTGATGCCGATGCCGATGGCCACGAGGGAAGCCATGCGGTCTTTACGCCAGCCGACGTTGGCGAGGCACTCATCGGCCATGAAGGGACCTTGTCTCTCGAAGAAGCATGTGCATTGTATTCAGTGACTCCCTCTGGAACGTTCGAACAAGGTGCCAGCGTGCTCGCTCGGGAGCGCTCCGAGTCACTGCTTCGCTCACCGGCTGAAGAGGCGACCCGAGCAGCACTCTTCGCACACCGCCTGCGGCGCCCCCAGCCATCAGTCGATGACAAAGTACTCGTGGAGTGGAATGCCATGTTCGCTTCCGTCTTGGCGGAGGCGGCGAGCGTCCTCGGTAACGATGCCTGGGGCCAGGCGGCCAGCGACATTGTTCTCATGCTTGATGAACAGATGAGGAGTCCTGAGGGACGCCTCGCTCGTGCTTCTCGCAACGGTGTCGTGAACCATCTTGGGATGCTTGGTGACTACGCCTGGCTGCTCGAAGCAATGACTCGCCTCTTTGAACTCGATGGACAAGATATCTGGCTTGAGCGGGCGACTCGTCTTGCCAACGACATGCTCGAGTTGTTCTATGACGGCTCAGTTGACTCCATTGAGGCAATCGAAGAAGGTGCTGGTTTCTACACAACTGGTCATGACGCCGAAGCTCTCATTGTTCGGGCCAAAGATCTTTTCGATGGTGCCTTACCCTCAGCCACTGCGAGCGCAGTAACCGCGTTAAGTCGCCTCGTGGCACTCACCAACGATCCGCTTCATCGAGCCGTCGTTGCCTCAACACTGACTCGCGTGGGATCTGTGCTCACCTCGCACGCCAGCGCCGTTCCTGATTTAGTTCTAGCGCTCGGCTCGCTTCACCATCGTGTCGAGGTCGCCATTCCGGGTCCTCGAGGCGAACTGGCACGTGCGGCCCACCAGACGTTCATTCCATTTGGCATCGTCGTGACCGGTACCTCCACTCTTTCTCCACTCCTCCAGGGAAGAGAAATCGGGAGTGCGTACGTCTGTCGATCAGGGGTGTGCGACCTCCCCGTGCACGATGTTTCTGCCATGCAAGACCAACTGACCAAAGCCGTGAGAAACTAAGCATCCATGGCTTCACCCACTCGCCTGCTTCGCCTTGGTCGCCACGACCAATCCTCAGCAGCGTCTCTTGACCTGTTGCGGAGTCAGAGCCCTCGCTACAAGATGGACTTCTCAGGCGGTGAAACCGTCCATGTACTGGTGCTTGGTTGCACTATTGATGACACCATCGGGATTGACCTGTCGTCTCGGGCGCTCGTGCGCCTTCGAGTCCCCTGGTCACAAGACCATCCTCCAGACTTAGCCGCCTTCGATGTCGTCGAAGCCACCTTGGCTGAGAACCCAGAAAGCGACGACCTCGCCCAGCCCGAGGCGGTCACCGTTTCGTCGCTTCCCCGGCAAGTGGGAACATTGCGCGGGAGAGAAGTCAAAAAAATGCTCCTTCGTCTCCAAGCACCGATTGATGGTCCCCTCTTGGGATTCAGAGGACCCTCTGCTCCCTACTGGGAGTTCAATGGAGATCGACCGAGTGCAGCACTCATCGTGGCATCACGCGGGCCTCAACTCATTCACCGGCCAGGAGAAGGTACGACGTGGGTCCGCTTCGGTTGGGAGCGAGACGACGTGTGGCTGACCTGCGAAGATCGCCACGCATCTCGATCACTGGTCGCAGCTCGGCGAGAAGAGCTAGCGGGAAAAGATATGGCCACGGCGCTCGGGTTCAAACCCCACTATTTGCTCACTGCGCTCAGTCGACCTTACGAAGGGCACTGTTATAAGACCTGCGTGGCTGTCCTGCCTCGCTCGTAAGTTAACGGCTGAGTTTTCCCGCAGCCAGGTCTTCGGCCATGGCCCAGCCACAGACAACGAGACGATGTCCTTTGTCGGCAACCATACCTTCGAAGAAGATCTCAACACCCTCAGGGATTTTGGCCTTGGGGGCGACGACGTCGAGTCCGCCCACTGGGTCTCCCCCGGTGACCTTGACGATGAAGGTTCGATCATCAAGACCTTTTTCATTTCCAAATCGCTTGGCGAGTCGTCGGGCCCACGCACGCTCTTCGCCAGTTGGCTTGTGGTCTGCGCGAGGGACAACGTCTTCAAGACCCTGGAAGGAACGGAACCCATCTTGATTCATCAAACGAGTTCCCAAGAGCACGTCTTCGTCAGGAAAGGCCAAGAGTGCTCGGCGGAACTGATCAGCCAGAAGTGCTTTCAGTGCTTGCTCGGACTTCGAGTTTCGATCGATGAGCCCCAACCCAATCAAGAGACAGGGCGTGCCGCCGATTCGCTCGAGCGTTGAGAAGGAATACCCACGAAGTTTGTTCCCTTCGCGAGCTGTCGAGACCAGGACCCACTCTTCTCTGACCTTCGAGAGGTAGCCGATGTCGAATCGAGGTTCTCGATCAACACAGAGGTCTGCCATATCGGAGAGCTCGGCATCTGAGATTTGCGTGGTGTCTTTTGTTTCTACCGTCATCGCCATGGCTTCTAGTCTACGACCCCAAAAGGGGGTCTCAAAAAACGTAGGAAAACTGCCCTATGAAGCCAAGAGCGCATCAGCGCCAAAGAGCCTACGAATCTCCCCGATCACTTGGCCAGCATCAACATTGAATTCGTCGGGAAGACGAAGGATTTTGGTGCCTACGTGAAGGAGAACGGGAGAACCGCCGGGGTACTCCGAAAGGATCCCTCGGAGCTCTTCAACCGTCGTGTCATTCAGCGCTTCGAGTGGCAATGCAATACGAATCTCAACATTGGGATTTGCCACTAAGGCTGGTCGAGAGAGATTCAGGGCGGCAATTTTTGGCGTCTCGTCGTTCACGTCAACTCGTCCTCGCACCACCACGATGGCATCATTTTCAAGCATGGAACCAACATCGGCCATTACTTTCGGGAAGACGAAGACCTCCATTGAGCTCTGAAGATCTTCGAGCATGAAACGAGCCATCAACTCGCCCTTCTTCGTGTAGTTCGTTTTGAGCTCAGTGATCACGCCGCCTACATTTCGAACGGTGGCGTCAGCACCGGCAGGATTCTCGCCCATCTCTTTCAGCTCAGCGATGGTGACTTCGGTGTGGCGAGCGAGTGCCCGCTCAACGCCCATGAGCGGGTGATCTGAAACGTAGAGTCCAAGCATCTCTTTTTCGAAGGCCAGGCGAGCCGTCTTATCGAACTCTCGCTCTGGAATTGCGATGATGGTCCCTTCCCAGTCTGCTTGCTCATCGCCACTCTCCACCGCCGCTGCAGCAAAAAGCGTCGAGATGCCCACGTCATGCTCTCGTCGGCGTTCGATCGTTCGTTCAATGATCTCTTCTGAGACGAGCGTGAGCCCTTGTCGAGAGTGCCCAAAGAGATCGAAGGCGCCGGCTTTGATTAACGACTCAATGGTTCGTTTGTTCAAGACCACCGTGTCGACTCGCCGGCAAAAGTCATAGAAGTCTTGAAACGGACCATTCGCTGTTCGCTCGCTAACGATGCGCTCCACGAGACTCTCTCCAACGTTTCTGACCGCAGCCAGCCCAAAGAGAATGCCGAGCGAATCGCTCCCGTCTTGACGGGGAGCAAATTCAGCAAGCGACGCATTGACGTCGGGAACCAGGACTTCGATGCCCATCGTTCGACACTCGCCCAAATAGATCGCAGTTTTGTCCTTGTCGTCTTTGACCGAGGTCAAGAGGGCCGCCATGTATTCAACGGGATAGTGGACCTTGAGCCACGCTGTTTGGTAGGCAACAAAACCGTAGCCATAGGAGTGACTCTTGTTGAAGGCGTAGTCGGCAAAGGGCTCAATCACGTCAAAGAGCTCAGTGCCTAACGACTCTTCGTAGCCGGTCTTGATGCAGCCCGCCACGAATTTTTCTCTCTCGGCGGCAATCAAATCCCGGTCTTTCTTTCCACAGGCCTTTCGTAGGTTGTCGGCTTCTTCAAGGGTGTAGCCCGCGAATTTTTGGGCTACCCGCATGACGGACTCTTGATAGATCATCAACCCTTGCGTGTCCTTGAGTAATGGCTCTAAATCATCGTGCTGATACACAATGGCTTTGCGACCATTTTTTCGGTCGGCGTAGTCGTTATGCATGTTCGCCGCCATCGGCCCGGGCCGATAGAGCGCGACCAGTGCGGCAATGTCATCGAACGACGTTGGTGCCAATGAGCGCATCAGCGCTCGCATGGGCCGACCTTCCAGTTGGAAGACGCCAATGGACTGGCCTTGGCGCAGCAGTGCATAGACCCCGTCATCGTCGAGATCGACACCGTCGATGTCGGGGCGAGTTCCCGTCCCGTGCTCAACGAGGTCGAGACATCTCTCAATTACAGAGAGATTTCGTAAGCCCAAAAAGTCCATCTTCAAGAGGCCCAGCTCTTCGACGCCATGCATTTCAAACTGCGTGACGATCGGTGCGTCTTCAATGCCACCACTCGCATCTGGTTTTCGCTGAATCGGGAGATACTCAGTCAAAGGGTCTTTGGTGATCACCACTGCCGCGGCGTGAATGCCGTCGCCGCGACGAAGTCCCTCGAGCCCTGTTGCGACGTCGATAATTCGTCGAGCGACGTCATCGGTCTCGTACATCACTCTGAGGTCTTTCGCCGCCTTATACCCATCTTCCAAGCCCGGCGTCTTTTCGAGACACGCGGCAAGTGGCGTGTCTCGGCCCATGACCAGAGGCGGCATGGCCTTGGCTACTTTGTCACCATCGAGATAGCTATAACCGAGGACCCGTGCCGCATCTCGCACGGCCGCTCGTGCCTTGATCGTCGAAAAGGTCACAATCTGGGCGACGTGGTCTTCGCCGTAGCGCTCCGCGACGTACCGGATCATGTCCCCTCGGTAGCGCTCGTCAAAGTCCATGTCGATATCAGGCATCTGCTTTCGACCTGGATTTAAGAATCGCTCAAAGAGCAAGTCATATTTAATGGGGTCAAGATCAACAATCTCCAAGCAGTAGGCCACACAACATCCTGCGGCGGACCCTCGCCCTGGGCCCACCCGAATCTTGCGCTCCCGGGCATAGCGGATGAGGTCCCAGACCACCAAGAAGTATGCCGAGAAGCCCATGTCGGCAATGACATTGAGTTCAAAATCAATCCGGTCGAGAACGTCGCCTTTCAAGTCATCGCCGTAGCGCCGACTCGCCCCCTCCATCGTGAGTTGCCGCAAAAACTGAGCTGCCCGATCTTCGTAGGTCGAACCCTTGATCTCGTCAGGGACAGGGAATTCTGGAAGGCTTGGCTTACCAAGTTCAATTTCGACGTTCGCTCTCTCGGCAATTAACAGGGTTGAGTCACATGCGCTTTCTTGGTCCCTGAAGAGGTGTCGCATCTCTGCTGCGGACTTGAGATAGTGCTCAGTTCCTTCAAATCGAAATCGGTTGGCATCAGAAAGCATCGCTTGGGTCTGAACGCACAGCAGCGCATCATGGGCCTCTGAATCGTGACGATGGGTGTAGTGGCTGTCATTGGTTGCCAAAAGAGGCGCACCGATCGCTTTTGCAATTTCGATGAGCTGAGGATTCGTTTTTCTCTGGTCAGCAAGGCCATGGTCTTGCAATTCGACGAAGAGGCTCTCTTTCCCGAAGATATCTTGGAGTCGTGCGGCTCGGCGCTGTGCTTCTGCCTGGTCACCGACCAATAACGCTTGGAGGACGACTCCCCCAAGACATCCCGTCGTCGCGATCAGGCCTTTATGATGCTTCTCGAGTAACTCCCAGTCGACGCGGGGCTTGTAGTAGTAGCCCTCAAGGTACGCAGCGGAAGAAAGCTTGAGAAGGTTTTTATACCCTTGGGTTGACTCGGCCAAGAGGGTTAAGTGGTAGTACAACTTGGTGCCACCATCAGTGTCACCTCCACCATCATCCATTTTTCCTCGTCGCACGGGACGCTCGAAACGAGACTCGCCAGCCATGTAGGCCTCGGTCCCAATGACCGGGTTGATCCCAGCGGAGCGACACGCCTTGTAAAACTCAAGGACGCCGTACATGTTGCCGTGATCGGTGATGCCTAAAGCCGGCTGGCCATCTTCGACCGCAGCGTTGACGATGTCACCAATTCTTGAAGCCCCATCGAGCATCGAGTACTCAGTGTGGGTATGGAGGTGAGTAAACGACTTGGTCAACGCCAGTTCCGGCCTTTCTCCAGAGGACCAGAGGACCTATGGCTCGATGAATTACAACGGTGTGACTATCGAAGATAGCGCGCTCAGTGCCCTCGTGCCTCGGGCCCTAGAGGTAGGTCCCAGGCCGTGATGCGCCACCTTGATCCGAGCCCGGTAGTTCTTGGCTTCTCATCTGATCGAGTTGACTTCTCGCGGCCATCTGTTGTGCCATCAAAGCCGCTTGAATGCCATGGAAGAGGCCTTCGAGCCATCCGACTAACTGCGCCTGGGCGACTCGAAGTTCAGAAGAACTTGGCGTTCCTTCTTCAAAAGGGGGTGCCATACGGGCAAGTTCGTCTCGCAAATCCGACGAGAGCCCTTTGGAGAGCTCCGCAACAGAGGTTTCGTAGATCTCCTTTAAGCGCAGCCGACCCGCTTCGTCGAGTGGCGCTGCTCGGACCTCTTCGAGGAGTTGCTTAACCATAGTGCCGATTCGCATGACTTTGGCTGGCTGTTCGACCGACTCTGACGACGTGTCATCGTCGCCGAATACTTCCTCTTGTGTTCCATCAAGCACGGCATCTGGTGAAAGCACTTCTGGGGTTGTTGCATGATCGTCGCTCATGCTTTCAATCTTCTCACTTCTTGAGCCTGCCTCGAAACTCGGATTAGAGCACGATCAGAGGAACCATCATTTCGGCCTCAGTGAGCGAGCCATGCCGGCTCTTCATACGAGCCTCTTTCGGCGTGGCGGGGTCCGCCACGAAGAGATCTGTGAACGGGATCACTGCAACGTCACCGAGTCGATCGCTGATCTCATCATCAACCTCACCCAGCCAGCCAGCATCAAGGACGTCTCGCTTCGTGAGCACCCAACAACTTTCCCTGGCTTCTTCGCTCACCCGCTCAAACACGTCGGACGCGTGGCCAGGGACGCTGTGAAGCCAGCGAAATCGGCCCTCTCCGCTCATGGACTCAACCAACATCAACGTTGAGCGACTCAACGAGACGCTGCGAGGATTTCCCTCCACCTGTCCATGATCAGACGTCACCACAATGGCCACGTCTTCAGCAAGTTGCTGGCGCAGCTGTTGGACGATGCCGTCGGCCTCGGAAAGTGCAGCGTCATAGTGAGCCTCAAGTCCTTTGCTGTGCGCCGTCTTGTCGATGGTGTCGTGATAGGCGATCACAAACGGACTCGTCTGAGACGACGACACGGTCGACGCGACCAGTTCCTCAACATTTGAAATTCCCACATAGGTGGCGCCTCGAAGATGTGCTCTCGTAAAGCCACTTTTCGCAAACTTACGATCTCCAACGTACGGAACGCCCTCACCGTCTCGGGTGAGGAGGGGCGTGATCCGTTGGATGAGGTCGGGTGGATGCGCCTTCATGGCATCTCGCTCATTCACGCTCCAGCGCAACGCCTGCAGTGTGTCGGTACCCAGGCGAAATCGATACCCGACGATTCCATGCTCGCCTGGCGCCACCCCAGTGGTCAGGCTGGTCAAGGCGGCGGCGGTCGTTGAAGGGGCCACCGAGGTCAATGGTTGCATCTGAGCGCCAGCCATCACAGGGGCCAGAGCACTGCGTTCGCTCAACTGCAGTGCTCCAAGGCCGTCAAGGAGCACCAAGACCACAGCCGAGGCACCTGAGAGCGCCTGAGTAAGGTCGCCAAGAGGTCCAGGTCGACCGGTGGATGTCAATGCCGGGATCACATTGACCACTGATCTTCCCTGATAGTCGGGCACGATTGGAGCAAGGGGCACAGGAGAATCCTACGAGCCGCTGCGACCCTGGGGACCCAACTAGCATCAGGGGCGTGAAAGTCTCAACCCGCGGGGATTACGCATCGAGAGCGTTACTGTCACTCACCTTGCATGGTGCGACGTCAACGCCGACTTCCGTGCGAGACATTGCCGAGCGAACCGGCCTTCCACAGCCCTATCTCGAGCAGATCCTCTTAGCCTTAAAAGGTGCCGGCCTCGTCAAGTCAAAACGAGGGGTCGGTGGGGGCTACGTCCTCGCTCGCACCCCTGAAGAGATCACCCTGGCCCAGATCATCTCGGCCGTAGACGGCCCGATTGTGGCCGGTGACTTTGGAGAGCCTCATGAAAATGGTGCCTGCGACCATGAGGGCCAGTGCATTCTGCTTGGCGTCTGGGCTGACGTCGGCGAGCGGATACGAGAAGAGCTCCAGTCGTTGACCCTGGCGGATATGGCCCGCCGCTCTCGAGGCACCAGTTCCCTCTCTGCGGGCTAAGTCTCAGCCCATCCGGCTACACAGTGGGCCTCAACATTTCAGATATGTGAACTCTCAATATTTCTGAGAAAAATCGAAGGTTTGGGAATATTCCCTGTGGTCACAGTGTTATTTTGTAGTGAGAGTAAAAACTGGATCTCCACCAGAAGCTTTCCTCGAGAACATCGGGGGGTGAGGAAGCCTTGGGGTGGTGACATGACGCAGTGGAAAGTGTGGCCGTAATGAATAACCCCCAACGTTCATCAAGTGCCCAAGCGGACAGTCTTGGTCTCCTTCTTCGAGACCTCGATCAGTACCCCATGCCCAACTATGACGAGCAGGTCGAACTCGCCAAACGTGTGGCCACCGGAGACGATGAAGCGAAAAAACAAATGGTCGCTGCAAACCTCCGCCTTGTGCTCCACTGGGCCCGGCGCTACCAAGACCGTGGCGTTGAACTTGTCGACCTCGTTCAAGAAGGAACCTTTGGGCTGCTTCGAGCCGTGGAGAAGTTCGACTGGGAGCGTGGCTTCAAATTTTCGACCTATGCCACCTGGTGGATTCGCCAAGCTCTCCAGCGAGCCGTTCAACAACACGGACGCACAATTCGAATTCCATTGGAAGTTGGAGAACAACTCCAACGAATTGATGCAGCAACTGCAGAGTTAGTCGGCCTCTATGGACGTCGGCCTACTGACGCCGAACTTGATGAAGCCACAGGCATGACCACGCAGCAACGCCGAAATCTTGAAGGAATTGCAGGCGTCTCGGCAAGTCTTGACCAGCCAGCGTCTTCAGACTCCTCAACCGTGCTTGGAGACCTCGTGGCTCCGGATCGAGAAGACTGGGTGGGCGATGTCGAACAAGGCATGGTTGATGATCGACTCAAAATGGCCGTCGAACAACTCGACACGCTGCAGCGAGATGTCTTGACTCGACGATTCGGCCTTGATGGCAAACCACCTACCTCGCTTCAAGCAACAGCTGATGCCTTGGGAGTTGGCGTGCGCAGAGTTCGTCGAGCAGAAGTTGAAGGCCTCGCTGCCCTTGAACGAGACGATGCCGTCCTCTCAATCCATGAAGAGGTCTAGTTAGCGCTGAGCCACTCGTTGGCTTGCTTCATTGGCCCAAGAACGATCATGTCGCTTGGGACCTCAGCGGTGACGACGACCCGCTCACCACTCGTTGGGTGGTCAAAGGCCACTCGCCCTGCGTGGAGCGCGAGTCGCTCAGGATCAATGGAGCGTTCATTGCGTTGTCCGTAGCGGGGGTCATTCACCACGCTGTGGCCGATGGCCGCCATGTGAACTCGGATCTGGTGGGTCCTGCCTGTTTCGAGGGTCGCTCCAATAATGGTTCGAGAGGGCTGTTCGAGGTACCCGATGACCTCGTAGTGCGTTCGAGCTTCTCTACCATCGGGTCGTACCGTCATCTTCGTCGGCGACGTGGCCGAGCGACCGATCGGTGCATCCACCACTCCCCGTGCGCTCTCTACGTGTCCTTCGACGACAGCAATGTAACGACGCTCGACACCACGCGAGGCGATCTGGGCGCTCAGCGATTCGAAGGCGTCTTTGTTTCGAGCGATTAACAAAAGTCCAGAGGTCCCTTTGTCGAGTCGATGCACAATTCCAGGACGCCCTATCTCGCCAACACCTTCCTCAGCGAGCTTTGCAACGTCAGGGTAGCGAGCAATGACACCAGCAATCATGGTTCCCTGATGGTTTCCCGCCCCAGGATGTACGACTTGTGAGTACGGCTTGTTGACGACAATGACGTCATCATCGAGCAAGGCGATGGTCACGTCAACTGACGCGTCCGGAGTGACAGATCCGTCAGACGGGGCCGGGAGTACCGCTTCGACAACTCCCCCCTCGCTCAACAGCTGCGAGGGTTTCGTCACCGCAACGCCATCGACTACGACACTTCCACCTTCAATGAGGCGAACCGCTTCGGAGCGTGAGCAGCCAGTCAGCATCGCCAGTGCACGATCGATTCTCATGGCGTCCATCAATGCAGGAACCGTGGCTTCGAGGTGTTCAGCACCTTCGTCATCAATTTCTGACGTGAGCGGCTCGTCAGGACTACTCATTGAGATGGGTCTGGCGTTGGACTGGGTCGACGATCGAAAAGCAGGCTCACGATCACCACAATGACACCGATTGTGATCGCACTGTCAGCACCATTGAATGTGGGCCAGTGCGTCAAGGTCACAAAGTCGACGACTCCTCCATTGTGATGGGCGATAAAGCGATCAATCAGGTTTCCCAACGCCCCTCCGAGAATCAATCCCATCCCCACTCGAATGGCAGTTGACGTGGTTCGAAACGCAACAACTCCAAGGACCGACACAAAGATCACGTCAAGAATCGTCAGGAGGGTGGTTGATCCCGAAAAGAGGGAGAACGAGGAACCGCTGTTATAGGTCAATTGAAATCCAAACGGACCAACTACGTGATGGGGGTATATCGAAAGATGATGTTGGGCGAGTGACTTCGTCACTTGATCAATAACGATGACGCCAGCAGCGACAGCAAATGGAATCCAAGCTCGCCGTAATGGACGATGACCGGTCGTGGGCGATTCGCTCAAAAACGATTCAGGCTCGGAGTCGCACACCGAACATCAACTCGTGCGTAAGGCATTGCTTCAAGTCGAGCCTTTGGAATTGGTTTAAAGCATTTCTCGCAGAGTCCATACCGCTTGGATCTAATTCGACCGAGTGCTTCCGAAAGATCATCGATCTCTTCTTGAAGTTTGCTCGCAAGGGCTAAGTCACGTTCACGGTCAACTGCGGAGTTCGCACCTTCTCCCGACTCATCGTCGAACTGCACCTCACGAGGTCCACCACTTTCCTCTGAGACGATCTCTTCTGCTTCAGCAAGCAGCCAGGTCTGCTGAATTTTCTTTTCGCTTGACAACTCTGCGATCAGTTCCGTGATCTTGGCTATAAATTTCGTATCTTTTGCATAGGGACTGACCTTGGGCATCGTCGGTGCTGGCGGCTTCTTCGGTGCTGCCACCTTTTTGACTGCCGGAGCTTTCTTTGCTGGAGCCTTCTTGGCCGGGGCTTTTTTGGCCGGGGCCTTCTTGGCCGGGGCCTTCTTGGCCGGAGCCTTTTTGGCCGGAGCTTTCTTCGCTGGAGCCTTCTTGGCCGGGGCTTTTTTGGCCGGGGCTTTTTTGGCCGGGGCCTTCTTGACAGGGGCCTTCTTGGCCGGAGCCTTCTTGGCTGGAGCTTTCTTCGCTGGAGCCTTCTTGGCTGGGGCCTTCTTCGCTGGGGCCTTCTTCGCTGGGGCCTTCTTCGCTGGGGCCTTCTTTACAGGGGCCTTCTTGGCCGGGGCCTTTTTCGTTGCGACAGACTTCTTCTTTGATGCCACTGCGGCCATCAGACCCTCCTCAAGTGCTCACGCCATACGCAGAGCAGTACAAGTGGGGCACCTTATCAGGCCATGAGCAACGAGTCCTCATCTAGCCGTCGTTAGGGCCGAAGATTTCTTTCGTCACCGTCCATTGGGCGTCCATCAAAACCCGCAGGTGGGCTCGCTGGCGTGTGGGCTGTTTCGACAATTTCGACCTCAGCCTCTGCATTGGGCTGACGCAAGGCCATGATCGCTGCACCAGGCTGGACGTTGTCTTCAATCCATTGAATCATTTCTGAAAGAGAGGACCGCAGGCGCGTCCTCTCGGATTCAAGTTGGCGTGCCATGGACTCTACGTCGGTCGTCAGTTTTGATTTCAGGCCTTCAAGGCGACTCAGGTCAGCCTTGAAACGATCCTCAGCGTCGGCCCGCAGTTTTCGAGCTTCGTCGCTCGCTGCGGCAACAACCTTGGCTGCTTCAGCTTCTGACTCTCGTTTCGTTTGGTCAACAAACCGCTGTGCCATTTCAAGAGTGCGGGTCAGTGAGTCAACGTTATCGCTCTCGTTGGCACTGACGTCTTGAGACGCCGTAGCAGCACTCTGAGCGGGCTTCGATGATTCGAGAAGAGCGATCCGCTCCGCCGCTTGACGGAGACGGTCGGTCATCTGTCGGAGTTGCTCTTGAAGGGCGTCGGCTTCGACAGCGACTTTCTCTAAGTAGTCATCAACTTCGTCGACGTCGTAACCACGGAGTCCTAAACGGAACTCCACGGTGCGAAGGGTTTCAAGTGAGGTTTTAGGTAGTCCTGCGTTGTCCATGTCGGCCACCCTACCAATTTGGCCCGAAGAGCGAAACCGCTAACGAAGCAGGATCGGCAAGATCAGGAACTGCGCCACCACGAAGACCAGCAAAATTGAGAGATCTAAGTACGTTCCACCGATCCTCACGGGCGGGATGACCTTGCGAATGGGCCTCAAGACCGGCTCTGTCAGGGCAAAAAGGATTCTGTTTATTGTGTCCAAAGCAGAGCTTGAGCTCATGGTGAACCAGCTCAAGAGCGCCCGGGCGATTAGAAGCAGGAGGTAGATCTCGAGAAGAAACCCAAGAAAATGAAGAATCACGGCCTAATCGTCGCGATTAAAGCCACGACGCTCAAGGCGAGCACGCTCTTCGGGAGAGACCGTGACGTCGTCTGGTGTGAGCAAGAACACTTGATCCGCGACTCGCTCCATTGAGCAGCCTGCGGCATACGCGATCCCCGAACAGAAGTCGATCATTCGGCGTTGAAGGTCTCGATCTGCTTGTTGGAGATTCATGATGACTGGATTCGACTGGCGTATAAAATCTCCAATCTCCTTCGCGTCAGCAAAACGAATAGGGGCCACAACATGAACACGAGACGCGTCACTCATCGGCTTTGATCCCATGGGGGCACGAGGGGCAATCGATGATCCCATCCCTGGTCCAGCCACCGGCGCGCCATCTCGGGTCATTGGTCGAATTCGAGTCACTGGGGCCATTCGTGCTGGCTCGGGCCGAGCGTCGTAGCGATCTTCTTGGTCTCGGTCCCAACTACGATCGCGATCTCGCTCTCGTGGTTCGGGTCTAGATGATCGGCTTGGTGCCGCCCGTGAAGGGAGGGGCCGATTTCGATCGGACAGATCGTCGTAGTCGTCATATTCATCGTCAACCAGACCTAAATAAGCCATGATTTTTCGAACGCTTCCGGCCATTCCTGCCGCCTCGTCTCTCTTCGTCGCTCTCACGTCCCTCCCCCGAGTGGGGCGGGCCTCGCATCTACTCTAGGCCACTCACGCCAGCGGGTCAGGTCCTTCAGGTTCGGTCCCCAAAGAGGCCCCTGCCGACCCGGATCATGGTGGACCCCTCCTCTACAGCGATTTCAAGGTCATCGCTCATGCCCATACTGGCTTCTGCCAGGCCGAAATCCTCTTTCATCTCCCGCACTTTCCTGAATGCCGCTCTTGCCCGATCCGGCTCCTGAGGCGCCACCGTCATGAGGCCTGCGACCTCTAATCCGAGGGTCTGGGCCCGCTCTACGAGGCTCTGGACCTCATGAGGGGCAACCCCATTTCGACCCGGAAGCCCGGTGAGCTCAACTTGGACCATCACCGTTGCTCCAGGACGCCGAAGCGCGATTGCTTCAGCTTCGCGCTCTCGAGCAAGGCCTTCAAAACATGACGTCACCTGAGCGAGACGTCCCACCTTGTTGGTCTGGATGGCGCCGAGGTAGTGCCATGACACATCGTCATTGGAAATCCCTGCAGCTTTTTCAATCAGCTCGGCTGCATAGTTCTCTCCAAGGGTCGTCATTCCCGCAGCCAACGCAGCTTGGACGGTTTCAATCCCGAATGACTTTGTCACCGCCACAATTGTGATTGAACTCGGATCTCCCCCGGCTGCAGCGATGCGCGACTCAATCGTTGCGCGTGCGTCTTGAATTGCGGCAACGTCGGTCGCCCGAGAGAAGGGCAACGTGCTTATCGCAAAAACGAAGGGACGTCGAAGTCATCATCGCCGCCACCGCCGAGACCAAGGTCTCCATCAGTCACGTCAGCGAAGATGTCAACGGGCTCCGGCGTGTCAGAAAGACCCAGACTTGAGCCACTTGACGATGCTCGACCTTCCCATCGCTCAAAACCAGCGGCGATGACGGTGACTCGAACTTCTTCTCCCATCGAATCATCAATCACTGCTCCAAAGATGATGTTGGCATCAGGATGAGCCACGGAGTGAACGATCTCAGCAGCTTCATTCACCTCAAAGAGGCCCAACTGCGATCCACCCGCAATATTCAGCAGAATCCCTCGCGCTCCTTCGATTGAGGCTTCGAGAAGGGGGCTCGTGATCGCAGCTCGTGCGGCATTGACCGCTCGTCCCTCTCCGGTCGAAGAGCCAATCCCCATAATCGCGGTTCCCGCGTTCGTCATCACCATCTTGACGTCGGCAAAGTCGGTGTTGATGAGACCTGGGACCGTGATCAAGTCGGTGATTCCCCGCACACCTTGGAGGAGGACCTCGTCGGCAATTTTGAACGCGTTCATCATCGAGGTCTGATCGTTCGATACCGTCAAAAGTCGATCGTTCGGAATCACGATCAACGTGTCGACTTTCTCTTTCAGAATCTGAATTCCTTTTTCAGCCTGCGTAGAGCGTCGTCGACCTTCGAAAGCAAACGGTCGTGTGACGACGCCAATCGTGAGTGCTCCGAGTCCCTTTGCTATCTCTGCAACAACAGGGGCGGCACCGGTTCCGGTTCCGCCTCCTTTTCCTGCCGTAATAAAGACCATGTCGGCACCTTTGAGTGCCTCTTCGATCTCGCCTCGATGTTCTTCTGCGGCCAAACGTCCAATTTCAGGGTCAGAGCCCGCTCCGAGCCCACGTGTCAACTCACGGCCAATATCGAGTTTGAGATCAGCATCACTACTCAAGAGCGCTTGGGTATCAGTATTCGCAGCGATAAATTCAACGTTCCGAAGACCCGACTCGATCATTCGGTTCACAGCGTTGACACCGCCGCCACCAACACCAATCACCTTGATGAGTGCGAGGTAGTTGCTCTGTGGAGAAATCGTCATAATCGTCCCTAGTCCTCTCGTGGGCTTGCTCATATCCTGCCTGAGCCCGCCTCATAGGTGGTGGACACTCAGCGCTCAATCGTACCGTAGGCCTTAATCCCCTGGCAGAAAAGCCCTGGCACAGGTTTAGGCCGAATGCTCTTAGGGCCCAGTGATGGTTGAGGCTTGGGGAACCGACACGTCAACGACGTCGCCCGGATGGAGCGTGGCCCCGGCGATCACACTGGCAATGTCTCTATATTTTGCGTCCAATTGGGCGGTGGTGCCGAGAGTAATAGTGATCGGCGACGTCAACTGAAGGCTGACGGTGCCATCAGGGTGAGCGATCACTGCAGCGACCTGGTTCTTAAATGCCGGTGGCAAGGATCCCGCCACGCTTGCTGCGGGCAGGACGCGAAGTGGCAGGCTCGTCCCAACAACAAAGTGGGTGCCATCTGGAACGTTCAGGGAGACCAATCCTGCGACGGGCGTTTTAGAAATACTCAAGATGCGTCCAGTCTCATCAATGAGATACATCGTTGACCCACTCGTTGCGCTCGCCACCGGTGTGCGTTCTACAACGGTGATGTTGACAGTTGACGGCCAGTGAAGAGAGACGTGCGAGGATTTCACCCAACCGAGTTGATCAATTCCAGTTTCAGCGTCAGCTGGATTAATTGAAATCAACGGCGGGTGAGCACTCAATCCAGCCGCAGCAATCACTTGAGCGGGTGACTCATGAACTGCGCCACTTACCGTGATGGTCTTGGCCGAGAAGAGTGATGTGTGAAGTAAGAACCACGTACCGACCACAAGTGCGAGCACCACAAAAATTGAGCCTGCAATCCAGAGGCGCCGCCGAGTTTTTGAGCGGGCCACGGCCGCTCGACGCTGTGAGAGCCGGGGGTCTCTGACAACCGTTCCCTTCGATCGCTTCTTGGTCGTGCTCGTTGCCATCAGGCTGCTGGCCCGGCCTCGTGGGGGCTGAATCCCACCATTTTGACTTCAGTACTCAGAGAGACTCCCGAGTGCGCTTCGACCATTGAGCGTACGAGGTCCATCAGCGCGACGACGTCGTCGGCTGAGCCACCTTCATCTGCCTGAATAAAGTTCGCATGCTTCTCTGACACCTGCGCAGTTCCCAGGCGGAGACCTTTGGCCCCCGCATCTTCAATCAAACGACCCGCTGAGTCACCCGGAGGATTGGTAAAGACACTTCCGCAGTTCGAGCCACCTGGTTGGTGTTCTCTGCGCCAACGAACGATCTCCTTGAGCGTCCCGAGCGATGATTCTTTTTCGCCTGGCGAAAGTTGCAAGGTGGCCGAGATCACAAGGTCTCGATTCGTCAAGGCGGATGATCGGTACGCAAAGTCGAGTTCGTCACAATCCATGACTCGAGGAGTTTGGGATCCGAAGGTGAGTACCTCGACCGAGACCAACGAGGACGCCATGTCCGCGCCATGTCCTCCTGCATTCATCTTGACGGCTCCTCCAATGGTTCCTGGGACGCCGACCGCCCATTCAAAACCTGTGAGTGCCGCGTCAACACTCTTTCGCGCCACCACCGGCAAGTCAGCCGCGCCTCCCGCGACGACTCGCGCACTCTCGGGGTCGATGGCGATTTCTCGAAAGCTCTCCCCAAGGTGAATCACAATGCCATCAAATCCTTGGTCAGCAACCAGGGTGTTCGAACCTCGACCCAACACATAGGTGTCGACGTCGGATCGAAGATCGCCTGAGAGCGAACATAACGCGTCAAGGCTCTCAATCTCAATAAGTGATCGAGCGTCTCCTCCAACTCGATAGGTCGTTCGAGCGCCAAAGGGGTCGTGGAGTGCCGTGTTCATCGAAGTCGCTCAATCAGGCGCTCTGGAAGTTCAGTTAAGTCTCCTGCCCCCATCGTTAAACAGAGGTCACCTGGCTCAAGAAGTGCGAGCACCTCATCAACCACGAGGGAGGGATCCTCAACAAAGTGGACGGTGCCTGGGCTCATCTGTGGGGTAATTGCTTGCGCAACAAGTCGCCCAGAAACCCCTGGTATCGGTTCTTCTCCTGATCCATAAATTGGCGTGACCACCACGTGGTGTGCTCCATCAAATGAATGAGCAAAGCCTTGCGAGACCGCTTGGGTCCTCGTATAGCGATGGGGTTGAAACACACAGATCACTCGAGTAAACCCTCCAGCCAATCCAGCGGCAACTGTGGCAGCAACTTCGCTCGGCAGATGCGCATAGTCATCGACGAAGGTGATACCGCTCGCGGTCCCTCGGAACTCAAAGCGTCGAGGGACTCCCGTAAAGTGCGCCAATCCCTCCACCACGGCTTCATCATCGACACCGGCCACCGATGCCATCGCCGCGGCGAGCGCAGCGTTTTGAACATTGTGACGCCCAGGGGCGGCGATTCGAAGTGACAGCGTTGTCCCACTTGGAAGCCCAAGCTTGAAAGATGATGCTGCTCGCTCGAGGGAGACCCCATGGATCAAGACATCGTTCCCCTTTTCGATGCCAACCCCGATCCCATGTCGGGCCCTTCCGACTCGAGCGGCGCCCTCGTCGTCAGCGTTGTAGAGCACTGGTCCAGTTGTTCGTTCGCACAGTCGCTCAAAGGCAGCTTCGAGTTCACTGAGTGTTTGGTAGTAGTCCAGATGATCAGCTTCGATATTGGTGACACCACTCATCCACGGTTCGAGTTCACCAAAACTTCCATAGCTCTCGTCGGCTTCGAGGACCAAGAGCGACCCTTCATTCCACACGGCATTGATGCCCATTCCACTGAGCGGAGCGCCAATGAGAAACGAAGGCCGCCGTTGCGCATGGACCAAGATCAACGAGAGCATCGATGTTGTCGTTGTCTTGCCATGCGTTCCTGCGACCGCCATTGTCTTCGCCACTCGAGTCAGCGCCCCGAGCATCTCTGCACGACTCATGAGGCGGCATCCGTTCTCTCGAGCACTCGTGAGTTCAACGTTGTTCTCTCTCACCGCCGGAGATGACGTCACCCAGTAAGCGCCTCCTCTATTTGTCTCTCTGTGTCCAGTCTTGACGTCAACCCCTGCTCGCCGGAGTTGATCGAAGACTTGCGACTCGTGAATATCGGATCCAGAGACCGTGTGGCCCATCTGCGCCAGCACGATCGCCAGGGCACTCATTCCTGCACCACCGACCCCAACGACGTGAATCGATGCCGGGATGGTGAGATCAATCACCTCATGAGGCTCAGACATGACTCATCACCACCGCAACCACTCGCTCTGCCGCGTCAGCTCTGCCCCGCGCTCGGGCATTTTCTTCAATGTTGGCCCGAGCTGTCGGGTCCTTGAGAAGGCGGTCAATCTCTTCTCCAATTCGCTGGGCAGTGAGTTCGCCATCGCTCACCAAAATCCCAGCATCGTGAGCCACCAGCGACTGGGCATTTTTTGTTTGGTGATCCCCTGGGGCCCCAGGGAGAGGAACCATGATGGCCGCGACTCCACTCACTGCGATTTCCGCGATACTCAGCGCACCGGCTCGGCTCACCAAGACGTCGGTGGCCTGATACAGCACCCCTGGGCACTCTTCGAACGCCACCACTCGGTACTCGAGCTCTCCTTCAGTGTGTGCTGCTCGACCCGAAACCTCTGCAAAGTCTCGACTCCCACAGACGTGATAGATCGTCAGGGGTCGAGCAGACCACGCGCCAGCAAGTTCAAGCACTGCCATGTTGACAGAACGTGCGCCGAGCGAGCCACTCATCACGCTGATGAGTGGCCGCTCTGGATCACAGTGCAATGCTTGTTTTGCCGCTTGTCGCCCACTCGGGCTCCGATCGATCAGGACAAACTCATCTCGAACTGGTGCGCCCGTCACCGTGGAGTGTGGAAGATCGACATCATCGCCGATCACACACGATGCCACTGCGACTCGAGCCAAGAGCCGGTGCGTTGACCCTGGAACCGCATCAATATTGACAAGGATGAGTGGCACTCGCCACAGTGCGGCCGCCAAACCTGCGGGAAGCGCTGCATAGCCACCGACCGACACCACTGCACGTGGCCGGTTGCGGCCGAAGCGCACCACCATTGTCATAAATGCAGCACCAAGCCCGATCATCGCACCGATATTGTCAAGCATTGTCCTTGGCGAGAGTGATCGTTTAATTCCTCGACCGGGCAACAATGTGAGCGAGATGCCCGAATCAGCAAGAAGGACGCTCTCTTGCCCTCGACGAGATCCGACAAAGCCAAGTGCGTCTCGAGTCTCACCGGACGCGACCAGCGCCTTGGCGATCGCATCGGCGACAAACACGTGTCCTCCCGTGCCGCCTCCTGCGAGAACGATGGGACGTTTCACCTCGTCCGAGCGGGACGAGCCGTTCGTCTGGCGGCTGTGCGCGCGTTTCCTGAAGATGCTCGGGCCGACTTCTTTTTCGGCGTCGTCTTTGGCGTGGCCCCTCCTTGGCGGGCGATATTGATCAGCATTCCCGCTGCAGCCATTGTGATGATGAGCGACGAGCCACCAAAAGAGATAAACGGCAAAGGAATCCCAGTGACCGGCAGCGCACCCAGCACCGCTCCGATATTGATCATCGCTTCAGCACCAATCCAGGAAATCAGCCCCACCGCTAAGAGTCCCCCAAAACGATCTGGCGCCTGCTCGGCCGCTCGAAGCCCTTTAAGGACAAAAATACCGATCACGACAATAACCGTAAAGGCTCCGACGAGGCCAAGCTCTTCTCCGATAATGGAAAATATGAAGTCGGTGTGCGCATTTGGGAGCAGACCCCATTTCTCATGACTGTTACCGAGCCCTAAACCAAAGAGATGTCCCGAGCCCAGGCCAATGAGTGATTGGACGACTTGATAGCCAGAACCCGAGGCAGATGAGCCAGGATCAATAAAGCTCAACAGACGTTCTCGACGATATGGCATCGCCACCGCCGCAATCGTCACGAGAACCGTGATCGCCAATACTCCCTTGAGGATGATCTGCTTCGGAACACCCGAGGCAAAAACCAGCGCCATGGTGATGACCATCAGCACCATGACGGTCCCAAGGTCAGGTTGCATAATGACCAGAAGACTTGCCAGGCCGGCCACCCCCACCAAAGGCCCGATCATCATTCGCACACTTGCGCCATTCTCTTGGCGCTTGGCGATCAAATCAGCGCCAAAGAGAGCCAAGGCTAACTTCATGAGCTCTGACGGTTGAACTCTCAACTGCCCAACACCAACCCATCGACTTGACCCGCCCGAGGTGACTCCAAGTCCTGGGACTAAGACAATGAAAAGGAGCACCAACGTCCCAAGAAGGATCAGAGGCACCCACCGGCGCCACTTCCGGTAGTCGACTCGCATCGTAATGACGAGTGCAATCGTCCCGAGAACCATCCAAATCAGTTCCTTGAAAAAGATTGACCAGGGCGAGCCATAGAAGGACATCGAGATCACCGACGACGCAGAACCAACCATGACGACACCAATGACGCAGAGTGCCACAAGGATGACTAAGAGCCAAGATGCCGTCGAAAGTCTCGGGATCAGGCTTTTCTCCTGACGTGGTCGCTTCGTCGAGGCGCGCTCAGCCATGAGAACCTGCATTTTTCCGACATTCCACTTCGTAAGCCTTGCCGAAAACACGCCCAGAGTGGGGGAACCTCGC
>Ga0118677_10001952_pt1 | contig 42546 bp, 33 predicted proteins | sample AliMusrvi5mmetaG_FD_86154 | JGI IMG/M metagenome (GOLD analysis project Ga0118677, IMG submission 86154)
CGGCACACTTCCGGCTGTTACCAGACGAAAGGCGGGCTCGGTGCTGGGCGGTTGGCTAGACCTTACCCAGGTCGGACTTGCACCGACAAGACACGCCAGGCTTTGCCTGGCACACCGCGACGGGCGTCGGCTTCCAAACCGTGTCAGGCGGGCAACCTGTGAGTGTCGCTCCGGCCGTCCCATCTCGATCAGACCGATCCGTCAGACTGCTGTCATTCCAATGCTGAAAATTTTTTCATAAACCTCTTGCTTTTCGCGATGATATGTGGTAAGAATTAGTTGCAGCCATATTATGGCATCAGTCCTCTGCGCATTTCCAACCCGGAAGAGAGCCGCCGCGCGCCGCTCACGTATGATTCCTGACAGACGTTGGACTTCGCAAGTTGGCTGGCAACAGGCTTCTTGTTCACACTCGCGGAACACGCCATTATCAATCCTACCGGGAGAAAAATTGCGCCCATCCCCAAGCTGTCATCTTCGGGATAGGCGATAATACCTGCGTTTTGTTGTCTCACACCCGTATAGAAACAGCAGTCCCAAACGATTGGGCACGCAGCATGGAAACCGGCTTAGCCGGAGTAGGTGATTACCTGGGATGCCGTCCTCTTCTACTCCCCCGCAGGTAACACGACCCGATGAAATCGTGATCGTGATTGACTTCGGGGCACAATACAGCCAGTTGATTGCTCGCCGGATTCGTGAATGCAAAGTTTATTGCGAACTTTTGCCCTACGATACGTCGATCGAGGAAATTCTTGCCTATCAGCCGAAGGGGATCATCTTCAGCGGCGGGCCCGCGAGCGTCTACGAAGCGGGAGCGCCGGATTGTGACCCTCGCTTGCTGGAACTCGGCATTCCCATTCTCGGCATCTGTTACGGGATGCAGTTAATGGCGCGCATGCTGAAAGGCGAAGTGATCAGCGGGGATAAGCGCGAGTATGGCCGCACGGAATTGCATGTCACCGAGGGAGCGGATCTGTTCGCCGGCCTCAACCCGCAATTGATCTGCTGGATGAGCCATGGCGACGTGGTGACGAAAGCCCCGCCGGGATTCACCAGCACCGCGAGCACGGAAAATACGCCGGTGGCCGCGATGTCCGATATACGCCGCCGCCTTTTCGGCGTGCAGTTCCATCCCGAAGTGGTACATACGCCGTGGGGCATCGAAGTGCTCCGCAACTTTCTCTTCCGCTATTGCGGCTGCCAGGGGCAGTGGACGATGGCCAACTTCGTGCGGCAGGCCATCGATGATATCCGCACCCGCGTCGGCGACGATCGCGTGGTCTGCGGCCTCAGCGGCGGCATTGACTCCGCGGTGACGGGCGCACTGGTCCATCGCGCCATTGGCGATCAGCTCACCTGCATCTTTGTCGATCACGGCTTTCTCCGCAAGGACGAAGGCGCGCAGGTCGAGCGCGCGTTTCGCGACAATTTTAAAGCCAACCTGATCTCGGTGAAAGCGGAAGAGCGCTTTTTAACCAAGATGACGGGGGTGACCGAGCCGGAAGCGAAGCGGAAGATCATCGGCAACGAATTTGTGGCCGTCTTCACCGACGAAGCCTCGCGCATCGGTGATGTCAAATACCTGGCCCAGGGCACGCTTTATCCGGATGTTGTGGAAAGTGGCGCCAGTCGCGGCGGCAAATCCGCTATGATTAAATCGCACCACAACGTGGGTGGTTTACCCGAGCGGATGAATATGAAATTGCTTGAACCGCTGCGGAACTTATTCAAAGACGAAGTGCGCCGGTTGGGTGAAGAACTGGAACTCCCGGATAATATCGTCTGGCGCATGCCGTTTCCCGGCCCGGGACTGGCCATCCGCATCATCGGTGAAGTGACGAAGGAACGGCTGGAAATTTTGCGCGAAGCGGATTATGTCATCGTCGATGAGATTCGCAAAGCCGGTCTGTATCGCAAATTGTGGCAGGCCTTCGCGGTGTTGCCGTTAGTGCGCAGCGTGGGCGTGATGGGTGACCAACGCACGTATGCCTATCCCATCGTGTTGCGCGCGGTGACCAGCGAGGACGCGATGACTGCCGACTGGGCGCGCCTCCCGTGGGAAGTGCTGGAGCGCATCAGCAACCGCTTGATCAACGAAGTCAAAGGCGTGAATCGCCTGGTCTATGATATCACCAGTAAGCCGCCGGGCACTATTGAGTGGGAGTAATCCCCAGCCCGAATGCGCGGCTGCCAACGGCGGAGGACAGCATCTGTTTCGACCGCGTATCCGCCGACGCGCACAAGCAAGACCCGAGATGTCGGGATAATGCGGAGCAAGGAAATGACCGTTTTATATAAAGAGGATTTGAGCGCGGTTTTATACTCGGAAGAAGAGATCGCACACCGGGTGTCTGAACTGGGCGCGCAAATCTCCACCGATTACGATGGCAAATCAATCGTGCTGGTCGGCGTGCTGAACGGCGCGGTGGTCTTTCTGGCCGATCTCATGCGCGAGATTCGCATCCCGGTCTCCATCGACCTGGTGGCTATCTCCAGCTATGGCTCGTATTCGAGCACCAGCGGGGTCGTGCGCATCATGAAAGACCTGGATGAGAGCGTGGAAAGCAAACACGTGCTCATCGTGGAAGATATCGTCGATACCGGCTTGACGCTTAATTACCTGGTGGAATACATGCGCTCGCGCAATCCCGCCAGTGTCAAAGTCGCCGCCATGCTGAGCAAGCCCAGCCGCCATAAAGCCAAGGTGAACATCGATTATCTCGGCTTCACGGTGCCGGATGAATTCGTCGTCGGGTATGGGCTGGATTTCGCGCATCGGTATCGCAATCTACCCTGCATCGGCGTGCTGAAGCCGGAAATTTACGCCGGCTCCGATACGCCGCCCGATCTGTAGTACCGGTATATCGCGGAATAGACGCTTTGTTTCTCTTTTGTGAAACAGGGTAAACTGGCTAAGTCGAGGAGTAAAGCAGTATGGGAGTGTTGGGGAAATTCCCCCCGGAGGTATAAGGCGTTTGACCAGATAGCGATACACACCGTTCCCCGTACCACCCGACTCTTCCAGGCACGATACATCACTCCGGTATTCAACAGAGAGAAAATTCATACGATAACCAAGTTATTACGCAGACCTGTACGACCAAGGCGACAAAGAATGTCGCCTCGCGGAAAAATGACACATTCCGCGCGTGACGTCACACCCTTCGGCGTCTACACTAGGAATGGTTGCGACGTGTGACATGCGCCGCAGCAGTCATTAACTCACAACGGTAGTTTCCCGACTGTCCGTGTTCCCATGCGGAATGCGAGATCACTCGCGGAATGCCGACCAATAACCAGGAACCCGGACCCAACAACCCGGAACCCAGCAAATACACACATCGAGGTATGATTATCCGTGGAAGACGTGCAAACGAAAGAATTCACCACCTTTGAAATGACCGAGCTGGACGGCCGCACCCTGCATGAACTGCATCTGATGGCCAAAGAACTCGGCATCCCCGAATATTCCCGCTTGAAAAAGCAGGAGTTGATCCCGCGCATCCTCCAGGCGCAAAGCGAACGCAGTGGATTGATGTTCAAGGACGGCATATTGGACATCCTTGCCGAAGGATTCGGTTTCCTGCGCGTGCATGGATTTCTGGCCAGTGCGGAAGATGTCTATGTCTCGCAGTCCCAGATCAAGCGCTTCAACCTGCGCACCGGCGATATGATCAGCGGCGCCGTGCGCCCGCCGAAGGACAACGAGCGCTATTTCAGCTTGTTGCGCATCGAGGCGATCAACGGCGACGACCCGGAAATTGCCAAGCGCCGCATCAATTTCGACGACCTGACCCCGGTCTTTCCGCTGGAACGGCTGCAACTGGAGACGGACGCGCGCAATATCTCCGCGCGCATCATCGACCTGGTGGCGCCTATCGGCAAAGGCCAGCGCGGTCTTATCGTCGCGCCGCCGAAAGCCGGCAAAACCACGCTGCTGAAGGTGATCGCCAACAGCATCATCCAGAACAATCCGGAAACGAATATGATCATCCTGTTAGTGGATGAGCGTCCGGAAGAAGTGACCGACATTCGCCGGTCGGTGCCTGGCGCCAGCGTCGCCGCCTCGACCTTCGACGAGTTGCCGGAAAACCATATGAAAGTGCAGGAAATGGTGCTCGAGCGCGCCAAACGGCTGGTGGAAATCGGCCACGACGTGGTGGTGCTGCTCGACTCGCTGACCCGCCTGGCACGCGCCTCCAACCTGACGGTCACCCCCAGCGGACGCACCCTCTCCGGCGGTCTGGACCCGAGCGCGCTCTATCGTCCCAAGCGCTTCTTTGGCGCCGCGCGCAATATCGAGCACGGCGGTTCGCTGACCATCATCGCCACCTGTCTGGTCGATACCGGCAGCCGCATGGACGACGCGATCTTCGAAGAATTCAAGGCGACCGGCAACATGGAACTGGTGCTCGACCGCGGCTTGTCCGAACGGCGCATCTTCCCGGCCATCGACGTCAAACGCTCCGGAACGCGCCGCGAAGAGTTGCTCTTCAACGAAGAAGACCTGCGCCGTGTCTGGCAACTGCGCCGGCTGTTGAATTCGCTGGAAACCGACCGCGCCGCCGAAGTGCTGCTCAGTGGCTTACAGAAGAGTTCATCGAACAAAGACTTCCTCGTCTACGTCGAGAAGTTGCGACCGGAGTAAGGCGCATGACCGAGCATCTGCATCCGTTGTCCGTCATCGGCATCCACCAGCGCGAGCAGGATCCGCCGTTGCTGGTGCTGCAGGATGAGCGCGGGCGCCCGCTGGAGATGACCATCGGCCTCTGTGAAGCACTCTCCATCGAGATGGCGCTCAACGGCGCGGCCGCGCTGCGCCCGCTGACACACGATCTGCTGCTCTCGCTGACCGAGCACCTAGAAACCCCGGTCGAGCGCGTGGTCATCGACGATTACTCCAAGCAGACCTACTACGCGCGCTTCATCCTCACCACGCCGGATGGCCCGGTCAGTCTCGATTGCCGCCCCAGCGACGGCATCGCCGTCGCCCTTCGCGCCCACGTCCCCATCGAAGCTACCGACGCGGTGATGTTGGGGGAAGAGTTGGATAGCGAGTAGGTGGGAATCAGACGTTCGTGTCCGCCGTGGTGCGTAGTTTCACGTCGTTTCGATTCATCGGCAGCGACGCTCATAATTCCATAGCCCACAGCACCGCTGTGGGACCCCGGAATCTTCTATTTTACCCGCACACTCTGTAGGAGCATAATTCCTCACTCGAAGAAATCATGCTCATCGAACGGCTCCCCATACCGATGGAATAGCGCTCGCACTTCCTCTTCAAATGAGACTGTGCGATGATGCTCCTGCTGCCGATCAATATATTCGATCACGCGGTCGATGCCTGTTTGCCCAACCGAGAATGCGGCATATCCGAGTTGCCAATAAAAATCAGCAAAGACCGGGTCTTTCGACTTGATCCATTTTGATGAGCCGCGTTTCACTTCTTCAACGACATGGTCGAGCGCATGTTTCTTTGAGAGGAGAAAAAGTGAATGCACGTGTTCAGGTGTGGAGTTAGTCCGAATCGACGGACTCTCGAGATGACGCAAAATGCCAATCAGATAAGCGTGCAACTCACTCCGAATCTCATCGGTGATCATCCGATGCCGATATTTAGTGCTGAAAATCAGATGAATTGCGACTCGACTGTAAGAGTGTGACATCATCGATCTCCTGATGAGGAATCTTGCTCCTACAAAGCGTTTTAGGATATCGGGTTCTCCGGGTCCCATAGCGGTGCTATGGGCTATGGAATTTTATAGCTCCGGACGCGTATTCGTAAATATCGCGTTTCGTGTAGAGTAACCGTTCGGGCATTTCTGGCGCGCGAGCGTCCTCGCGAGCACTCTGGTGGTTTCGATACGACCATCCGTGGCCTACTCAACCACCGGAGTGCTCGCGAGGACGCTCGCGCGCCAGAAATGCCCGAACGGTTACCGTGTAGATACTCCCGCATCTGGACAGTTGTTGATGAACCCGCGTCCGGAGCTATAGTTAGTTATACGCTCTCCGCGATCCGCGCGACGCTCTCCGTTAACCGCTCCACCTGCAAATCCGTCAGACTCACCTCCCCCTTCCCGGTATACTGGAAGGTCACGATGCCGCTGAGGATATAGATGCCGTATGGTGGGGTTTCGAAGGAGATCAGCGCGAAATCGCCCTCCCGGCGCTGGAGCTGTTGCGCGCCGCCGGTGCAGGTTTGCGGGACGCGGGGCGCATAGAGCGCGGGGCCTTGATAGGCGTTGAAGGTGAGGCTGAGCTGTACCTTGTCGAGTTCCGTCGCCTTCACCCAGGCGGAGACACGGAAGCGACTGTGCGGCGGCACCGGATTGCAGGCATAGCTGGGGCCTAAATGCTGGAAGATCCAGCTCGAATCCGCCGGCTGTTCGCCGTGGTGAATTTCCAGGGCGCCATGCCCGGCTTCCCGACCGCCGGTGCGATTCCATTGGCAGTGCTCCGTCATGGGTTCCCAGGCGTAGGCGTCCGGGTGATCGAGCGCCGATTGGTCGAAGAGGGTGACTGGTTCCTGGTAAATCGGGCGGTCCGCCAGCAGACACTCCTCCGGCTCGATCTCGGCCAGCGGCGCGGTTAGATAGGCCGCCGGGACTTCCGCGCGGGTGATCTCTTCAAACTGGTACGCCAGCGTCACCTGCTGCCCGGCCGTGAAGAGATACTGCCCGGCGCGCGGCAACTGGGCGTACCAGTGCATGTCGAAGCCCCATTCGCAGATGTGATGACTGCCGATGGCGTCGAAGAGCGGGGTATAGCGCAGGTAATTCCCGTCGGCTTTTTCGTAGAGATAGGGCTGCCGCGGCGCGGTTTTGACCAGCGTGCGGTTGAAGAATTGCTGCACGCCGTTGACGATGCGATTGAAGACGAGTTTCCGCAGGCCGCGCTCGACAGTGGGCAGCGTGACGGAGAGGTAGCGCTTTTTCCAGGTGGTGGTATAGCAGTCTTCCGCCAGCCAGGGTTCCGGCATGCCGACCCAATCCTGCGTCATCGGCACCTGCGGCCCCACCCCGCCGGCCAGCAGCGGATCGTCGAATTCAATCACCGCGAAATCCCCCCAACCCGGCATGCCGGTAAACGCGAGCGGGTCGTCGCGGGTGATATCTTTCCGGAAATCGAGTTGGACGGTGAAGGTGTAGCGGAACCGCTGCTCGGTTGGCAGATAATCGATGTGGATCCGCCGTTCCTCCCACACGTAATCGGTCAGGTTCCCCTGCACGAACGCCGGAGTCATCGTCACCGTGATGCTGTGCGCGTCTTCTACCTCGCAGCGAATGTCGCAGCGCTGCAGCTTGAACCCGTAAAAGGCCGACGGCACCAGCGAAATCATCTCCACCGGCCCGTGCGGGCGCAGCTTCAGATTCAGCATCTCGAACTTGCCGAAATAGACGTGTTCCGCAATAAACGTCAGGATCGGATCGCCATCGAAGAGGATATCCGTCTTGCCGGGTCGTTGTTGATAAGAAAACATGGCATTACCTTTCCGAGTTGAGCCGATTATGTCTGGCACGCGAGCGTCCTCGCGAGCATCACGGTGGTTGAGTAGGTCACGGAAGGCCGTATTGAAACCACCGTGATGCTCGCGAGGACGCTCGCGCGCCAGACATGATCGGCCTAACGCTTCACCAACCAATTTACCGTATTGCCCATCAATTCCTGCCATGCCGGCGCGTCCCAGAAGGCAGTTTCGCCGGGGGCGGCTTCGCCGAAGGGCGTAGACAGCACGCAGGCGACCCGCCCGCCTTTCGAGGTGGACCCCAACACGAGCAGGGGACGGTCACCCGCGCTGGCGGCGATGATCGCGCCGGGTTTGGGCCGGCAGAGATGGCTGTAGTAGACCATGTCTTTCGTGCCGAAGGTCACCCCGGCGGTCACCGGATGTGCGGCGGTTATCTTTAACGCGCCGGCGGGCAATTTGCGCCAGTTATAATGCCCGCCGAATTCCACCGGCATGGCGGCGAGGAAGTTCGTGTTGACGAAATCTCCCTGCCCGTAGGCACGGTCGCCACCGAGGAGCAGCACGTTGCCGCCCGCCTGCAGATAATCCGCCAGCATCTCCTGCCCGATCAGATCGAGCGGCGCCGCCGGCATATTGGCCAGCACCACCAGATCATAGCTCAACAGGCCGGGATAATCGGCGGGAAAATATGACAAAAGCAGACCGACCGAGGAGGAATCGAGCCAGCCATCGGTGATCTCCGCGTTCGGAAAGCGCGCCTTCAGCGCTTGATCGACGCGGAAGAACTTGCTATACATTCCCCGCAGGAACAGGATGCGCGGTTTCGGGTTGGGGGTATAGCGCAGCACGTCCGGTTTCAGATAGACTTTGGCCTTCGCCGGGCGCGGCAGCGACAACAACGGGTTGCCGGTGCGCAGGTCGATATTGGCGCCGTAATCACCACCCACGTAATCCTGATACGATTCCGTCACCGGTGCGCCGTCCGCCGCAGTGCCGGTCACTGTCACGGTGATGACCGCGGGCATGCCTTCCACGCCGGTCGCGCGCACGCTGGCCGTCTGCACCGCATCGGTGAGCGCGGGGAAGGTGGCCTCCGGAATCGTCGCGCTCCACGGTTGGCGCAGTCCTTTCAGGGTGGTCTTCACAGTGACATTTTTCAACGGTACCAGACTGCGGGTGAGCTGGTGGGTAATCTGCAGGCTGCCCGGCATCGGCGTGACGGTCAGGTTGGCGATCATGTTCGCGCTGCCGTGGCTGAAGCGTTCCATGCCGCTGACGGGAATCACCGCGAAGCGCGTCGTCCAGGTTTTGCCCGGGGGAATCGCCACCTTGTCATACATCCATTCCGTGGTCAGGTCCATCGAGTTGGGATACAGGCGGAAGAGGTCGTTGTAGTCCATCACGAAGACGATCCCTTGCGCGAGTTTGGCATTCGAGGCGCCGATCCACCCGCTGGTGAAATCATCGACAAACCAGCCGTCGTGCGAGATGCCGCGGGTGGTGGGTTGCGACCAGAGCTGACCGTCACGCTGCTGCTGGAACCAGAAGACATTCTGATTCCAGTAGCCGGTGACGCGCCCATCCGCCGTGGGATTGGAGATTGATACCGTGCAGTGGAGCGCGCGTTCGCCGTCACGCAAGGTCATCCAGCGCTCGAACTTCAATCCCTTGATAGTGGAACCTTCCCCGGTCGTCCACACGCGCACGGTGGCTTCCCGCGGGCCGGCGCTGACCACCTCTCCCGCATAGACCCGGCTCCAGAATTCACCCGGCCATTGCTGTTCCCAGACGTGATCCATCAACAGGCCGCCCGCCGATATCTCGGTGATGTTTCCTTTGCCGAATGGCTGATAGGTGTATTCGGCAATGCGCCCGCCGGTCGGCAGGCTGATCACCGCCCGCACGAGATCATTCCGCAGGATGATATTCGTCCCCTGGCGTTCTGCGGTGACGTCGGAAAAGGCCGGTTGGAGCGTCACGAGCAGCAGCAGGGATAGGAAACAATAAGTATATATTTTTGCCGGCAGTGCTGTCCTGGTATGAGAGTGTGGGAGTATGGGAGTGTGGGAGTAATTCGTGCAAATTCGAGGGGAGCTTTTCCGATTTCGGCACTCACCTAGTTCCATACACCCACACTCACCTACCTTGGTTGCGTGTTCATGTGGTAGCTTTTGACAAAGCTGGCGAATAATTAATCGTCTCATCTCAGCGTCCCCCTTTTCCCGCTTGCACATCGATCACCAGGATATTCCAGATTTTCAATTCCGGTATGGTGACGGTCATCACGCCGGCGTTTTCGACCAGCGGCAGCCAGTCGACTTGCTGCGACTCCGGCGTCAGCCGTGCCACCCGGCGCGGCGTCCAGCCGTCGGGGAAGGTGGGAAAGAGCCGGACCGTCACGTTCTTTTGCGGCGCCGGCGCATCCTCGGCTTTCCCATTATCGCCGACGCAGGGATTGCGCGGGGGATTGAACAGGTGGACGATGAGCTGCCGGTGCGTGCGGTCGAGCGGGCGTTCGAACACCCACTTATTCCACCACACCGTATCCGGGGCCATCACCAGCGTCTCCGGATTGACCAGCCGCGTCAGCGCCGGATCCCAGCAGAAGATCGAGTAGCGCGTTATGAACGCTCCCCACAGGTGGTGATAATAGGGGTGCGCACCCGCCGCATAGGCAAAGGCGTTATGGTACAGGAAATCCGCCGACGGATTGACGCCGCGCCGGGTGAGGATCGGCCCGTAATAGCCGCCCAGCCGTTTGATCCGCTCGGTATCGTCCAGCAGCAACGCGGCGAAATCCACCCAGCGATGGTGCGGGTCCTGCGACCACTCGGCACTGACGGTCGCTTCATCCATCACCATGCCGCCATCCTTGCACAGCTCGATGGACTCCAGCGGGTTGGTGGCCATGCAGCCGGCGAAATCCCGCCCGATCCAGTTGTTGCCGACCAGGTAGCGCGGATGCTTTGCCCGTACCACCGTTTTGTAGTAGCGATAGTTGGCGGCGTTTTTTGCTTCCGCTTCCACCGGGGTAAGTTTGGCAATCAGCTTACCCTCATTATCGTATTGTTCCAGCGGTTCGCGATACGTGCCGTCCCAACGTGCGCCGTCCCAGCCCAACTGGGTGGCCGAATCGCGCAGTTCGCGTGCCGAGGTTTCCAGCACTTCCGAGCGGCTCAAATTCCACGAGATTTCTGCCCAGCCTTTGAAGAAATTGCCCGGCTTCTCTTCATCCCAGGCATCGAGGGTCTGCACCTTCGGATCGATGGCCAGCACGCCGTCCCATTGGCGCACCCAGTCCGGATGCCGTCGCGCAATCTCCGCGCCTCGCGCGCCGCCGCCGGAGAAACGGGTGTAGGCGATGGCTTTCATCCCGTTGCGGTGTATCTCGGCGTTGAAACGTTGAATCCAGGAAAGGTCTTCGTGATAGTGATTGAGCGAGGCCTGCCAGACCGGGGTGTCCGGGGTCATATCCATGGTGTCTTCCGGCGCCCAGGCGAAGTTTTCATAGCCGTTGTAGAAGCCCGTGCGAAATTCCGCCACCTTATCGACGATGTATTTCTGATTATCCATCCATGGGTATATCATCGTCTGGATGTTGATCAGTGAGGCTTTCCAGTAGTTGTCGCTGATCTGGAAATCATCCTCCCCGGCGACCAGCGGTTGCCCATTCGCCGTTACCTCCGCCTTCAGCGCGTAGCCGAACTGCTCGGGCAAATGCTTCCAGGTGAAATCGACGGTGACCATCTGCCCGGCCGCCAGCGTGCGCGTCTCCGTTTGCGGTCGGGTCTTCGCATCGAGCTGCCACTCCAGCCAGGCCCGCACGGTGATCGCTAGCGGCGCCTTCCCGTTATTGCGCACGACCACCCGACCGACGACCGGTTCGCCCACTTCGTACAGCACTTTCGCCGACTGCACGCTCAGCAGGCGGAGCGGCGGCGGCGGCACGGCAGGCGAGGTCGGTGCAATGGCGTGCCCGCAACACAAGGTGAACAGCAGGAGCAACCAGATCGGAATTCGGCATAATCGCCGCATGGTATTCCCCTCCTCATCGGCGGTATTGATCAACAAATTCAGCGGATAGGCGGTCAATACCTGCCGGATGCACCGAGCAAAAAAAATATGCTGGGAGTCCGGCAGTCCTCTGCCGGTTCTTGCGCAGGCACTGCTGGCGCGCGAGCGTCCCGGCGAGCAGCGGGGGATACCCGACCTGCTCGCGGGGACGCTCGCGCGCCAGCAGTGCCTGAACTAAAATATTTGTAACCGTTCAGCGGGCGCGCGCTACCCACCTGACGATTACCTTCCTTTATTCTCGCACGCTGGTACCGGTAGTCGATATTTGATATAGCGCCGGACGCAGATCGAGTGACTGCCGGTGCGCGCTTGGTCCCAGTACCGGCCGACGGTCGATGGTCGTCGTAGTCATCGCCTGCGTCGCCCGTCGTGCATTCACGTACCCCGCACCCTTTTGCCGGTGATGTCGCGTAAATACGACGTGCCTGCGGGCTGATTTCACACTTTTCGACGGCGATACGGCGGCGTGCAGCCGCGTAGAATAGAAGGTGAATCCCAACACGGCTACAGTTGTCAATAGCAGCATCAATACACGTATGGGTTGCATTGTTATCCTCCTGTTCGCAGAATCTGAACGGTTATCACTCATAATTCAAGATGGCATGGCCAATTGCCCGATGGGCTCATAGGCGCAGAACTGCGGGATGCTGCCCCGCTCTTCACGTGACGGCAACAGGCGATATAATTGTTCAGGCGACTGGATTTCCATCCGGGCCGGCACGCGGACACCGGCAGTAATACGGATGCGAGGGAAGACGGTAACTTGATTATGCAGCATGGCGCCGTGCTGCACGACTACGCCATCCCCAATGGCGGTGAAACCCGACATGGTCACCGGGTCCTGGCGGGTGGACTGGATTTCGACAATGCCGCCGGTGACGACATCGGTCAGGCTGCTGTAAGGGCCGATGCGCGAACCTTCCCCCACGGATGTGCGGTGCAGGATGGCATGCTCCTGGATATCGCACTCGTCATCGATATTGCTTTCCGACAGCACCGCACCAGGATGGATGATGACGTATTTCCCAATCCGCACCGGCGCGCGCAGCTTAACCAGACCTAACGCCAGCTTTTCGCGCAGGGTCCGGTGGGAAATCGGGTCGGGCATCTCCAGCGACGTGGGATCGATAAAGAGCCGTTGTTGCTGAAAGGCATCGGGCAGCAGCCAACGCTCGACCGAAGGGAAGTGTCCCTGCAAGGCCGTCGCCATCGTAGCGAGATAGCTGGGAATGTTGCCCAGGTCCCCCATGCGACGGACTTCATGGGTATAGACGGGATATTGCGCAGCTACCAGCCAGGGGAGCAAATCGCCCCCGATATCCAGTTGGCGCCGGCGCCGGGCGGCCACCTGCGAGTCACCGCTGAGATTGCGCAACGCGGCGGTATCGATCAGGTAAAATCCGGTATTCGTCAGCAACGGCGGCAGTTCGTTATCGCGGTGATGCCGGCCCGCGAAGTGCGTATAAATGTCCTTTAGCGACGGCTTTTCCAGAAAACCGCGTACCCGGTTCTCCGCATCCTGATCGATCAGGCCATATTGACCAGCGATGACTTCCGCGGATTGCCGCGCCACGGCAATGGTCACCACGGCGCCGGAGCGCCGATGGGCTTCCAGCATTGCCGGCAAGTCGAAATCCAGAATGGAATCGGTGGGGAAGACGAATGCCAGCGGGGTCGTGACGTCGAAGTAGTCTAAATTTGTCAGCAAGGCATCGCCGCTGCCGGAATTCTCGTGGTCCAAATGATGGGGTGAGTAGCGGATGTGCACGCCCAGCGACTCGCCATCGCCGACCAGCGAGTGTATCTGGTTATGGTTCTCCTCGCCTTTGGTGACCATTAACACCTCTGCGATCCCCTGTCCACTCAGTTCGGCAAGGAGCCAATCCACTATTCGCCGACCGAGAAAGCGCACGGCAGCCTTCGCCCGCATGATGCCATTGGCTTTTAAGGTCAATGGCCGGCAGCGTATGCCTTGTCCCCCCGCGAGTCCGATACCGATCAGCGATTCCATAGCAGGTGTCCTTTCTGTGAGCATCCGATTGAATCACTCGCGAATTGATCACGGGAAGAGTTCAACCGACTGCGCGTCTACCGTCATGACTGAATGGACTTTACTATTGGTAAGCATACTCGGTGCTAGGTCATCCCACATCACACGACCGGTTGATTCTGGGCTCGTTCGATGGGCGGAATGCGGGATCTATCCTGCGATAGAGAACAAAGGGTGTATTTCGAGGATGGAAACGGCAGGTGTTGCGCGATGTCTGCGCTCATTCGGAAAAAGGTATCCACTGCCGGTCGGGGCACGGCCCCCGCCCGGCAGTGGCGTGTTATGCATTTGCCATGTCGCCGGTTATCCATTACCGCTGTTGCTCTCCCAACTTGGCAATGGCCTGTTATGCGGTTTGGCTCACCGGCACGTTTGACATGTCGGAAGCGTGGCGTCCACTGCTGACCGGCGCATGGTCACCGGGCAGTTGCGGCATGTTATAGGGATCGTCAGCATCCGGCTAACCAGCCGTCTGCATGCCCAGGAAGATCGGGAGGCCCATTTGCTCGATCTGGTCCTGTTTTTCCTCGATGTCGTCCACATGGCCATCTTCGTCCTGAAGAATGGCTTCGAGGATGTCCTTGGTGGCGTTGTCCCCCACCTCCATCGCCAGTTTGATGGCGGCGTTGTAATGGGCGACCGCGGTCATTTCGGCGGCAAGGTCGTTGGCAAACTGTTTCGGCACATCCGCGCCGATGTTGATCTTATTCAAGATGCTGACCACCGGGATGCCTTCCAGGAACAGGATGCGCTCGATCAATTTTTCCGCGTGCTTCATCTCGGTGATCGAGCGCGCGCCGACCAGTTTTTTTAGTTTGCCGTAGCCCCAGTTTTCGGCCATTTCGCCATGTACCACGTACTGATTAATGGCCGTCAATTCGTCCGCCAGCAAGCCATTCAAGGCGGCGATCAATTGTTCATTGCCTTTCATTGTTGTCTCCTCCTCACAAATGAACTCATCTGAACACCCATCGCAGATAACTTTAGAAACTATCTCAAAATGCCTCGCCACCATCTCGCGGGTCCTTTTCCTGCCTGATCTGGCGACGATCCTTTTTGAGATAGTTTCTTAGCGTAATTGCGACGCCGCGAAGTCCCAATTGACCAGGTGATCCAGGAAGGCCTGGACGAAATCTTTGCGCCGATGCTGGTAATCCAGGTAGTAGGCGTGCTCCCAAAGATCGCAGACGCACAGCGGGATTTGTCCCTTGAGCAACGGGGTATCCGCATTCGCCGTGGTGACCACCTGCAAACGGTCGCCGTGTTGCACCAACCAGACCCATCCGCTGCCGAACTGGGCCAGAGCCGCGGAGACGAAGATCCCTTTGAACTCCTCGTAGATACCGAAAGAGCGTTCGATTAGCTGTAACAAGCGTCCGGAGGGTTGACCGCCTCCGCCGGGGGTTATGCTGCGCCAGAAAAAAGCATGGTTCCAGGCCTGGGCGGCATTGTTGAAGATGGTCACCTCATCCGCTTTCCCCGCCGTCTCCCAGATAATCTGTTCGAGGGGTTGTTCACCCAACGACCGGCCCGCAAGCATGATATTCAACGCATTCACATACGCCTGGTGATGCTTACTATAATGGAAGCTCATCGTCCAATCGGATATATGTGGCTCCAGCGCATTCATGGCATACGGTAGCTCCGGCAATGCAAACGCCGATACCTTCTCCAGATCGGATGACGGTTCCGACGGCACCGGCGCAGGCTGAGCGATATTGTCTCCCGGTGCACTATCCGCCGTTTTCACGATGCCCATCAAGCTTAACAACGGCATGAATGGCGTCATCGGCAAGCTACCGAGTTGCATGGCCATGATCATTACTCCTTCTCATCATACTCGCAGACGTGTCCGGAGCTAAAGATAACATGTGGAAGAAATCCTACAATCGCCTGGATGGATGATTTTCGCTTCCTCCTTGCGAGCGAGGAGGGAGTCTATCAAAAGATAGAAAGCGCGAGGGGGGAAGAGGAAAAATGCCACTTTGCTACTCCAGAGTTGGAATTGATCTGACGGATGAATGGGAGGTATGGGAGGTATGGGAGGTATGAGAGTTACGGGATGGGGTTTTGGGGAGGGGGTCACTTCACTGGAGTGAGAGGCTACCCGCGGGGCTCGCTGCGCTCACACCCTTCCAAACCCCTTTGACTCACACCCTTCCAAATCCCTTGCTCACAGCCTCCGGAGTGCTCGCGAGGACGCTTGCGTGCCAGGGGACTGGACGGGGACATATAATGAGGACATTCCCACCGCAGGTTCATTCCAGCTCACTGCCGGTTCAATCCAGTCGAACGAGGCCGCGTTTGAGGGCGGTGATGACGGCCTGGGTGCGGTCGGTGACGTCCAGTTTGCGAAGGATGGCGACGACGTGGGTTTTGACGGTGCCTTCGGCGACGGAGAGGGCATCGGCAATGCCCTTGTTGGAATGCCCGTCGACCATCAAGCGCAGCACCTCCAGTTCGCGCGGCGATAACGCGAAGGTGGTGACGCGGGTCGCGAGTTTGAGCGCGATGGCGGGCGGGATGATGGTCTGCCCGGCATGCACGGCGCGAATGCAGGCCAGCAACTCGTCGCGGGGGGCGTCTTTCAACATATAGGCTTTCGCGCCGGCGCGGAAGCCGCGGAAGATGTTTTCGTCATCATCATAGGTGGTGAGCACGACCAGGCGCGCCGCGGGCATTTCCTGCCGGATGGCGGTGATGGCATCGACTCCGTCCATCTCCGGCATTCGCAGATCCATCAACGTTATGTCGGGCAGATGCTGGAGATACAGTTCCACCGCTTCACGGCCATTCCGCGCCGCCGCCACCACCGTCATATCCGTGCTGCCGTTAATCAAAGCCGTCAGGCCCTCGCGCACCACCGGGTGGTCATCTGCGATCAGGATTTTCAAGGATTTGTTCATGCTGTGCTGCTTCCGCTTCCTCAGAATAGACCGGCGCCAGTACCGAAATCCGCGTACCCTGTCCCGGGTTGCTGGTGATGCTGAGTTGACCGTTCAGGCGCGCCACCCGTTCCTCCATAATGCGCAGGCCGAAGTGCCGGTGGGGAGACGGCTGGGATGGATCGAAGCCCCGCCCGTCATCCTCGACGCATAATTCCACCTGGTGAGGCGCGAAGGACAGCGCGGCGCGAATTTGGCGCGCCTGCGCATGTTTCATGGCGTTGGTCAGCGCCTCCTGGCACAGCCGCAAGAGATCGTCCTCCATCTCCGACGGCAGCAGGCAGGGAATTCCCTGGTAGGCAAATTCGAGCCGGGCGGTGGTATCGCGCGCGAGCCGATCGACCAGCGCCGCCAGCGCGGTGACCAGGTCATCCTGTTCCAACGCCTGCGGGCGCAACGCCCAGACGGAACGGCGGGCTTCATTCAGGCTTTCGCGTGCCAGCACGCTCGCGCGCTGCATATGCTCGCTGGCCGCGGCCAGGTCTTCGTGGAGGAGATCCTTGGCCACCTCCAGGTGAATGACGATGCCGGTGAAACCCTGCGCGAGCGTATCATGAATCTCCCGGGCGATGCGCGTGCGCTCTTCCAACACGGCAGTGCGCTGTTTTTCCTCCGCGCACAGGCGCTCGGTCACCTCACGCTGCAAGGCGAGGTGGGTACGCGCGAGTTCCGCCGTGCGTTCGCGCACGCGTTCTTCCAACTCCGCCTGCAACTGTTTCAGGGCCTCTTCCGCTTGTTTGCGCTCGATGGCATAGCGGATGGCGCGGCAGATCTGCTGGCCATCCGCCTGGCCTTTGACCAGGTAGTCCTGAATGCCGTGACGCACGGCATCGAGCGCCAGCCGTTCATCATCGGCGCCAGTCATCACCAGGATGGGCACGCTGGGTGCGGCTTCGCGGGCGCGCAGGTAGGTGTCCGGCCCGGCGCTGTCGGGCAGCGACAGGTCCAGCAACAGCGCGTCGAAGGTCTCCCGGCGCAGATGCATGATGGCATCCTCCAGGCATTCCGCGCAGGTGAAGTCGAACCGCTCCGTCTCGTGTTGGTTGAGCGTTTCCTGCACGAGATCGGCATCGGATGGACTGTCTTCCACCAGTAAAACTTTCCATGTCATGGTATCCATTCGTATCCTCTCGGTATGATGGCCGTCTGTACGCTGGTTATATACCAGCGCATTCGCCTATCTCTTTCACCCATGCGGCGGCAGTTTCACCACGGTGAGCCAGAATTCCTCAATCGATCTGACCACCGCCATAAATTGCTTAAAATCCACCGGTTTGGTGATGTAGCAATTCGCGTTGAGCTCGTAGACGCGCAGGATATCTTCATCCGCCTGCGAGGTGGTCAACACGACCACCGGGATCGTTTTCAGCGTATCGTCCGCCTTGATCTCGGCCAATACTTCCCGACCGTCTTTGCGCGGCAGATTCAAGTCCAGCATGATCAGATCGGGACGGGGCGCATTGGCGTATGCCCCCTGGCGGCGCAGGAATTCCATCGCCTGGACGCCGTCTTCCACGATGCTGAGACGATTGCGGATTTTGCCGGCCGCCAGCGCTTCCACCGTCAAATCGGTGTCGCTGGGACTGTCTTCCACCAGTAAAATATCGATGGGGCGGACAAGTTGTTCATTCATGGTGCTCATAGTGTTCCTCGATGGGGCAGCGTGAAGTAAAAGGTCGAGCCCTGGTCCGGCTGCGACTCGACCCAGATGGTTCCGTGATGGCGCTCGACGATCTTTTTACAGATCGCCAGCCCGATGCCGGTGCCGGGATATTGCTTGCGCGTATGCAACCGTTGAAAGATCAGAAAGATGCGTTCGAAATATTGCGGTTCGATGCCCAGCCCATTGTCACGAACGGAAAACAGCCAGGCGTCATCCTGCTGTTGTGCCCCCAGATGAATCTCCGGCGGGCGGTCACCGTGAAATTTTATGGCGTTCCCGAGCAGGTTCTGGAGGAGTTGCGTCAATTGACCGGCATCCACGTTGAGGGTGGGCAGCGGGTCCGCGGTGATGCTGGCGCCGGATTCCCGCACGCTGACTTGCATGCTCTGCAGTACTTGCGTAAGCAGCACGTTCATGTCGGTCGGGGCAAAATCCTTCCCCTGGGTGCCCACGCGGGACAACGCCAGCAGATCGGTGATGAGCCGCTGCATGCGGGAAGCGCCTTGAATCGCCCCCTCGATGTGTAAGCGGGCTTTCTCATCGAGTCGGTCCGCCATGCGGGTTTCGAGCAGGCTGACATAGCCGGCAACGGCGCGCAGCGGCTCCTGCAAATCGTGCGAGGCCACGTAGGCGAATTGTTCCAGTTCCTTATTCGAGCGGGCCAGTTCCGCGGCGGTGCGGCGCAGGTCTTCTTCCGCCTGTTTCCGTTCGGAAATGTCACGCGTAATGGAAGAGGCGCCGACGGTGCGTCCCGCCGCATCTTTAATGGGAGACACGGTAACGGAAACCGCGAAGCGCCGCCCCCCTTTCGCGACGCGGGTGGTTTCATAATGCTCGACCCATTCACCGTGCGACACCCGTGCCAGGAAATCCGTTAACTCATCCCGGCAATCCGGCGGAATGATCAGATTGAGTGATTGTCCGGTCATCTCGGACGCGGTATAGCCGTATAGCCGTTCCGCCGCGGGATTCCAACTGGTGACGATCCCATCCAACGTCTTCCCGATGATCGCGTCATCAGAGGATTCGATAATGGCCGCGAGTTGTCGTTGCGCCTCTTCCGCCTGTTTGCGCTCCGTGATATCGTAACCATAGACGCGCAGCCGCCTGGTCTCGGCGATACAGGTAACGGTTTGCGCGAAATACGTCTGGCCGCACACAACCTCACGTTGTGCCCGGTTATCAACCTGCCACAGTAACTCGTGGGCGAGGGTGTCCAGGCCCGCCAGCCACGGGTGCTGGAATCCTTGCCGGCGCAGATCCGGAAACAGCCGGACGGCGGTCGGATTCTGATAATATACCGTCCCGTCCTCGATCGCGATTTCCGCAATCGGCGTCGGGTTCCGCTCCGGGAATGACGCCAGCCAGGTGAGCTTGCCTTCCATCTGCTTGCGCGCGGTGATATCCGTGAACACCACCGCAAAATGCCCGGCCAGCGGCGAGAAGGCAAATATTTCAAAATATCTTTCGAGCGCCGGCGAGTAATTCTCGAAACGCACCGTTTCGCCGGTTAGTGCCACCTTGCCGTAGATATCGACCCATTGCCGGGTTTCTTCGCCCATCACTTCGCGACAGGTATGGCCAACCACATTGGCGCGCTGTAGACCGGTGAGCCGCTCAAAGGCCGGATTCAGCTCCAGGAAACGGTAATCACACGGCGTGCCATCGGCAGCGCAAATGATCTCGTGCAGCGCGAAACCTTCGGACATGCTGGTGAAGAGCGTGCGAAACCGCTCCTCATTCTGCCGGAGCGCTTCTTCCGCCCGGGCATGCGCCGCGCGCAGGCGGAGCGCGCTGATGCCATAGGCCAGATCGCCGGCCAATTCCTGTAACAGGGCGATCTCATCGGTCGAAAAGGCATCCGGTTCGCGCGCATAGATGGTGATGGCGCCAAGGACGGCATCGCCTTGCAACAAGGGCAACACCAGCGAAGAGGCATATCCGCGCGCCAATGCTTGCGGTCGCCAGGGGGCGAAGAGGGGGTCGGTGAGCATGTTGCGGCAGAGCGCGGGTTTGCCGGTGCGGATCGCCGTGCCGGTGGGACCGCGACCGCGCTCTGTATCGGCCCAGGAAATCCGCAGGGTGTCGAGATAGCCCGCTTCAAACCCGGCGGAGGCGACCGGCCGCACGGTCTTCTCGGCATCCTGTTCGGTATACCCGATCCAGACCATGGCATGCCCGCAGTCCCGCACGATGATATCGCAGACTTGCGCCAGATAGGCGGTCTCTTCCGTCGCCCGCATCATGACCTGATCCCCGCGACTGCGCGCCGTGAGGATGCGATTCAGTTGGCGCAGTTCTGCTTTTTGCCGGATGCGTTCCATGGCCAGCGCCACCTGGTCGGCGACCGTTTTCATCAACGCCAACTCATCAGCGGTAAAGTGGGAGCGGGTGGTGGTGCCGAAGGAAAGGGTGCCGATGACGCCCCCACCCGCCAGCAGCGGGTGGCAGGCGTAGGCCTGCACGCCATACGATTTCACCAACTCAGTGCGCGGATCGGGGGTGGTGGCAATCGCTTCGGCTACGATGCGGCACCCATCCCGCGCCACGCACCCACAGACGGCGACACCGTAGTCGAGCCACTCGATCCGTTGCGCTTCCTCCGCCGCGATGCCGGCGCAGGCATTCAGGCGCAGCCGTCCACTGGACGCATCGGTGATGAAATTGAAGAACAGTTGGCAATCGAGGTAGGCCATCACGGCGGTGCACAGCTCATTCACAATGGCCTGCGGATTATCGGTAGCCAGCAACCGTGCCGATACATCGGACAACAATGCCAGGCGCTCGTTGCCGCGTCGCAACGCTTCCATCGCCTGCTTGTATTCGGTGATTTCATGAGCCACATGGACTGAGCCGCTCATGTGTCCTTCCGCATCGAGCAGCGGCGTGGTGGTCACCACGAAATCACCACCCAGGCCTTCGTCGTGAATTTCTTCGGATTGTTGCTGACCAGTGGCGAGGGTGCGCGCATGCGGACAAAACAGGGGGGAGCACTCGGCGCCATGCACGCATTGATAACAGAATAGCCCGACGCATTCCGCGGCCGGCCGCCCCAACCGCTCCGCCATCGCCTTGTTGACGCGCACAATCCGATGCTGCGTATCCAGGATCGCAATCAGATCCGTGACCGCATCAAAGGTGTGTTCCCATAACAATCCAGACTCTTCAACCGGCATCGGCACCTTTCGCATATCCAGGCAGGCAGCAACCGCCGTTATTGTCCACTTTAGCAGGGAAAATCATCCTGCGCCGGTATTGCCGGCGAGTGTAGTGCCTATTATAGCAGCGAATGACATTCTGTTATAGCCACTTACTTTACTTATTTGCAGAGGATAGCGGACAGCTTTGCGCGCGAGCGCGGTCGGAGCGCCGGCGCTACGCGTAGATGCCATACTGTTGGGCTGTCTGTACCATCGCCAGGAAGTTTTCCGGTTTGACGTTGGCGGTGATACTGTGGCACGAGGCCAGGATCAGGTCGCCATCGCGTCCCACGGTATCGATCAATGCCTCCGCTTCGCGGCGAACGTCGGCGGGTGTTCCCTGGCTCAAAGCGCCGCCGACATCGAGGTTCCCGATCAGGGTGAGATGCCCGGCATACCGCCGGTGAATGCGGGTGATATCCATCGCGTAGGGTTCGACCGGATTGATGGCCTTGACGCCCATCTCGATTAAATCCGGCAACAGGGCTTCAATATTGCCATCGGAGTGGAAAACAATGGGGATGCCGCGTGCCGTCGCCGGCGCCATCATGGCGCGCATGCGGGGCACCCAGAGTTCGCGCAAGCACTCCGGATGCACCAGCGTTCCCCCTTTATAGGCGATATCGTCACCGAAATACATGAAGGTTAACGGATACTGCGCCAGGCGCTGGGCCACTGCCACGTAATACTGCTGATAGCGATCCAGCACCCACTCGATCAAGTCGCGATTATCGTAGAGTTGACACATGAAGTTTTCGAAACCGAACACGCTGTCATAGGTATCGGTAAAAAAGGAACCCAGCAGCACAAACAAGCCGATATCCGTGCCGTCGAGCGCGGCGACATAACGATCGAGTAACGCGAATTGCGCGTCGAGACTTTCGTTGCCGATGATGACGAGTTGTTCGAGATCGGCATGGCAGGTGAGGCGTTGCAGCAGCGGCCCGAGCTGGCCGTCCGCGTTTCGCTGCCGAAAGGGACTGCTGTAAAAACACAGCCCGACGACGTCTTGCCCGATCCGCCTGGCGAACTCGAGATACGTGTCCGGATCGATATTCGCCAGCGTATGTGGATACGGTTGCGGACATCCCATGACCTGGCTGAAAGTCGGGTTTTCCACCAGCACCTCGAAATTCGGCACGCGGTCAGGACGTTCATGATGGAGGACCGCGGTAAAGCGGTGTTTGTTCGGTTGGGTGAACGACATCGGCATTTTCCCCACTGCTCGGACATATCGGTGAGGCCATTATACAACAGTGCCTGTGTGGATAGGGAATGACAAGATATGAGCCCGCTTTTCCGGAGGTGAATACGATGCCCTGGTCCGAACAGCATTATCCGGTGTCGATGAAGAATCTGACTCCCGAGGTGCGCGGCAAAGCGATCGAGATCGCCAATGCGCTGTTGGAAGACGGCTATGAAGAAGGCCGGGCTATCGCCATTGGCACCGCGCAAGCCGAGGAATGGGGGAAACGTCACGGCATGCAACTGAAGAAGAGCGCGTAATGGCGCGCGCGCCCTCGGAGCACACTCTGGCGCGCGACCGTCCCCGCGAGCACTCCGGTGGTTTCGATACGACCATCCGTGGTCTACTCAACCACCGGAGTGCTCGCGGGGACGCTCGCGCGCCAGAGAGAACGGGTAGGAAATTATTTCCCCAACCGTCCCGGATCCGCGAGCCAGCGTTCCAGGGTATCGGGATCGTTGAAGCGCCAGCTCTTCCCATTGGGATCGAGCACGAAGAAGGTTGGGACGCCGGTGACGTGAAAGGTGTCGCTCAGTTGTTCGTCACCGAGTATCGCCCGCGTGGTGACGGGGCTATACAGATCACGCTGAAAACGCGCCTGATCCAACCCGAGCGCCCCCGCCGTTGCCATCACCCAGCCGAGGGTGACGGGTTGCCCACTGGGTCCCAGCGCGTGGGCCTGGGCAAACAACCGGGTATGCATCTCCCAGAATTTCCCCTGTTGCGCGGCGGCTTCGGCTGCGCGCGGCACCAGGAACGGATTGTTGCCGTCATTGACAATCGGCGTGTAATGAAAGGCGAAATTGAGCGTATTCGGGTAACGTGCCACGATCCGTTCCACCGTCGGCTGCGCCGCCTGGCAGTGCGGGCAGGCGTAATCGCCGAACTCGACCAGGGTATAGGACGCCGCCTGATTGCCGTATTCGTGGGTTCCCGGCGGCAGCAGTGACGAACTGCGCGTCGCGGCGGTCGTTTCGGTGACCGCGGCATACTGGGCGGCCGGCGCATGGCGCAAGGCGAACGCCGTCCCGCCATCGAGCAAGAGCGCCACCGCGAAAATGGCCGCGAAACGTCCGAGATCGCGACGCGTATTCGGCAGCGCCACTTCAAACCGCGAACGCGGGCGTCCCGCCGCCAGCATTTCCAAGGTGAGGATCAGAAAGATCGCCAACACGATCCCCGCCGATGCCAGGCACCAGAGACACCAGCCGTGAATGATATACGCTTCAAAAAAGGATAGCCACACGGAAATGAATAAAGCCATGAATGCTCCCCCCCATTGCGCCACGCCGATGCCCCAACGAAGAAAACGGGACGACACCACGGCGCGTACCGCGCAACAAATAGCCAGCAGTAGAAAAAAAGCCAGCCCGAATATCGCCGTCGGCACCATTGCCAAGGCGGGAATCCCCAACCCATGCGCCAGCGAATAGCGCGCGACCTGCTCGCACCCCTGCCCGCGCGCGCAATACAACGTCAGCAGATGCAGATGGGACAGGGTAAGGTACCCAGCCACCTGTATCCCCAGCAACGACAGCCAAAAGACCACTCGATTTGTGACGACGGTATTCATCGCTCCCCGCGTCGATGTACCCCACCTGCACCCCGGGCAGTGCGCATCTCCCGGAGTATTTCCCGACAAGGTGCGAAGATGGCTGCTAGCGGTGCACGGCGAAGAAGACAATAAGGTGCGTAATGCCCACGAACTGTAAATCGATATTGGGCTCGTAGTAGCGCCGCAGCCGCAGCAAGGCGCGTCCGAGTTGCCACTCACCTTATAGTAAAAGCCGTAGGTAGTCTGGTAACTGTGTATTCGTTCAGGCTTTTCTGGCGCGCGAGCGTCCCCGCGAGCACCGGGAGGATACTTGACCTGCTCGCGAGGACGCTCGCGCGCCAGAAAAGCCTGAACGAATACAATAACCCGGCAGCCGGGGGGATGGGGCCATGCACCTTCCAAAACGCTTGCGTAGACCCTTTGCGGTGCTGCCCCTTGACGTGCCGCCCGTGGATTGCTACAATTCCTCCCGTATTTGGGAATCGTCAAGGAGTTGCGTGACCGCATGAGCAAGCAAGTTGATGTTGAAGTTCTGCGCCAGATGAGTCCGTCACCGGACAAATTCTTTTCGTTCGAGCGTGAGGTGATCGGCTCGATCAATCGCGAAGTTGACCAGCGCAAGGAGAAAGCCGAATCCGTGCGTATGACTCGCGAGAAAAAAGCCAAACGCAAACGCCAGCGCGCCGCCGCCAGCATGGGGTAAACGGTCGTGCCGGTTGTCTTCGAACAGCAGAGGTCCATCTCGGGCCTCTGCTATTTGTTGTTTGGTGAGAGGTTAAGACGATGTCGTTTACCGGATATGCGTCCCTGCTGGCCGATGAAGTCGGGCAGGTGTTGCGCCGGGTGGATGCGGGGGAAATCGAACAATTGGTGGCCGCCATCATTCACACCCGCCGCCTCTTTTTGGATGGGCGCGGGCGTTCCGGGTTGATGATGCGCGCCTTTGCCATCCGGTTGACGCAGTTGGATATCCACTGCCACGTGGTGGGCGAATCGACAACCCCCAGCCTGCTGCCGGGCGACCTGCTGCTGGTCGGCTCCGGTTCGGGCGAGACGGTCACCGCCGTGCTCACCGCGCGCGCGGCGCATGCGCAAGGCGGCAAAATCGGTGTGCTGACCGCGCGTCCGGAATCGACGCTGGCGCAACTCGCCGATATGCAGGTGCGTATTCCGGCGCCGGTGCGGCAAAATAGCAGTATCGAGCCGGTCGCCACCACCCAGCCGATGGGATCGCTGTTCGAACAATCGCTGTTGCTGCTGCTCGATACCATCGTGCTGTTGCTGAAAGATCGCCTGCGCCGGGACGAAGCCACCATGATGGCCCGACACTCGAATTTGGAGTGATGTGTGTTCACTGCCTACGTGGAACAATTTCTCGATTACCTGGCGCTGGAGCGCGGATTGGCGCGCAATAGCCTGGCGGCCTATCGGCGCGATCTCGTGGCGCACGCGGCGTTTTTGCACGCGGAGTGCGGGAAGGACGACGCGGCAGCGGTCAGCGAAGGCGATATCGTCCGCTATCTGACCCTACTGCATCATCGCCAGGCGGCCTCCGCGACCATTGCCCGCCAGTTGACCACGCTGAAACAGTTCTATCGCTTCTTAGTCGCCGAACGCTTGCTGCCCGGCGATCCCACCGGCAACGTGCAGGTGCCGAAGCTGGTGAAATCGCTGCCGGCGACCTTGACGCTGGATGAAGTGGAACGCCTGCTGGCCGCGCCGGACATCTCCACGCCGCGCGGCCTGCGCGACCGGGCGATGCTGGAAACCCTCTACGCGACCGGCTTGCGCGTGAGCGAACTGGTGAATCTGCGGCGCGGCGACGTGCAGATGAAGATGGGCTTTGTCCGCTGTATCGGCAAAGGCAATAAAGAGCGCATCGTGCCCCTTGGCACCGTCGCCATCGGCTGGCTTCAGCACTATCTCGACGCCCGCGACGATGACTCCCCCGTGCTATTCCTGGGGTTAAAACACCAGGCCATTACGCGCGACGCCTTCTTTAAAATCATCAAACGGCTGGCGCAACGCGCGGCCATTCTGAAGGATATCTCGCCGCATACACTGCGCCATTCTTTCGCCACCCATCTGCTCGAACGCGGCGCCGACCTGCGCGCCATCCAGGAAATGCTCGGGCACGCCAGCATCATCACCACGCAAATCTACACCCACGTGGCCAGCGACTTCCTGCGCGAAGTCTACAGCGACGCCCACCCCCGCGCCCGGCGGGAGACTGAACCGGAGAAAGGCTGAGACGGGTAGCAGGCAGGGCAGGTTTGAGATGGGTGAGAGTTATGGGAATAATGGGGATGAGCTGCGACCTGGCGGTAAACCGCCAGGCTATTGAGATACACCCCATGAATGGGGCTACCTGTCTTTATTGATAAACAAGCCCCATTTATGGGGCGTATCTCAATAGCCCCGGCATTTATGCCGGGGGTCGGGACGCAAAAGGGAACGGTAGTAATATTAAGCCGGCAACAATTTCCACCAATTCATATTTTGCGGAAATATGTGATGGTCATGCAACTGCTGTCTTTCTCGGGCGTATATTTGAGTAGCGGGCTGCCGCCACAGGGTCGGACATGCCCGGGCAAATACTGTTTTGCGCGATCTTTCTCTCCAGATCACGCGGTCACAACAAGTAGGAGGCAAAGATGAGTCGCTTTACGTTACTGGCGCTGGTGCTGTCCGCAGGTTGTTTCGGCATCCTGACGCTGCCCGCGCGCGCCGATTGGGACCATCATGGCTGGGGAGGGCACGATCATGGTTCGATCACCATCGTCACCCATGAGGTCGTCCAACCGAGCGTGCGGGTCATCACCCGGACGGTCGATGAACAGGATGATATTCGCGTCTACCAGCAATGGTACAACTGGCAGGTGCGCGGATACGATGAGGTCGACACCGTTTCCGGTGAACTCTTCTCTAATTTGGCGCACATGATTACCGATGTCGGCACCGACTGTATTACGGTGACGAATTCGTTGGGTGCCCGGCAGACGGTGATGTTGACCAATCGCACCGCGCTGCTCTTCCAACCCTGCCAGGCATTTCGCAAGCGCATGGGAGACCGGATGCACAGCTGTCCGGAACCGGGGCCGATCACCGCGGCGCGACTGCATCCCGGCGACATGGTCATTCTGGAAGGCGTGCTGCGGGCATCCGGCAATTTCGCGGCGTCGAAAGTCCGTATGATCGGTCATGCCTGGGGCTGGGATGGCGATGACGACCTCGCCGCCCCGCAGGGTTACGGCTTTCGCGGGTGGGGCGCGGTCAACACGCTCGATGTCGATCGCAAGCGCGTGGAAATCGACAGCAATGGCGCCACTCGCAGCCTATTGCTGGCGCCCGATGCCGAGGTGATCGTGCGCGGGCACGTGGAATCGCTGAACTACCTGCGGCACGGGGATCACGTGGTCTTTTACTATCGGCGTGCCGATCTGGTCCCGACCGAAGTCTATCGCATCGTGCTGATCACCGATGGACAGGACTATCCGAACGCAAACGGCGCGTATTGGGCCGATCCGACGGCGTACCAGACCACCAGTACGGTCACCACGGTGGAAGAGACGACGGTGGTCGAGGGTGAAGTGGAGTACATTACCACCGGCGTGACCTTCAACCGGCTGCGCCTCCGCGACCATGGCAATGTCTTTGAAATTCGCGTCGGCGGAGGCGGCTTCGCCTATGGACATCATGGCGAGCGCATCCCGCTTGCGAAACTGCATGACCGTGACCATCTCCGCGTACGCTATTACAAGGTGGGCGGCGTGATGTTTGCCGGGCGCATCGAATTACCCTGAGCGGCGGTCGAGAGGCAACAAGCATCAGCTTGACCGGTGACGCACAGGTGGGACGATCCAAGCGGATCGTCCCATTTGCGTTTATACGGCAGTGCGAGATCGTCCCGATCCCCGGCGGCTTATTCCTGCCCGGCGGGCTCTTCGCGGGTGAAGGCGATCATGGTTGGGGTGCCGCCGGCATCCACGAACATATTGGTGATCTTCCAGCCGGCGCTGACCATCTGATCGAGCACATACGACAGGCTTTCCAACGTGCGGTGCGTGGTGCCGGGATTAGTGAGCGTGGTAGCGCCATCACGATTCCACATCGACCAGGCGTTATGCGCCTGGGTCAGGAACGCGTGGCGGGTTACGGTCGGTCCGTCTGCCATCGAGAATTTCCCCCTGAGTTGAACTGCGGTTTTGGTTACAGTGTATTATGCGATAAAAATAGGTTTTGTACCAGCCCCTCGAAAAGGTTTTCGGAAATGGCTGTTGGCGGTTGGCTTCTGGCTTCTGGCCTTTGGCGGTTGGCTGTTACCGCAGAGCGCTGAGATGCTGAGTACGACGCAGAGGGACGCGAGTCAGCTATATTGGGATCACCGACAGCCGTTGTATTTCATAACCTGGGTATGCACTTGACGACACCAGACACTACAAGTAGTGTTGTGTAGTGTGACCTGTCCCGAAGGGACAATCGATAATAGCCCACCAATTTATTGATGGGTTCACGGGGTAAAAGAATGTTTAGTCCCGAAGGGACGGCCGAAAGCTCCTTTTTCCGCATGATTCGGCCGTCCCTCCGGGACTTGGACCTCTTCCTGCCTGCCTACCCAGCAATAAATTGCTGGGCTATTATCGAATGTCCCTTCGGGACAAAACTAATCGTCGAAACTACCCGTAGTGCCTGGTACCGTCAAGTGCATACCCAGGTTTCTTAAACTCTCCTTAACATAATTTTAACCCTCGCTTAAGGAAGCAATCCTTGATTCCGGTTAAACTGAGATGGTTGCGATAGCGCAATGCCTGGTGGTAGCGTATGCATTGAGGAGCGAACATTGTGTATGAAGGCCTACCGATGATTACCCAAAAACGGCCACGCCAATTGTCGTGTATTAAAGTCCTGGTGCTGGTGGTGCTGGTCTTCGTTCTCGCTTCGCTGTTCTTTCCTCGTTACTCGCGGGAAAACGGACGCAAGAATACCTGCATAAACTACGTCCGCGAGATTGCCAACGCGATACAGATGTATCGCCAGGATCATCAAGGGCATTATCCGGACTATCCCTGGACGAATGCTGTAACGCCCTATATTAGCGATACCAGACACCTTCTCTGTCCCAGCGATGCCTCGAATGCATCAATTCAAGTCGTCAGCTACGGGTATAACGGCAACCTGCTGCTGCTCAACAACAAAGGCGTGGCGGAATCACAGGTAATCAATCCAGCGGCGGTGGGATTGATTTGCGATTGCAGTCCTTCCCGCCCCATCGGAGACGACAGCTATATCCCCGGTGGTGGACTAAACCTCGACTCAACAAATGGCGCCGTACCCAGCGCTCGCCACAGCAAAGGTATTGTGACCGGCTTTTGCGATGGGCACGTGCAATACATTCACACGGACTACGTCCCGAACGATCTCAACAATCCGGTCACCAAAGCGTTCTACGAATGTCTCACGCTGGGCACGGTAGATAATCCAGGCGGGGGATTACCCAGCTCATCTTTTTTTAAGCTGACTCACCATAACACATATGCCAGGCTGACCAGCGGTGGCGAATACTGCACCAGACCGTTGATCGCTGCCATGACTGAAGTGTGGAATGCGGAAGTGGGTGACTCATCACTCACACCGTATTACCATCCATCCGACTTCCAGGGACAATATTCGCACGATACCTCCTTCCGCAAAGGCACGGATTACCTGTGGGGCACGGTGGAGGGAGCGGCGGGAACGGCCATTGCCCACGATTGCGTGGTGGTGATCGCGGCGAAAAATACGCTGTTGGCGAACAATGCGGTGGGTGGGCTGGATCTGCCGGCGGCGCCGACGCCAGCCAACGGCTGGCATCTCTGTACGCCGGCATGCATCAGGCAGTGGTTTACCGAACAGGGCGGCGCCGCTCGCGGGCGTTGGCAGGCGTATACGTTGAGTGCCGCTTGCGCCACCCGGAAAACCTTCGCGCGCTACTTCACCGAACCGGGCAAGCGGACGATGGTGGTGGCCAACGATCACGAGATGGTCAATTCCGTGGCGGGTAATCCCCATGGGATCGGCTATTGCTCCTCGGCGTTTCTCGATCTCGACCGCGTGCAGGTGTTGGGATTGCTGGATACCGCCGGCAAGCAATATTTCTTTCCCAACCGGGATGGGAAATACAACACTGCTTTGCCCGTGTGCTATGATATGCATTCGAATTACGGTTTCGTCATAAACGTCGATTGGCCGCGCGAGTTACAGCGCACGTTACGCGTGCAGGCTGCCGGGGAAGGGGCGCGTATTTTGCGGGAGATCGGCGGGGACAGTGGGAACGGGTCATTGCTCAACTATGGGCCGTGTTTTGCGTGTAATTATTGGTAGTAGCGGTAGGTATCGAGCAGGTTAATGGTTGGGTGAGTGGCTGCTGGACGCGCCTTGCTGCGGCGGCGGCGCTACTACGAGCCCAATCGCGATTGACTGGGGGGACGTGGGAAAGCGGCGCTGAGGCGCCGCACTCCAAAGTTACGAAAATTTTTTTGTGTATTGGTGGCGAAAGTAGGTTTACCTGTGCTAGGGGTTGGGTATAATGTCTTCTGTTGAGCAATGACGCTTGGTGCCAGCACACACCTGGTGTCGGCGCTTGACGAATGTGCTGTCCCATCGGTGGTGAGCAGGGATGGAGTGCCCGGACGACCATGGTTGCGGCGTCGTTCGGGCATGTCCGCGCAGGCTTCGCCGTTTGAAAGGGCCATGGAAGGCCATCATACAGGGGGAGGCGTCCCGGTAGCAATGCCGGGCAAACGGTGCCGGGAGGGTGCTCCTTGCCGGCACACATCGGCCGCGCTTCGGCGCGGCCAGCGTGCCGCTCCGCTTGCAGAGCGGCATGCCCACTCCTCCGGGAGTGGGTTCCCGCCGGCACGCACGGCGTTGCCGGCGAGCCGCCCCTAAACCAGCCACGCAAGGCTGTTACAGCGGCGAGGCCTGCGCGCTCATCACTGATGGGGCAGATTAAGAGAGAAGAACCAGGAAAAGCTCGCACCGGTCTTTTTGAAAGAAAATAGGCCGGGGCGGGCTTTCGGTCGTCTGGGGGGTGGTGGCGGATGCAGGATGCAGGATGAAAGATCGGACGGATCGGGCAGATTGGACGGATGGATGGGAGGTATGGGAGTTATGGGAAGCATGGGAGTTATGGTTGGGGATTGGGAACGGGAGTGACCCGTGAACCATGGCTGTCCTTAACCTGACGCCAATGCTCGTCCGGCGGAATGCCAATGCCTGTCCCCCCTGGCCCCTGGCCCCTGACTCCTGATACCTTCGTTTGTCCCAATGCGATGGGGGTAGTATAATATCCGGGATGCAGACGTCCGGCTCGCGAAGGTTATTGCAACAGGCGCTATTCATACGGCGAACGGTGTTCCTGCCGGCGCTGGGGATGCTGTGCCTGGCACTGGCGGGATGCGCGGGCAAAGCGCCGGTGGCCGGGGCGCCCGCGCCGGTGACCGCGCCGGTGAAGCAGGAGCAACCGGCGTCATCGGACATCGTATTTCGCCATTATAAGCTGACCTTCCCCGATTCCGGCCCTCCCATCTGGCAAGCGGTGGTGGAGCGCGGCAATGGGAAGCCGGAGAACGGTAAGTTGACCCTGCACGGCATCGCGTGCACCCTGTACCAGCATGGGCAACCGGCCTTGCAGGTGCGCGCCGACGACGGCATCGCCGTGCTGCAGGGGAAAAGCGCGCGCATGCAGTTGACCGGCCACGTGCATGCCGAGGAGCCGAAACACGGCCTGACGCTGACGGCCACGACCTTTCACTGGAGTTCGCTGGAGAACCGGATTATCGCGACGGAGATCCATTCGCAGGGGATGGGGTACGATCAGCAGGCCGATCACGGCACTTTTACCACCGATCTGTCGCATGCCGTCCTGAGCGGGCACGTACGCACGGCAACCATCGATTTTACCGAGAGGGGACCACGATGAGACGATACTTGTACCAGCTTGGTTTGAACATGCGGCCGGGGTGGCTTATTTGGGGTATGGGCGTATCGGCGCATGGGAGTATGGGAGTCATTTCTCATCCCGGTGAAAGCCGCCGGCATCTCCCTCACCCCCCCACACGTTTGCTGGCAGTAATTCTCACCGGCATCTTGCTGCTGCTGGGTGGGTCATTGCTGCTGGCCGCGGAAGGCAAAACGCGCGCGACACCGCCGTTCAAAATTACCGCCGATAACGCCAAAGGCGGGGTCGAGCAACCGCTGATCTTCGACGGCAACGTGAAATTCGTCTCGCCGCTGCATCAGACGACCATCACCTGCCGGCATTTGGAAACCAATGCCGCCTCCAGCAAAAACGTCACCGCGGTGACGGCGAAGGGCAACGTCACCTGCTTCATGGTGGTGGAAGCGCCGAAGAAGGGGACGGACGGCAAGGAGAAGACGGTCAATCAGATCGATGGGCGTAGCGAGGTGATGATCTACTCGCTGGCAGCGGGGAATCGCATCATTCGCATGGTCAAACAAGGCGAGGTGATGCCAAAGCTGGTCATCACCGATCTGACCACCAAAGAGAAGACGACCATCACCGGCACGGAGATCACCTATAATCTGGAAACCCAGGCCTACCAGATCACCGGTGGCACGCAGATGGACAACATGGGGAGTGAGGAGTGAGCGAAGAAACGCAAACGAGCAAAATCGGCACCGGCTACGCCATCCACAATCCCGGCATCCTCCGCTCGGAACAGTTGGTGAAAAGTTATGGCCAGCGGACGGTGGTCAACTCGGTGTCGGTCGAAGTGCATCCGGGCGAGATCGTCGGGTTGCTCGGTCCCAATGGCGCGGGGAAAACCACCACCTTTTACATGCTGGTCGGGCTGGTGCGTCCGAATGCCGGGCGCGTGATGCTGGGCGACCGCGACGTGACCCGGTTGCCGATGTATCGCCGCGCGCGACTGGGCATGGGCTATCTGCCGCAGGAAGCCTCGGTTTTTCGCAAGCTCACCGTGGAAGAGAATCTGCACGCGGTGCTGCAAATGCGCGGGATTCCGCGCCGCGCGCGTGAAGAACGCGTGGACCGGCTGATCAGCGAATTCGGCCTGGGGCATCGCCGCAAGGCGGAAGGCGGCGTGCTCTCCGGCGGTGAGCGCCGGCGCGTGGAGATCGCGCGCACGCTGGCCTGCGAGCCGGCCTACATTCTACTCGACGAGCCCTTCACCGGCGTCGATCCCATCGCGGTTGACGATATCCAGCAGATCGTCATCGCACTGCGCGACGCCGGCATCGGCGTGCTCATCACCGACCACAACGTCCGCGAAACGCTGGCGATCACCGCGCGCAGCTACATCATCTTCGAAGGGCAAATCCTCACCGCCGGCACGTCGGAAGAAATCGCCAACGACCCGGTCGCCAAACGGCATTATCTGGGGGACCGGTTCTCGAGTTGAAAGGCTCACAAAGCGTGCAGCTTTTGGAAGCCGACGGCCGACGCACCTCGTGACCAATATCTGCAGGAAGGTTCTCCAGACGGGATGCCAGATTTTGCCGGTGATGCTATCAGCGGTGACGGGGCGCGACTGGCGTCGGCTTCCACACAGTGCTAAGCGTGCAACATGATGCTGATTATTATTAAGGTTGCCGATGCCTCACTGTTCTCCTGACGGGATGCCAGATTTCGCTGGTGATGCTATCAGCGGTGACGGGGCGCGACTGGCGTCGGCTTCCAAACAGTGCTAAGCGTGCAACATCAGGCTGATTATTATTAAGGTTGACGGTTCCTCACCGTTTTCCGGACGGGATGGGGGTAGCTGACGCATTTACCGTCGGTGATCAATATGCACGTTAGCCGCGTGCCACCTGCCGGACACGCTTTCCCCTCAATTTTCGCGCAGCGGCCATTTCGACTCCTTCCTGCTCACATCTTCCCAATCTTCGCTTTCTTCCCCAGGCGACAATACGCGTAGATAACATTCCGACTCCAGCGGACGCCTTGTCATGCTGGTGAACCTGATCATCGCGCAAGGGGAGAAACCACCGGGTATATCCGGCATGTTCTTTGCCAATCCGTCAGACAGGATTGCAGACCGTTTGCAGGAGGATTCGATGAGATTCGATCGCTATCGCGTGACTTCGCTGGTCAATCTGGTGCTGCTTGTTGGAGTGTTGTTGCCGGCGCGGTGCGCTACTTCCATCGCCGTGAGCCTGGTTATCACGCCCGGTAACTTCGGTCTGGTCAATCAACCCGTCACTGTGCAGGCGCAAACGACCAATGCCGTCAATCCGACCTTTCAGTTTTGGGTCGGCGATCCGACGGCAAACTACTGGACACTACTGCGAGACTATGCTTCCACCAGCACCATCACCTGGACGCCGACGGCGGCCGGCGTCTTTCCGCTGGTGGTGCGCGTGCGCAATGCCGGCAGCACACAGTTGTATGACGTGCAGAACAACGTGTTTTTCCCGATTAACCCGATCGCGGCACCGATCACCGGGCTGAATATCATCGTGGCTCCCGGCGCATCCGGCCTGGTCAATCAGGCGGTGAGCGTGACCGTGCAGCCGACCGGCGGTTACAACCCGGTCTTTCAGTTTTGGGTCGGCGATCCGAGCGCAACCTATTGGACGTTACTGCAAGACTATAGCAGTAATACCCGCATTAGCTGGACCCCCACCGCGGTGGGCGCCTTCCCCATCGTGGTGCGTGCCCGCAACGTGGACAGCTCACGTCTCTACGATCTGCAAAACAACCTGTATTATCCTGTCAACTCCGCCACCGGAAGCACAGCGGTGGGGCCACTCTCCATTACCAAATATCACGGCAATAAGCTCGCGGCGATCTCCTACACCTTCGATGACGGGATGCAGAGCCAGATCAATTATGGCGCGCCGGCGCTCGACGCCTTCGGCTTTCACGGTACCTTCAACGTCATCGCGGGCTTTACGCGCCAGTTGGATACCGACCCGCAGGTGCCGGTGCAGAATAATATCGAGTTGAAAGGCAGTTGGCAGGGATGGGCACGCCTCGCGACAGCGGGTCATGAAATCGGGAACCATTCGTATTACCATCTGGATTTGCCGACGCTGACCGATCCGCTGCTCATCGATCGGGAAATCAACGGCAGCGCGGCGCTGATCCTCGCCAAGCTCAAGCAATCGCCGTTCACGTTCGCCTACCCCTATAACGATCACAATCCTTACCTGGACGGATTGGTGCTGCAACACCATCAAGCCATCCGGCTCAACATGACACAGTTCGGCGCCGGCGGAATCAGTGCGGTGGCGGACATGAATGCGGCCGTCGATAATGCCATCAAGCAGGGAAGCTGGTACGTGCCGCAACTCCACGGTTTTCTGCCGAATGAATACGGCTACCTGTCTCCCACGCTGTTGCAACAACACTTGAGTTACGTGGCCGCGCGTAACGATGTCTGGGTGGAGAGTTATGGCAAAGTGAGTCGTTACCAGCAGGAACGGCAACAGGCACAGCTCGAGTTGGATGCGCTTTCCGCGAGCACGCTCACCTTCGTCCTCACCTGCCCGCTCAATGCCGCGCTCTTCCATGACCCGCTTACCATCGCCATCACCACCGGTCAGCAGGTGACCAACGCGACGGCCCAGACCGCCAACGGCGCCACGCTTGCCACCACCATCGCGGCCAAGACGATCCTGATCGATGTCGCACCCGGGAGCGGTGCGGTGACGGTGAAGTGGCAGTGAGCAGCCCACTTGTCTGAACCTTGATATGAATTCAAGGATGATCATGATTTTTCAGCAGGTGAATCCTTTAGCGGTAATTGTTGAATTCGGCTTGCACTCCTGACCACCCCCTGAAGGAGGTGGCCAACAGCCGGAAAGGACGCTAAAGCGCCCTGATGTATCCGGTATAGAGCGCGCTTATGCTCTTTGACAAATAAATATCGCTATGGTGGGCTTACCGGGCGTCGTCCCCCCGGCCATACATGGCCGGGCTACCCGATTGCGCCGGATGCATCCGGCTTGCGGATGATTCACCATGAGCTGATCGTGAAGCCAGGTTCGTCTCCGCCGAGTCAGTCCACCATAGCGATATTTATTTGGCAAAGAGCATCAGGAGGTGGTTGGGTGAGGAGGATCGGCGTTGCAGGAATTCTGCAATTACCTCCTTTACTGATCTGCTCATGGGTTCGTTAGATTAGCGCCGTTTCGGCTTGTCTGGCGCGCGAGCGTCCTCGCGAGCACCGGGGGGATATTCCACCTGCTCGCGAGGACGCTCGCGCGCCAGCGGAGACCTGCTCGCGGGGACGCTTGCGCGCCAGACGGGAGACCTGCTCGCGAGGACGCTCGCGCGCCAACGGGGGACCTGCTCGCGAGGACGCTCGCGCGCCAGCGGGGACCTGCTCGCGAGGACGCTCGCGCGCCAACGGGGGACCTGCTCGCGGGGACGCTCGCGCGCCAACGGGGGACCTGCTCGCGAGGACGCTCGCGCGCCAGACGGGCCGGAACGCTTACGCTTCCGTTATCGGCAACGTCACCGTCACAATACACCCCGGACCTGCTTCGGGGCAGGTGAGGTCGATGGTGCCGTCATGTTGCTCGATGATGGCTTTGGCGAGGGGGAGGCCTAATCCCAGTCCTCCGCCGGCCTGGATGACTTCGGGGGACAGTTGAAATAAGGTGAAGATGTGCGGCAGCAGTTCGGGGGGAATGCCGCGTCCGGTATCCCGGATTTCCAGCACCGCCTTGTTCCCCTCCCGGCGTCCGCGGATGGTAATCTTCGTGCCGGGCAACGAGGAGTGCATGGCGTTATCGAGCAGATTTTCGATCACCTCGCGCATCCGCTTGCGATCGACCAGTACCGGCAACGGCGCGTCGGCGGGGATCAGTTCAAAGGCGAGTTGTTTCTCGCCGATTTCCCGTTCGCGCTGATGCGCCACTTCGAGCGTCAGGGACCACAGGTCGGTTTCGACGCGGCGCAAGTCGAGCTTATCGAACAGCAGGCGCGAGACTTCCAGCAGATTCTCCAGCATGCGGAGTTGACTTTCCGCGTTGCGTTGAATGATGCGCAGCGCTTCCGGCGCCATTTCCGGCGACTCCTCCGCTTCTTGCGCCCAGCCCAGAATATTGGCCAGTGGGGTGCGCAACTCATGCGATAACACCGCCAGAAAGCGGTTTTTCGCCTGATCCGCTTCTTTCAACGGACTGATATCGGTCAACGTTACCACGGTCGCCACCAACTCCCCTTCAATATAGACCGGTGCGGACACGGCCAGCACCGGCGACTCGTGTCCATCGGGCAGCACGAGGATGCCTTCCACCGGCGGCACCACCTCGCCGCGCGCCGCGCGTATCATCGGCCATTCGTCGCGCGGAATTTGCCGTCGCGTCTCCGCCGCCAATAATTGCTGGTCCCACCAGGCGGATTGCGGCAGATTGTTGAAAAAGTCGTAACTTGCCCGGTTCGCGCGGATCACTTCGCCGGTGGGTGAATTAAAGACGATGGGAAAGGGCAACAGTTCGATGGCCGAAGAGAGAAACGCGCGCTCCCGCGCCAGCGCGAACTCGGCATCACGACGCTTGTGCCGGCTTTCCGCCTCGCGTAACTCACGCTGGATGGCAGATACCAGCCGTCCCATGTTTTGCTTGAGAATGAAGTCACTGGCGCCGTCACGCATCATATCGATGGCTTGTTGATCGGTGACGGTACCGGAGACCACGATGAACGGGATATCCTTCCCGCTTTCCTTGATGATGCGCAAGGCTTCCGGCCCGCTGAAATGGGGCATCCGGAAATCGGCCAACACCAGTTGCCAGTCCGACGTCGCCAGCGCCTGACGCATGCTGTCGGCGGTATCCACGCGCAGATAGTCCGGCGCGTATCCACCCGTCCGCAACTCTTCGATCAGCAGCAGGGCGTCGTCCGGAGAATCTTCCACCAGCAATACGCGTAACGGCAGCGCCATCGTTCAAATCCTCGTGATCGGCGGCGGCTCGTTCAGCACCATCCAGTAAATCCCCAATTCTTTGATCGCATGGGTGAATTGCTCGAAATCGACCGGCTTGCGAATATAGCTGTTGGCGCCCAGGTCATAACTGCGCATCATATCCTGCTCTTCGCGCGAGGAGGTGAGGATCACCACCGGCACGCGCCGCGTGCGGGTATCGTTTCGCAACCGTTCCAGCACTTCCAGTCCGTTCACTCTCGGTAATTTTAAATCCAGCAGCACCACCGACGGCACCAGACACGGAGAGCGTTCCGCGTGTTGCCCTTCGCAATACAACCAATCCAGTGCTTCCTGCCCGTCATGCGCCACGACCAGTTGATTGGTAATGTTGCTGTCCGCCAGCGCCAGTCGCGTGAGTTCCTCGTCGTCGGGATTGTCTTCGACTAATAAAATGATCGGCTCATTCATGGCGTTGCTTCTCCCAGGCTAAAATAAAAAGTCGCACCGTGCTCCTCCTCGCCCTCGGCCCGGATGTGTCCGCCATGGCGGTTGATGATGCGCCGTACGAGCGCCAACCCGATGCCGGTACCAGGAAATTCCGCCTCGGTATGCAGGCGCTGAAACGGCGTGAAGAGTTTTTCGGTATAGGCGGTGGAAAAGCCGGCGCCGTTGTCGCGAATATAAAACTCGCATTCACCATTTACCTCTTGCATCCCCATCTCGATACGCGCCTGCTCGCGCTTGCTGGTGAATTTCCACGCATTGCCCAACAGATTTTTGAGCGCAATCTGCAATAATGCCGCATCGCCGATGGCCGTCATGCCGGGCATGATCTCTACGTCAACCTGGCGTGTCGGCTCCTGCTCGCGCAATTCGGTGATGATCTCCGCCGCCAGCGCGCTCACATCAATCGGCTCGAAGTGCATTTCCAGGCGTCCGACGCGCGACAGATTCAACATATCGTCGATCAGACGTCCCATGCGTTGCGCCGCCGCGCGCACGCGGGCGAGATAATCTTGACCGCGTTCATCCAGCACTTGCGGATACTTTTCAATCAAAATTTTGCTGAAGCCGTCAATACTGCGTAGCGGCGCGCGCAAATCGTGCGACACGGAATAGCTGAATGCTTCCAACTCGGCATTGGCGGCCTTCAACTGCTCGACATGCAACTGCAGATCTTCATTCAGGCGCTTGATCTCGGCTTCCGCCTGTTTGCGCGCGGTGATATCCCGGATGCTGGCGGTCACCAGCATGCCATGCTGGGTCTGGAAAGGACTCAAGCTGATCTCGACCGGCATTTCGCCGCCATCTTTCCGCCGCAGGAAGAGATCCAACCCCACGCCCATCGGACGCGTGCGCGGATCGGCCATGAATCCGGCGCGATGTCCGCGATGCGCCGCGTGATAGCGTTCGGGGATCAAGGTTTCGACCGGCTTCCCGATCAGCTCCTCGCGCCGATAGCCGCTCACCTGTTCGGTCTGGCCGTTGACCAGGACGATTTTCCCGTCCGCGTCGACAATCACGATGCTATCCGGCGCCGCTTCCAGCAGGCCGGAAAAATAGGCCCGCGCGGATTCCGCCTCGATGCGCGCGGACTGCTCACGTTCCAGGGCCCGGGACAATTGCTCCGTGCGCTCCCCGACCCGCTGTTCCAACGTCGCGGTCAATCGGCGGAGTTCTTCCTCCGCGTGCTTCGTTTCGGTGACATTCCGCGTGATGACCACGCCCAGTATTTGCTGGCCTTCCGTATTGCGGACCGGACTGCCGCTGAAGCTGAAATACCAGGATTGCCCGGTGTCTTTCCTCCGGGCGCGCAACTCCACATTATCGAGCGTTTCCCCGCGAAGTATGCGGGCGAGCGGCCATTGTTCAAATGGCAATGGTTGTCCATCCGGCAAGCACAACTCATAGACGCCGCCAAAATAGACCAGGTCTTTGCGCATCGCCTCCGTGCTGGGATACCCATTGATCCGTGCTTCGGCCTGATTGACCAGCACAAAATTACCGGACATGTCAGCCACCACAATCCCGTCCTGGATCGACTGAAAGACGGCCTCGAGTTGGGCCTTACTGCGCTTTTCCTCTTCGACGGCGCGTTTGCGTTCGGTGATGTCCTGGATGACCACCACCGCGCCGGTGATCTGGCCTTGCTCGTTGCGCAACGGTGCGGCGAGATCGTAGACAGTCGCGAGGGTGCCGTCGTCACGGCGAATATCGATGTCCCCGCCCATGACGATGCCGTGGGTGATCGCCTGCCGCGACGGCCAGGCATCCCCGCTGACCGGTTCGCCTGTCGCCGACCACCAGGCCTTGCCGCGCAGATAATAATGCAGCGGGTGCGCCATCGGCTCGATGCCGCTGTAGATCGGCTCGGCGTGCCCATTCGTGGCCACAATACGGTTTTGCGTGTCGAGAATGATTACCCCGACCGGCAACGTCTCCAGCACGGTATTCAAGCGCGCGCGTTCCTGTTCGATCTGCTGGCGAATATGCACCTGTTCGGTCGAATCGATGGCCAGCACCATCACCCCCGCGATCTGTCCGGTTTCTTCGTGCCAGGGGAGGTAGCTGAAGCTGATAAAGCACTCTTCGCGCTGCCCATCGCGTTGAATGCTCAACGGCATATCGACGGCGGTATACGGCTTTCCGTCGTAATACACGTGATCGAGCAGGGGAATGACTGCATCGGCGATCTCGGGAAAGACTTCAGCCACCGTGCGTCCCACCACCTCGCCTTTGTCGGTCACAAAGGGGCGGTAGGCCGGATTGATGAGCAGATACCGGTGCTCGGGCCCTTCCAGAATGGCTATGCCGACCGGAACTGTTTCGAACAACTGGCGCTGCCGGTTCGCCAGTTGCTCCAGGCGCGCGCATTCCGCCGCAGCATTGCCTTCCAGCCACCGCCGGGATTCGTCGCCATCCTGTTTGTTTTCTTTTTCGGCCATACGTTCTTTAGTATTCACCAACCGAGCGGGTGGTATGCATCATCACTGTCATTTGCGTTCCGCAACCGACAATGGTGGTGACATTTTTATGCACCATAGCGCATTATCCCTTCTACCTTGGTAATTTGTCCGGGTGCTCACTTTACCGCAAAAGCGCTACCCCTGACCGCTGATTCCGTTCAACTGACTTCCCGGGTGTAATACAGGATATTTTCGGGAACATGCGCAATATGGTGATTCAGCGCTGGTTGGTGGTGGTTTGGGGGGCGATATTGCTGGCAGGCGTGACGTGGGCGGGAGAGCTGTCGGAGATGCCGCCGGCCCAGGAGGTGGACGGTGTGACCTTGCTCCCATTACGCTACATTGCCGAGTGGTTTGGCGCCACCGTGCACTATCAACAGACGGACGGGGCCATCCGCATCGAAGTGCACGAGCACGTCGTGCAGCTTACCCCCGGCCAGTCGATCGGGCATATTGACGGGCGCGCGGTGTCGCTGTTGGTGCCGGCGCAGGTGCGCGAGGATCGCACGTATGTCCCGGTGCGTTTTCTCGCCGAAGCGCTGGGCGCGCGCGTAGACCCGCACTACGGCACGGAGATGCAATTGCAGGCAATCTCGATTCGCGTCCCGAGTTCCGGGGAGGTGCTGCTGGTGCGCGTGGCCCCCGCGCAATCGCCGGCGCCATTAACCGCCTCCGGGCAGGCGCTCTTCACGGCGGTCGATCGCAACGATACGGCGACGTTGACGCGATTGCTGGACACGGAGCCGGCGCTGACGCACGCCCGCGATGCGCAGGGGAACACCCCGCTGTTGCGCGCCATCGCTCGCGGCAGTCAGCCGGTCGCACGACTCTTGCTGAATCGCCAACCGGAGATCAACGCGGAAAATCAAGCCGGACAAACCGCGTTGCACCTTGCCGCCGCCGCCGGCTTGCACGATCTGGTCGCGCTGTTGATCGGCCAGCGCGCGCGTTTTTCGCGGACTGACGCGCTGGGCCAAACCGCGCTGCACCTTGCCGCGCGCAGTGGACACCTCGCGACCGCACGCACGCTGCTGGACTTCGGCGCACCGGTCGACGCGCGCGATCTCTGCGGGCAAACCCCGCTGCTGGTTGCCGTGCGCGCCAACCAGGCGGAGATGACCACACTGCTGCTGGACGCCGGTGCCTCCGCGGCGGCGCACGATATCGACTGGTATACACCGCTGCACTGTGCCGCCGCCGCCGGCGCCACCGCCATGGTGACTGCGCTGCTCCAGCATGGCGCACTTGCCAGCGCGCGCGCCAAAGGCGGCAAAACACCGCTCGACCTGGCCAAAGAATGCGGTCATCCGGCCATCGTCGCCTTATTGCAATAGATCACGCTGGCGAAAATGAATATGCGCAAAGGAATCATGAAGCCGAGGTCGGAGCGCCGGCGTCTCGCCCAATGCAATTAAAATAAGCTTCCTTCACTGGGGAGAGTGAAGTATACCATACGTTGTTCATATGAGTGCCACCCT
>Ga0118677_10001954_pt1 | contig 42515 bp, 37 predicted proteins | sample AliMusrvi5mmetaG_FD_86154 | JGI IMG/M metagenome (GOLD analysis project Ga0118677, IMG submission 86154)
ATACAAACCAGCCGTCGTATTATTCGGCCGAGCGTCGTTGTTAATGTTCTACTCACGCACAAAGGGACGGGAAGATGTCGGCTGCGGATATACGAACCGGACGGCTGGAGGCCAACGCGGATGAGGTTGGCAATCAACAGCTTACGCTCGCGATAAATGCGGAAGGCCCGACCCTGGATAAGCGACTGGCCGTCGCAGAATTATAGGTTCTGCGTAAGAGAAAATGAATCAACGAAAACTGTCGGACATCCTGATCGAAATAGCGATGCAAGGACTCAAAAGCCCAAGTGCGGCTCACTCTGAAGTCATGCACCCATTGATGTGGCTGGCGCACGTTGCGTGGAATCGCGAGGTGGGGGCCCCCAAGTACATGCACGGTCAGTTAGAGGACTTCTTGGCGAAGTTCGGAATCGAAGAGCGGGTCTTGAGCGAGGACTTGATCTTGGGCGACTGGAGCAGTCTTCTCGATCGGATGCGAGCGTACAAGAGAATTCGATTCCCAGAGGATACCCGGTTCATCACCCTGTGTGCCTACACCCCGCATGGCACCTTGCGAGTCGAGTTCAAATAGCATGAAGACGCTGAAAACCGGGTGGAGGGAACATTTGACGAGGAAGGCATCCTGCACGCGAGAACATCACGCGATACCGACGAACTCGCACCCTGAACGACCGCTCTGAAGCATTCACCCCAAATTCGGCAATTGAGTTAACCACAAAGATCGCAAGGATAGCAAAGACAGATAGTTATGAACGGGATGCACAAGTTCTCCATTCACCCGGCAGGTGAATCGGACCTTTGGCTCGGAATCATCTCAAGTTCCTTTCTCTGCGTTCTCTGCGTTCTTTGCGGTTGATCGCAAATGCCGTTTTTGTTTGGGTTCACCGAACCGAACCGGCGGCTTCGTTGGTGCATTGTAGGTGTTTTAGGGACGCATTATGGCCGCTTGCCCTGCGAGGCGCGCTTCCGGGATTGGAAATCGGGACCAGCCAAGGTACACCACCCGTAGGGGCTGACCGCTTCCGAGGAACCCCACTTATAGTGCTTTTCGGACCGGTTTTTGCGTTACCTACCTCAGAATGCAACGGGTGGGCTCGTCGGTGGGGTTTGGGACGACGGTGCGACTTGGACCCAGGAAGAACCTGCCGTATTCCGGCGTAACTCTAGAGCCTGGAGGGTGTTGCGGTTTAGGCTCCTTGCGGCTCTGCTCCTTTGCGTCTTTACGTTGATCCAACTGCGTTCTCCTAGCTGATCTCCGGCAGATCGAACTCTAGTCCCGGCAAAGCCAGCGACGTGAGCTTCCCCTTCTCTTCGGCGGAACAGTGCAGTTCGTATTGGCCGGCTTTGAGCGTGAGGATTTCCAGCGCCTGGTTGGCTGGGTCGCCGATCCAATACTCTTTTACGCCAAAGCGGGCATAGATGTCCTTCTTGTCATAGCGGTCACGGCGGACGCTGGAGGGGGAGACGAGTTCCACCAGCAGGTCGGGCGTGCCGAAGATGGCGCGGTGCTGAATGATGCCCAGGTTCGGGCTCAAAATGACAACGAGATCCGGTTGGACGGTGTTCTGCGAATCCAAAACGACGTCCACCGGCGAAACGAACACCTTGCCCAGCTTCCGGGCTTTGAGATGATCATGGAGGATAAGGTGAAGTTCGCCGACCCAGCTCTGGTGCCATGTATCAGGTGCGGGAGCCATAAGGAGGTTGCCATCAATGATTTCATAGCGTTGGTCATCGTCGAGCTTGCAGTACTCCTCGTAGGTCCAACGCCTGGCTTGCTTTTCCACCGCTATCGCCATGAGACGAATTTACCCTGGCCGGGCGGCAAAGCCAGCAGTAAATTCCAAACTCAAGGGCTGACAAATGGGCTTTTGCCTTCGAAGTCGGATATGCCGTGTTGTTCGAAAGTTGGGGAGCACTCTTGCGGTGAGCCTCTTCAATAGATCAAACACCTCAGGCCTGGCGGTAGTGGGGCTTTACAAAGCGAACTAAAGCTCATGGACGAGCCCTCAAACTTCTGCTGCGAACGGAGCCAGCGCTTCCAAAACGGGCAGGCAGGACCGGGTGGCATCGTTGGTGAATTCGGCATCGGAGAGGACGCGGGCCATCTTGAGCTTGCGGGCGGCGCGCTGACGATGGGCTGATAGCTTCTCCAGCTCGGCGGCGGAAAGCGGCGGCGGTGCGGTCTCGGCGGGTTCAGCCGGCCACAGAGGACGGGTGGCGCGAGTGGTCCTGGACAGCAGGCCGGCATCAATGAGGCGTTGCAGGGCCTCGTCGGTCGCGCGGTCAATCACTTCCAACCGCACTGGGGACAGAGGGTCCCACTGGCCCGGGCCGAAGTACTCCGTGTGCAGGGAGCCCAATTGCTCCCGGTATTGCGCGGCATCGCGCTCGACCACGACGTAGAGAACCGAGTGCGGAGCATCATTCGGGTAACGCTCCTCGCAGCGCAATAGGGCGCCATTGATGCGCTGGCGCGCGGCGGCAGCAAAGCCCTGTGGGCGGTCCGCAGGCAGGGGAGGTTTGATATCGCGTGCCTCGGGCTTCTGGCCTGGGGCCGGCACCGTGACTAGCTGCTGGAGTTTGGCCAGGAATGCTTGCCGGCCGGTCTGGAGCTTGATCTCCGTCAGGTTGCCCTTGCGGTCGAGCACGCCGTCGGCGAGGGCCTGTTTGTTCGAGAGAGTCCCCAACATGCGGTGCTCGATGGTCTTCTCGGACACCAGATTGATGACGGTGACAGCCCGGGTCTGATGCTTACGCCACGCGCGGGCGATCCGTTGCTCCAGCTTGGCCGGGTTCCAGGGCAGGTCGCAGTTGATGACGACACTCGCAGTCTGAAGGTTCAGACCCGCTGCGCCCGAGTCAGTGCTCAGGAAGACGCGGCAGAGCGGGTCGGACTTGAAGGCGTTGATCTCGGCGCGGCGGCGTTTCTGGGGGACGGTGCCGGTGTGCCAGGCGAACCCGAGCTTGAGACGGTCGCATAGACCGCGCGTCAGTTCGAGCATCCGCTCCCATTCCGAGAAGACGATCACCTTCACTTCGGGGTTGTCGCGGCATTCTTCGAGGATCTTCTCCAACTCTGCCAGCTTCGGGCACGCGCGGTGTTCAGGGTTGAGGATGTAGTTGGTATCGCAAACCATCCGCATCATGTTGAGATGGCGTAGCAGCCGGTCCTGCTCCTGCTGAGTCAGCGGGCGGCGTTTGGCGATGGTGGCCAACTGCGCGACGATATGCTCGTGGCCGTCGTATTCGCCCTGCTGCTCGGCGCTGAGCGAAACAAAGTGGTTACGATCGGTGCGCTCGGGCAGTTCGGTCTCCACGTCGGCTTTGCGCCGGCGAAGCATGTGGGGCTTAATGCGCTCGTGGAGCTTGTCGAGGTTGCGGTAGCCGGCGGGGCGGCCACGGTCGTCCAGCGCGTAATACTCGCGGTTGAACCGGAATAGGGGGCCTAGCAGAGACGGGTTGAGGAAGCCCATCAAGGAATACAGCTCGTCAATACGGTTCTCGATCGGTGTACCGGTGAGAATGAAGGCGTAGCGGCTGCGCAGCCGTTTGATGGCCTGCGTGGTCTTTGCACTCCAATTCTTGATGCGCTGTGCCTCGTCCAGGACCACGATGTCGGGCCGCAGCCGCTGGTTGACCTCCAGCGAGTCTGCCAGCATCTGCTCGTAATTGACGATGGTGAAGAACGGAAGTGGGGCAGGCGTCTCGCCTGCCTTCCTCTCTCCAGCCGTCTCATACGCCTTCAGCCGCCGGACCCGCATTCCGAACACGAGCTGATACGGCAGGTCAGTGAAGCGCTGAATCTGCTCCTCCCATTCGGTCTTAAGCGAGGCGGGCGTGACGACCAGCACGCGGTTGGCCTGGCCGAGGCGGTGCAGCAGTGCGCAGGCAGCGATGGCCTGAATGGTCTTGCCTAAGCCCATTTCATCGGCCAGCAAGGCGCGTTCGGTGAAGGCAAGATGCAACATGCCCTCGCGCTGGTAAGGAAAGAGCGGGACCTTTGTTTCGTGGGCCGGCCATTCGCCGCTTTGCACCTTGAGCTCGTAGTCGCGCCGGAGTTGTTTGCGTTCGGCGGCGCGGCGGCGGCTTTCGAGCCATGGGGCGAGTTCCTGTGAGAGGCGCAATCCCGGCGCCTCCTCAGCGTCAAGCTGTTTGAGCGCCTCGATCGCCTCCTCAGGCATGCCTTCGCGAAGTGCTCCGTCCGAATCAAACCAGCCCTTGAGGGCGCGGGGCAGACCGCCCTCGCCACCGAGCAGCCGCATCGAGTCGCTTTCCGGGTCAGCCACCACATCCAGCCGCGGCGAGCCTGTTTTCTCGGCCGTTCGGAACAGCCGCTTAAATCGCGCCTCCAGATGCAGCAACACCGCTTCGACATGTTTGCACGTGCCCAATCCATTGATGCGGAAATCCACGCAATCGCAGGCGAACTGCCGCTGGCGCACGTCACGAACTTCCACCGAGTAAGTCAAACCGCTGCCGGACTGGACGCGGAAGTTGGAGAAGATCGGGTGGTGGGGTTCGGTGTTCGAGATGCGGAACTCCTCCGTGCGGGCGCGTGCCCGACGGCGGTTGACTTCGTCTTCATCCGTGGTGTGCCAGTTGTGTGGCGACGGCACGGCATTTTCCAGCGCAGCAGATTTTGGCATTCGGGGGATGATCCTCATGGGGCTGCCGGAGTCAAAGCGTAGTTGTTCAAGGTTATTCACAGGCTGTTCACAGTGAGTGCAAGACGGGCTACCCAAGATGGCTGTAATTGCATATGCTCCCGGTTATGCGATGCCTGAAAATCAAACGGATGGATTTGGAAGAGGCTTTTGAGGCAGGCTTTTCGGAAATGCACTACTACCTCGACACCGAGTCCGGGGAAGTGCTGATGGTGCAGGACGAGTCCCGCCGGGAGCTGGAAAGGTTGAAGGAGGAGGCCGGCCCGGACGACAAACTCGAGCATCTGCTGCGCGACTCCGATCTGCCTGACTGGCAGAAGCAGGCCCTGGTCGAGGCGCAAAAGGTCGAGGATGACTTCGGCACGCGGATGGTGGAGGTGCCGGAGCAAGAGGGGCGCGAGGGCTTTCGTGATATGGCGGCATTCGTTCCCACAGTGCCGGAGCCGCGATTACGCGACGAACTCCAGCGTGCGCTTCACGGGCGCGGTGCCTTTCGCCGGTTCAAGGACGTGCTTGCGAGCGATTTTCGCGAGCGGGAGCGCTGGTTCCAATTCAAGCGTGGGCGCCTGCGCTCGCACATGACAGACTGGCTGGCTTCCCTCGACATCGAGCCGGTGTGGGAGGAGCCGCCGCCACCGCCTCCCCAACCACCGGTGCGCGCCCAACTGCTCGCGGCAGCGCTCCTATTTGTTCAGTCTGCCTCGCGTCTCCCTGGTGTGGATAGGATCGCCTTGATCGGGTCGCTCACCACGCCGGAACCCTCGCCCAATGACGTTGATCTGCTGGTCACCGTCACCGACAACATGAACCTGGCGCCGTTGGCGAAAGCCGCACGGCAGTTGAATGGCCGCGCGATGCAAACTGGCCAGAGCCGGGGCGGGGATGTGTTCCTGGCGGACGTGAGCGGCAAGTACCTCGGCCGAACCTGCCTTTGGAAGGAGTGCGGACCCGGCATCCGGCAGAGTTGCCACGCGCTCCACTGCGGTCAACGGCATTATCTCCACGACGATCTGGGCGCCATTACCCTCGATTCCGCGCTCATTCAAGCTCCGCCGATCGAGCTTTGGCCGGCGGTGATGGCACGGGTGGAAGTGCCCGCGGATGTGGAGGAGATCTTGCTGATCCCAGTCCGAGCAGGCCTTCAAAGCAAAGCCTCCCAACAATCTTCAACCAAACTGGAGGACCAAGAACATGAATGAAGCTCCACAGTCTTGGGGCGAGAAGCTTCTCGGCGCGTTAACCGAGGAACAGATCGAGCGCCTGCTTGACGTTGTCACCAGCACCGGAGCTTTGAAGAAGTTAGACGGACCGCTCCAGGCGATTGATCCGGACCTGGCGCAAACCGTACGAGCGCTCATCGGCTCGGCGGAATCGGCCTCCGCGGCCTCCCCGCAGGCTAAGGTGTCCGACCAGAAAGCCCTGGAAACCTGGAATGAGCTCTGGGGGCAATGGGAGGACCATGTGTCCGAAGTGGGCGATGAGGAGGGCGAATACGCTGTCCGCGAGCCCGAATGGGACCCGCCCTATTTCGACTCTTCGGCGTTGACGAATGACCTCGAGAAGATCGCGGAGCAGATGATCGAGTGGCTGGACCGCGCTTTCCCACTGGACCACGAACCCAACTTGTTCGCTCAAGCCCTCAAAGGAATTGACGAGAACATCGATCTCTATCCTGAGTGGATGTCATGCGACGACAGCTTTTGCGGCTTAGGCCCTCACGCCACAGCCTGCGTGCTCCGCTGGACCTGGCGGGCTTGCGAAGGTCAGATGGCCAGGGGCCGGGAGTTCCTCCAGCGGGTTTACGGCCTGGAACAAGCATGCAAGAGGGTGGGCCTAAACGACGAACAATGCTTCAAGTTCTTTGCCGCGTTGCCTGAAGAGTTTTGGCCGGAGATACACACTCGCTTAAGCGAAGAGGAATACACCGAACCCAGGGAGAACACTCGCTCGGTGTGGCACAAAATTCATCATCACATGGAACGGCGGTTCGATCCCTCTGCCTATTTGCAATCGTGCGAAACTCACTTGCCCACTGACTGGCATTACGGGGAAGCGCTCATTGCCGATGCCATGGAACGTCAGGACTTTCCTCAAGCCGAGATCTGGATGCAACGCACGTTTGCCAGCCTTTTGCGTCGGCCCGAAGACGAGGTGTGGCTTCCCGAGGACTCACTGCTTCCGCATGCACGGCACCACCATTATGGGGAAGCGACCGCTGACTACGCCCTGAAGTTGCTGGAACAGTGGGAGACTATCTCCTTGAAAGCCAAAGCGCCCGCACGAGCGGCAAGCTGCCGATTGCAGCGTGCCATTTATGTCTCCTCTTCCGACTGGGTGGAGGTCCTGCGGGCCTTTGACGAATTCCAGCAGCAGGGGGGTGCCCGAAAAGTCGCTGAAAAGCTCTTTACCGAGTGGCGTGACCGGACGGCAAACGAGTGCGTCTATGGAGCGGAACAGAAGCAGCGCCCGGAAGATTCGTGGGTCAGTTGGCTCATCGAAGCGCGGAGGGCGCCCGCCACACACAAGAAGACCCTGCTCGATCATCTGGACGTGTGGCTCGAATGCTTTCAAAAGCACGCTTCATTCTTCGAAAAGCAATGGCGTTCGCTGGCGTTGCTGACTCGCGTGCTGCCCAGCGCCCCGAAATTCGAAGAACGCTTCCCTACTTTTCATGCACAGGTGTTGGTGCCGAGCTTGGGATTAGACCCAAAGCTGGAGCGGAGCTTGCGTGAAGCGTTGGCCTTCCTGGGCGTGGATGTCGGGGAATTTGATCCGATGCCGATCTGGGAGAAACATCTCCATACGCTCGTTCCCGCCCCAGGCAACAATGGCTCGTATTACCGCGAGCAGGCCCTCTGGATGAAGGCGCTCAGCGAAATGAACCTGGCGGCTTATGACAAAATGCTGGCGGAATGGCGAGTCGTCCATCGTCGCCGTCGCAATCTCTGGGCGGAGATGAAAGGCCTGAACCTTCCCGGGTTTTGACACAGCATTCTACCAACACGTCTCAGAGCGGATATTGCACACTTGCGCAACCGCAGATGCCAGTCGGCACCATCCTCGCTGCGGAAAGAACGCACCCAACGACCTCGGTAGCCACACCCTGGTGACGAAGCGAGTTTTCCCGACGCTGGGCCGCCATGCTCAAGTTGGGCGATGAAACTGGTGCATGTCGAGTTACAGGACCACAGGCCACACGAAGCACAGCATGTACTGGAGACCGGCAGGTTTGAAAACGCCGCCGAAGTCGTTCAGGTCGCCGTGGTTGAGTTCATCACCCGCCGACGTTTTGAACAGACAGAGCAGCAATACCCATTTCCTTGAACAAGTACTACGGCACATGCTGCACCCGGAAGAATCCCGATTCGTCCGAAATGAACAAGTATTGCGAGTTCGTCACGCTAGTTGGGGCAAATGTGCCGCCCCAGTTCCCCCAGGCGCTGCCCAAGTCCGTCTTATATTGAACTTGGTAATTGTCATAAGGGGCCAAGCTCGCGGCATCGAGGCGCATCACGGGCTGCACGGTAGGTGAAAGCGCGGCTGCAGGAGGCGCGGCAATACGGATGGTGGGCGTATTAGTGTAGCCGATACCAGCACTCGTGATCTGGATTCCCGTCACTACCCCACCGGTGACGTATGAAACTGCCGTTGCATTGGTGCCCCCACCTCCAACTATGCTCAGTGCCGGACTAGTGCCGTAACCGGAGCCGCCGCTGGTAACCGTGGCTCCCACCAGAAAACCATTAACGACCTGTGCAGTGGCGAATGCTTGCGATGGTGCCGGGCTAAGGGCCAAGCGATAATCGGTACTGCCAACAGTTCCGGCAACCATCTGCGTCCAAACGCTCCCTGTGGTCGTGAAACTCAACAACTGGTTTGCCCAGTACCAGCCCATCGAGCGTTGAAGCTGATAGGCGCCGCCTTTGGTCAGGTTGGAGAAAGTCAAAAACGACATGGGAGCGATGCTCAACGCTGGGCTGGGTATAAACGGCGGGTCAATAACCACCACCGGTGTGCTGGTGTAGCCATGACCAGCGTCGAGAACACTGATGGCGGTCACCACGCCATTGCTCACCAACGCCACCGCCTGTGCTCCGCTGCCACCACCGCCAAGAATGCGTACCGACGGGGTGTTCGTGTAGCCGTAGCCGCCGTCGATTAAATTGACGCCGATTAAGAACCCATTCGCGATCACGGCGCTGCCTCTGGCAGCACTAGCAGGCTGGGGAATTCCATCAATTATGGACGCTGCGCTGTAAATATATACTGCGCCGCTCCCAGTCCTACCGTATCCAACCGATGAGCCAACGACGATGCGGTTTCCATCCCAGCTAATCGGATCGCCAAAGTACTCTCCACTGCCAATGACCGGGGAGTTGGGCTGGAGCTTTCTCAGCATGAAAGGCTGACCTGCCGCGGGAATGCTGTAAACGTAGACACATCCCTGCGCGTTGGAAACGCCCGGAACCGTCGGGCTTCCCACAAGAAGGGTGCTGCCTTTCAGGCAAACGCACTCACCAAACATCCCAGCATTGTATGAATCCGCCGGAGTCAGGGTGGAAATCAAGGAAGCACTGCCTGCAGCCAGCCGCCATACTCTGACACGACCGCACTGATTTGTGCCGACCGCGTACTGCGGTTCGCCCATTGCCACCAAATCGCCATCACAACTCATGCCCCATTGGGACACTCCGGCAAAGCCTGTTGCCGCGATGACCACGTTGGTGGTTATGCCCCTGAATCCATTGGTGGCGTCTCGTTGAATATCAAAGACCAGAATTTGACAGTTATTGCTGTTGGCTCGGGAATTCCACACAATGGCGCAGCGATTACTTGTGAGGGCAATGCACCTGTTATCGCGGTCCGTATCCGGGGCCACAAAAGAGAACACAGATGCCCGGTTGCCGCTCCCATCCACGCGGTAGAAAAAAGCTCCTGCTTTACTGCCGTGTGAGGGACTACTCCCTTGCGAAATGACAAGAGTGTCCGCAAAGAGGCAACCCAACCCTCCAAAATAGCCCGCCCACTGGCTGGGTAATTCGGTCCACTTGCTGACCAGCGTTGGATTCCCACTCAGGTTCTTGTAGAGGTAGGCAGTTCCGTCGTGTGCGCCAACACGGAAAGTGTTCCCGCTGCCGGCATACAAAACATCCCCTACCAGACCCAAAGAATTACCGAAAATAGGCGCGTCATACACCGTGTCTGGCGTCATTATGGTGTTTAGCTTAATCACTGAGTTGGACTGGATCGAAAAGATGTGAATCAGTCCACTGTTTCCTTGAGGGAGTGCGCCTATCCCGCCATTGAGCGCCTGACCAACTGCTATCCGATCCCCTGAAATGGCTAGTCGGGCAGAGAATTGCGAGGGATTCAAACTGAAGTTCCTCGGGTCGATAGTCATTAACGGTGCTTGAGCGTTGGCCCCTATCGCGCAGAGGGTTAATAGGCAGGCTACAACATTTGAGGTCTTGTTTGGCATTCTCTTCTCCTTGGTTGCTTAGCGCCGCACCGATTACGAGAAACAAAAGGGCGCGAACTTGTCGCACCCTTCGTCGAGGCACCGCGAAGCGCCCTTGTGATGAATGCTCCAAGCCGCGCCGTTTGGCGCGCGCTTGGGCTTGGTCATCACAATGAAAATTCGCGGTTTTCGACGAAGACCGCAGCCGTGCTGCGCTAAATACTATTGGTTAGTTTTCTATGTCCGTTTGCCTTGTTTGCTGAACAGTAGTCCATATTTCGCAGCGGAGATTACACCCACACCCGCTGTGGCCTTTTCTGACAACTCGCACCTTAGTGTAAATTGGGGTTCTGGGCAAGGCTTTTGTTGGGGCTTTTGTTGGGGATTATGGGTGATGGAAGATTTCTTCGAGAGTGCGCCGCCGCCATAGAAACGCGGCGGTCCGGAAAGAGCCGGAATGCAGCATTTGTGCGCCACCGAAGAATGGTGTCATGTGCCCGTTTTTGTACGTTCCAGCGGGAATGGCTGTCGGACATGGGCGGTGCGGTTTCACGGAGAACGGCTTGTTACTTTCTGATCGGCTAGCAGGCAGACTATCCTTTCGGCAGGAGCCGTCGCGCGCTCGAGGGGGTAAGCAGACTCGGACGGCCTCATTAGGCGCTGCATCGCTGAGGACAGGAATGTGTGCTGACCTCGTCTGCCAACTTGACCGCCGCGCAGAGCAGTGGCAGCCTTTCTTACGTGAAAGCGAAGAAGGAGCGAGTTCAGAAGCCCACGGCGGGCACTGTGGTTGCTGCCAAACACCGTGACCGATGCAACCAACTTGGCGACCCCGAACGCGAGAAACTGGGCGACGAATTCCTCCAGCTCTATTATGGACGTCACGTCCAGGCCGCTCGTCGAGCGGATTGGTGAGAGGCTGCGCAATGCGGTCTGCCGCCAGCCGAGGAAAACAATGATTCCTTCCTCGTGGCCGAAACCGTTTTGCTGGACGGGCGCTTGCTACTCTCCAGCGACGAGCACCTTCGTGGCATAGATTACCGTCAGCTTGGTCTGGTTCTGCAGGAGTTCGATCTTTCCGCGCCGGTCATCGCAACGCCCGGCGCAGCGGTCAAGAAATCCTTCCGATGTGAGTAGGCGAGGCTACCAGTCCGAAGCATCTGCCCAAGCGTCCTCCCGCTCCATACAGCAATCGCGGAAGGCGACGCCGCTGCCGCACGTGCATGGGCCAGCCGTCCACGGCGGGGCTTCCTGGATCTGTTCCATCGCGTCCCACAGAGGTCCGCCCGTGTCACCATAATCCCGCAGGACCTCGTAGAAGAAATCGGCTCCGAGCACTTCTACCGCCCGATCGAATAGGTCTCGGTGACGGGCAGCCAGGTGCCGCCACCGCCGCCGCTTGAACGGATGCACCAGTGCCACGTCGAGGACCAGAGTCGCCAATCGCTGGACTTCTAAATCGGGATGAGCTACGAGCGTCATCAGGCGCTGGATATTCCTCGCGGTGATATTGCTCTGGTCCAGGAAGTCCCAGACTTCATCCAACCGCTCAATGCGGTCGCGCTTCTCTCGCGGCATTCGCTGGCAATCCCTGCATACGTGGTCGCGGTGGCCGCGCCCGCTGAACTTCTCATTGGCGCGAGTGCGCCCGCAGATGTGACAGAAATGGCCCACTTCAGGCTAGTGGCTCGAGGTGACGGGTTTCCGTATCATTTTAGAACACGTCGCTCAAAGTATGCGCCCACCGGGTGGCTGTAAATGCTGGTTGTGCAGGCCTTACCGCGCGGACCAGGTGCCTCACTCCACCGCCGCAAGGTCCATTCCTTTGACGCTGCCTTGGTAAAGCGCCGGTCGCATTCAATTCCGACGGTAGAATCCCCGGAAAAAGATTGTCGGATTTTGGCAGTCGGTGTCGTTATCCTTGTGAACATGACCGCGAACGATCATGAGTTGCTCAGGCAATTCACGCGCGAACAGTCGCAAGAAGCCTTTACGGCGCTGGTGAACCGCCACCTGAATCTCGTCTATACGGCCGCCCTCCGGCAGGTCCGTTCACCAGAACTGGCAGAGGAAGTCAGCCAATCGGTCTTTACCAATCTCGCGTGTAACGCTGCCAAACTGAACCCGGACACCGTCCTGACTGCCTGGCTGTACCAGGTCACGCGCCATGCGGCCATCGATGTCGTCCGCCGCGAAGCCCGGCGGCAGGCGCGCGAACAAATCGCCTTCCAGATGAGTGGCATGAATGACACCTCCGCCGACTGGACGCACATCGAGCCGCTGCTCGATGAAGCTATGCACTCGCTTGATGAAACCGATCGCACTGCCATTCTGCTGCGCTACTTTGAGAATAAGTCGTTGCGGGAGATCGGCGAGGCCCTTGGCGCCAGCGAAGACGCGGCCCAGAAACGGGTCGGTCGCGCCTTAGAGCGTCTGCGCGATTTTTTCTGCAAACGCAAAGTGACTGTAGGCGCGAGCGGACTGGCCACCCTGTTATCCGCAAACGCCATCCAGGCCGCTCCCGCCGGACTTGCGGGAACCGTGGGCACGGGGGCGCTTTTCGCCTCAACCGCTGTTTCCACTTCAGCCGCAATTACCATCACCAAAACTATAGCTATGACTACCATCCAGAAGATAATCATCACTGCAGTTGCCGCCGGAGCCATCGCGACCGGGGTTTACCAGGCCCGCCAGACTTCCAGACTGCGCGCGCAGGTGCAAGTGCTCCAACAACAACAACAGGAACAGTCAGCCGCGCCGAGCAACCATGTGCAGGCGCTGCAGCTCGAACGCGATCGCGCCACCAATGCGCTGGCCGCCCTGGCCGCCGAAAACGCCGCACTAAAGACGAATCCGAACCCGGTGCTGAAGCTGCGCGGTGAAGTCAGCCGGCTGCGACGTGAAAATGCCGAGATCGGCTCCACGAATGCGCTGAGCAAGGTCACCTCCAATCCCGAAATGAGGAAATTGCTGCGTGACCAGCAAAAAACCGGGATGGCCATGATCTACAAGGGATTTGCACAGCGCGCGAAGCTTACGCCGGAGCAGACAGACAAGCTCAACGATCTGTTGGCAGACCACATCATGGAGAATGTGGGCCACGTCACGACCGTGCTTCACGACAAGCCGGCGCCGGAACAGATGAATGAGCTTTTTGCTGCCCAGGACGCGACGTTGAAAGAAGCAGTGCAGGCGCTGCTCGGCCCGGAAGGCCAGGCGCAGTACGCGGACTATACTAAGAACCTCCTCAGCACGCTCACCGCCGAGCAATTCAAAGGTATGATGACAGGCGATGATGCGGCGAAGCAGGAAAAGGCGAAACAGCTTTCCCAGGTGATGCAGGAGGAGGTCCAGGCGGCGCTGGCTGGCGCCGGCTTGCCAGCCGATTACCAGACCGTGCCGATGCTCAACTTCCGCAACATTGCCTCCGAGCAGGCAGGCGATCAGAGCCTCAAGCTCCTAGACGACATCTACCAGCACTCCAGCGCGCGCGCAGGTTCTTTCCTCAGTGCGGCAGAACTGGCCAAATTCCAGGAATTCAAAACCACCGCCATCAATAACAACCGCGCGGCGCTTACCATGAACCGCACCATCATGGCGCCCATTTCCAACTAAAAGTGAGTTGATTGAGTTAGCTGAGCCGAGGTAGGGCCCCAGCCTGCGCCACGGGAATGGGCTGCGGGGTTGATCTGCAAGCCTGACCCCGGTCGAGGTGCTTCACCGCATCGCGGCATAGACGCGGTGCACGTCATCGTGGTCGTCAAGCGCGTTAAGGAAGTCGGCGACTTCCTTCCGGGCGGCGTCGCCCAGCTCAGTGAAGTTCTTGGCGAGGTAGCGGATTTCAGCGGAGATGATCGTCCAGCCCGCGCCTTTTAGCGCCTTGGAGACGTGGTCAAGGTCCTTGGGCTCGGTGAGGAAGCGGGCGCCCTTCTGGCCCGAGGGGATTTCCTCGGCTTCGAGCGCCTCGATTTCCTGGGCGCCGGCTTCAATGGCATCCCCTTCGGCGTCGCGGTTGACGTCGGTGTGGGTGGCTTCGACGACGCCGAGGTGGTTGAAGAAAAAGGCGACGCTGCCGGGCTGGCCAAGGGTGCCCGCCTTAAAAATATTGCGGATCTCCGGTGCGGTGCGGTTGCGGCTATCCGTGAGGCACTCGACGATCACCGGGACTTTGTGTGGCGCGAACCCCTCGTAGGTGACCAGCTCGAAACTGACCTTCTCCTCGGTTTGCCCGGACCCCTTCTTGATGGCGCGCTCGATGGTGTCGCGATAGCACGAGGCCTTCTTCGCCTTTTCGACGGCGGCGGCGAGGCGTGGGTTGAGATCAGGGTCAGGGCCGCCCAGTTTGGCCGCGACCATGATTTCGCGGACCAGCTTGGCGGTCATCTGGCCTTTTTTCTGCGCGTGTTCTTCGCGCCCGGCTTGTTTCCATTGTGCGCCCACGTTGCTTAAATATAACTGGTTTCAGTGGTTTCGAATAGCGGAATGATTCTGTTTGTGTCGCCGCGCGGCGTCAATCCCATAACCTCACCTTCCGGCATCTCGACGACGACGCCGCGCAGGGCGGTAGGGCGCGTCAATCCGTGCGCGCCTTAAATGCGCGGAGCCAGTGGAGGTTAGGCGAATCGGCTCTATTCTGCGGCGCGCACGGAGTGACGCGCCCTACCGCTGTTGCATGAGATGAATGGGTCCACGACGGTAATGACTTTCATCCAGGCGGGAAACGCGGCCGTGGGATAGACAGCGCCGCTCGGGAAGAACAGCACGGTATTCAGCACGCCGAAGACGGCGCGGGGCACGAGCGGATCGCTCACACGCACCATGAGCAGTAACATCATGCTGATCAGGGCCAGCGACGTCGCCACTACCAGCACGAGCATCCGCAACAGTCGGAGGGATTCGAGCGACTGCCAGCAACTCGCCGTTAGTCATCGCGTCACCTTCCTTGACTAGGACTTGCTGCAATGGAAATGGTCAACCCGCCGGAATTCTCCGTCGCGCATGACCTGTTCGAGCAGGTGGGCCATCGCCCGGCCGCGCGGCTCGAAGTAATTGCGCACCAACGTCTCCGAGAATTTGCTGCCGGTGCTCATGAACTGCTGAAACAGGGGCGCATGGCGGTGCCGCGCGCTCATGAAATCGAAGTGCAGACTGACTTAACGCAGCAGGACCTCGCGCGCCGACCCCGGTTCGCCGAGCACTTGCAGGGCCTTGCGATTGAACTCTTCGAAGTGGTCGTCGAGCACGGCCTGGTAGAGCTTTTCCTTGCTCTGGAAGTAATAATACAACAACGCCTTGTTGGCGCCGGCCTGGGCGGCAACGAGATCGGTGCGGGAGCCAGCCAGGCCGGCCCGGGCGAACACGCTCTCGGCGGCGGCCAGAATCGCAGCGCGGGTTCGGGTTCCTGCCGCGCGGCGGCCCGGGAGAGCTCTCCGGTCGATGCGTTTGCGCATAAGTTAATTAACTGGATAGTTAACTTCACCAACTCGTTCTGCCAACTGAAACAGACTGTAATGACTGTAATGAGCGCCAGGTTCGGGCCGCGTAAGAACGAGGCGATGAGGTTCAGGGCAGCGAAGCCACAACCAGGAGCGAACACTCCGCTAAACCGCAGAGACGCGATGAACGCGGAGATTGTCTGCTGTGTGTCTTCTCGGCGCTCATCGCGTCTCTGCGGTTCAAGGGGCGCTCGCATTTTGGTTGCGGCTCCGCTGGTCCAAGTCTCTGCGGTTGGCGCCGCCTTCCGAAAGCCCATGCAGACAAGAACTGTTCGTGCTTCCACAGCCTGATAGGAGATTGTAGAACAAGTGTGGTATGATTTCGAAATCGGCTTCTGACCCGTTGAGGGAACAAGGCCCTTGGACTGGAGATAAGCATGGCTGACTCTATTGCTTTCAAACTCAACGACCAACCCGTGCACTTGAACTTGGACGGTAACCGCACGTTGCTCTGGGTGCTCAGGACCGATCTGGGGCTGACGGGGACCAAGTTCGGCTGCGGCGAAGGGCACTGTGTCTCCTGCACAGTGCTTCTGGACGGCGTCGCCGTCCGCTCGTGCTTGCAGAAGATGAGCGACGTGAAAGACAAGGAAGTAATAACCATCGAAGGCCTATCCAAAGACGGGAAGCTGCATCCAGTGCAAAAAGCGTTCATGGAACACGACGCTCTGCAGTGCGGGTTCTGCACGCCGGGCATGGTGCTGACGGCGGTTGGCTTGCTGAAGACGAATCCGACCCCCACGAGAGAGCAGATCATTCGGGGTATGGAACAGAACCTGTGCCGGTGCGGTGCCCACACACGGATCATAGATGCGATCCAGGCCGCCGCCGGTGAGCTGAAAGGAGGCCGGTAATTATGAGGACTGAAGATTATCTGGCGCTGGATTTCAAGGATAGCATGGAGCTCTTCCCGCAGAGCCGGCGGGACTTCATTAAATGCTTGGGTGGCGGCATCTTCATCTTTGTCGCGCTGGGAGACTTGGCCATTGGCCAGGAAGCCAGCCGCCAGCGGGGCGGGCGCCAGGGTTGGACTTCCGACTTCAATGCCTTCCTCCGGATAGGTGAGGATGGGCGGGTGACCGGCTTTACCGGCAAGATCGAGATGGGCCAGGGGCCGATCACGTCCTTGGCACAAATGCTGGCCGAAGAGCTGGATACACCGCTGGATACGGTTGAGATGGTCATGGGCGATACCGAGCGCTGCCCGTGGGACATGGGGACATTCGGGTCCATGACCACACGCTCGTTTGGGCCCGCTCTGCTGGCGGCTGCGGCCGAGGCCAGGTCAGTCCTGATGGAACTGGCGGCCGAAGCACTCCAAGCGCCACAAGAATGGTTGGTGGCCAAGGACGGCGTCGTCTTTGATGGACGAAACAAGGATCTTCGCCGCACCTACGGTGAATTAGCCAAAGGCAAGAAGATCGAACGGCACTTGCAGGGGAAGCCGACCCTTAAGGATGTTGCCAGGTACACCGTGGTGGGCAAACCGCTCTTGCGGCGGGATGGCCGGGATAAAGTTACCGGTAAGGCCCGATACGCCGGCGATCTGCGCGAGCCGGGCATGCTCTATGCCAGGCTTCTGCGGCCGCCGGCTCATGGCGCCAAACTGAAGAATGTGGACACCGCGCCTGCTAAAGCCATCGCAGGCGTGCAGGTGGTTCAGGACGGGGACTTGGTGGCCGTCCTGCATGAATTCCCGGACGTAGCCGAAGCGGCGCTGTCAAAAGTTAAGGCAGAATTCGATTTGCCGGCAATCGGTGTGGACGATAAGACCATCTTTGACCACCTGCTCAAGACGAACCCCCAAGGCAGAGCCGTAGCCGAAGGAGGGGACCTCACGGAAGGCAGGAAGCTGGCCAGCAAGACCTTCGAGCAGACCTACTTGAACAGTTACGTCGCCCATGCGGCGATGGAGACCCACAGCGCGCTGGCGAAGGTAGAGGGGGATAAAGCCACAATCTGGGCTTCGACCCAGAATCCGTTTGGGGCTCAAAGCGAGATAGCCCAGGCGATTGGGCTGCCTGCACATAACGTCCGCGTCATCACGCCGTTCGTCGGCGGAGGGTTCGGCGGCAAGACACGGAACACGCAAGCGGTTGAGGCTGCTCGGTTGTCCAAAGCGGTTGGCAAGCCCGTGCAAGTAGTCTGGAGCCGCGCTGAGGAGTTCTTCTACGACACGTTCCGGCCGGCAGCCATCGTCAAGATCAACTCCGGCATCGATCCTGCCGGGAAGGTCGTGCTTTGGGATTACGATGTTCTGTATGCGGGCGAGCGTGGGGCCGCGCAGTTTTATGCCATCCCCAATCATCGCACGACCGCCCGGCCTTCCGGTCGGCAGGAGGGCAGGGGAGGTCATCCCTTTGCGACCGGTGCCTGGCGCGCGCCGGGCAACAATACCAACACCTTTGCTCGAGAATCGCAGATCGATATCATGGCCGCGGCAGCGGGATTGGACCCGGTCGAGTTCCGCCTTAAGAACCTGAACGACCCCAGGATGATCCGCGTCATCAAAGCCGCCGCCGAGCGATTCGGTTGGACGCCGGCCAAAGCGCCGAGCAAACGCGGCTACGGAGTGGCCTGTGGCATGGATGCGGGAACCTGGGTGGCCATGATTATTGAGGCCGAGGTCGATGCGAAGAAGGGAACCGCTCAGGTCAAGCGCGTGGTTTGTGCCCAGGATATGGGACTGGTGGTGAACCCGGAAGGAGCCAAGATACAGCTCGAAGGATGTGTCACGATGGGAATGGGTTATGCCCTGACCGAGGAAGTACATTTCAAGGACGGGAAGGTCCTGGATACGAACTTCGACACTTATGAGCTGCCGCGCTTCTCGTGGGTGCCGAAGATCGAGACCGTGCTCATCGACGCCAAGGACTCTCCGCCCCAGGGTGGCGGCGAGCCGGCCATCATCCTAATGGGCGCAGTGATCGCCAACGCCATCTACGACCGAACCGGCGCACGCCTGTTCCAATTGCCCATGACACCGGAGCGCGTGCTGACGGCAATTCAGAAGGCCTGAGCCGTAACAGGGTAGTGGGGGAGCGCGCCCGCCCCGGGCGTCGTGACTGGCGCCCTCGCCAGTCACATTCTCGGCTCCCCGAACAAACTCACTGCTCAGTGACTCGGCGCGCGGCCCTGCCACCCGGCGAGGGCGCCGGCTGGCCACGCCCAGGGCGGGCGTGCTCCCCATTTCCGACTGCATGGCTACGGCCAAACTGCAGCCAAAGTAACGCAGAACCCAATTCTGCGTTACATCAGCGGGCATCAAGCCGGGCGAAGGAAAAAGGTGTAGGCGTTCGGGTTGTGGGTCTGTTCGCAGCCGACCTGCTGGCGCAGGAAGGTGCCGATGTGCACCACTCGCGCGGCGAAACCGCACTCGGCAAACAGTTCCCTCATGCGCACCATGCTCAGCAGGTTCCAGTGATACTCATCCACCGGATGCACCTGGTGGTCGCGAACTTCGTCCATGTTGAAGAAGCCGACGCAGAGACCCTGTCGAGTGACCCGGCACACGTCTTTGACTGCGGTTTGCATCCCTTCCAGCGAGAGATGCTCGAAGAGGTCGTGAACGACGCAGAGGTCATAAGCCTCGTCCGGGGCCGCGATCTCAAACACGTTGCCGAGCGCGAAGGGCACGTTCGGAAAGAGCGCGCGGGCGTTCTCGATGTTCTTGGCGCAGAGGTCGAAACCGGTGTAGCGCACCAGGCGTGCGAGGCCGTAGGCGTGGAGGAAGCGGTAATCGTTCGCCGAACCGCAGGCGGGCTCCAGGAGGGACAGAGGTTGAGGGTTGAGAGTTGAGGACTGAGGGAAGGAATGCTCCTCTGCCAGCGCCTGCTTCCAGAGGTCGCGGAAGGTATTGAGGCTGGGCTCGTGAAACCGGGGTTGGCCGTTTGGCATCTGCGTGCCCGACAAGAAGCTCTCCAGGTAATTCGGGATGGTCAGGCTGCCGGCGGCGGCAGGCAGCGCGGCAAACACTCGCACAATAAAACCGGGAATCTCGATGCCTTCGGCATTGTCCGCCCCGCGTCTGAGCGCATACAGGATCAGTTCAAGCTCCTCGGCATCGTGCAGCCGCCCGGCCAACCCGGTCAGCCAGTTCATGGCCGCGGCAAATCGGTATTCCTGCTCCATCAGGGCGCGGAAGCGCTCGCCGGTGAGGACGCGCGCGAGGAAATGCCGCGAGAGGGCGCTCTGCACGTTCAGGCGCGGGTCCTCGACCCCGGCCACCAGGTAATCCCGCAGCATACCGGCGTCATGCTGCATCCAGGACCGGGCGAGTTTATCAGATTCCCCCTGGAGCGATGGCTGGATCACTGCTTCGGTTTGAGCCCGCGCAGATACTGGTCGAACCAGTCGGCGCAAACCTCCAGGTCTTTGCCCAAGTCTGGCCAGCCGTGGCTTTTCCCTTCGCGCACCACGAGCTTGGCGGTGGAGCCCGCCTCCTCGCAACGCTTCACGAAAGTCTGGGCCTGGCAAATCGGGACCAGTGTGTCGGCGTCGCCGTGGATGATGAGGATGGGCGGCATGTTCGAGTGGACGTAATAGATAGGCGAGATTTCGCGCCCCAGCTTCTGACGTTCCTCTGGCGTGTCGGAGCGCGGGCCGAAGGCCGGTTTGAACGACTTGAGAACGCCAACGCCGACCGCATCCTCGCCAGGCTGGCTATAATTCAGAAAATCGGTGGGCGGAAAGAAACAGGCGACGCACTGCACAGCGCTGCTCTCGCGGTCCACGAGGTCCTTTGCGTTCGGGCCTCCTTGGGTCCCCTGCGTGGCAATTGTCAGGGAAAGATGCCCGCCAGCGCTGCCACCCGTGATGCCCAGGCGGTTCGGGTCCACTCGATACGCGACGGCGTTGTGTCGGATGAACCGAATAGCGCGGTGGATGTCCGCCACGATCTCAGGGATGGCGAACTTCGGCTGTGAGCCGTGCACGACCGCAAAAACCGTGTAGCCGCGGTTGAGCAGGGGCCGAAAGAAATCCACATTGATGGCCTCATGCGAAGAGAACCATCCTCCACTGACAACGAGAATGATACCCGCCCCATTGTTCTGGCTTGGCTGGAATACATCGAGCGTAAGCGCCGTGCCGAACTTCCGCCCGTACAGCACATCCTGACTGCGGGTGAAAGTGACATTGGTTTGGGCCCAGGCGCAGGACAGGGCTAACAGGAACAGCCAAGCAGACAGAGCTTTCTTCAATGCACGCATCGCAGCCAGTCTATCGGCATGGCTTGCAGGCGGCAAGCTACCTCGTCGGGGGGTGTGGCCCATGATGTCGGTCTGTAGTTGCCTGAGATCGGCAGTAATTCCCCGTGGAACCTCCCTCTCCGCACGCAGGCGGATCGTGAATGAACGCCAGAAGGGGCCACATCCAATGCGGTCCGTTGGTTTTCAGTGGAGACGATCCGGGCCACGCCGCTCATCGGTCCCCGGTTTGGGGGCGAAAGGGCCGGCCACGTTCCGCCCCAACCAGGGACCCTCCAGCCTGGTGCAAGCGCACTACTAGGCAACAGATAGCGCGTTGCTACGGTATCTTAGCGCTAAGATACCGTAGCAACGCGCTATCTCCTGGCTATCACCAGGCTTGCAGGTGGCTGGTAGGTTGCCGCCATCCTACTCGATTTTCAGATCGAGTTGGCTAGTCAGTTCCTCCGCGAGCGGACCGGTTTCCTGGACCATCCGAACAGTATAGCGTCCGGCCTTTATTTTTGGCCCTCCCCATGAGAGCCCACAGCTCCCGCCTCAGCCATACTCCATGACTTTGGACACGAGTTCCTTGCCGTCAAGGCCGGTGATAGTGACTCGGGGTGGACGATCAGTCTTGTCGCCCTTGGCCACCGTGCTGTGGCGGAAGCGGCCGAAGACTTCCCGTCCCTGGCCGAGAATCCTGGGCTCAAGATAGATTGGCGTCCCTTGCTTAAACGTGGCCGACTCAGCGGCGTTTGAAGTGTAACGATCCCTTTCGTTGATAGCGCGCACTTTGAGGGTTGGACGGCCCAGCGTCTGATCGAGGACCTCGCCGGCCTTCACCATGGCGCGGGGGCCCGCAGAGAACGACACCTCCCAGTCCTGCCGGTTCTGTGCCCCGTAGGTAACGATGCCGCTGTCCAGGACATATTCGCCCACCGGCAAGGTCACTTTTTCTTTCGAGGTGCTGAGCCGTAGAACGATCGTCTTGTCTTCGGAACCGTACACATTGAGCGAGGAGAAGGTCGCCTGGAGGGCGTTGGAGCCCACAAGCTTCACAGCGATGGCGCCAGTGGGTGAGGTGTCCTTTGTCAGGGACACCCTGGCGGGCAGGCCGTTGGAATAACGACCCTGTAATGTCAGATGGTAAAACTGGCCTTCGCTGGCAATTAGGCTGCTGAGTGTTTCACGGGGAACATATTGGCCGGGCACGGGCTTGGCCTGGTCGCCAGGCAAGAGGGAGTAACTGGAGCGGCCGTATTGGTCGAATCCGCCGCCCGGGGTGCTGGCGTAAAGCAATAACCGAGTAGGTTGGCCATTCAGCGTTGTCGCGCCTTCCAGCAGAGCCGCTGGGCTCCACATGCAGTTCGGCGTGTCATTCCCACTGTAGAAGTTCACCTGGAGCAACACTCGGCACAATGTCTGCCCGCCGCCCTCCATCGGCTGGATAAAATCCGGGGTAATAAACTCGACGCCCTGATCTGCTTTTCGAGTGGGCAGGATGCGCTCGTTTTCCGAGAACTTGCCGTCGGCGTTGACGTCGAAGTACAGCGCGGACGCCTGGCTGCCATGGTATTCGACCGCCGACCACTTGCGGCCGGTCAGGGCGAAGTTGCAGACGTAATTCAAGCTGGAGGCTTTCTTGCGCACGTCCTGGAGAAAGAGGTTGGTCTTGGTTTCCTCGTCCGATCCCCCATAGCCGTAGAAAGCCTGATAAGGGATGTCATTCGAGCCACCGGTCTGGGGCCGGTATTTCAGGTCGAACACGATCGCCCCGGGCGGCGGCGTGGAGAGGTTGGTGGCCGGGCCCAGATCGGCAGGGCCAGGTGGCGCCGCTACGAAGGTGGTGGGAGTTGGCCCACCACAACCAGGCAGGAGAATGGCAAGTGCGGCGCAGAAGATGCGCACTACGGTAACTCGCAGCAGTTTGTTCATGGGCTTACAAATGTAATGAACCTGCGGACGACTATGCCCCCCTCTCGCTGCCATGCAAATGAAAAACGTAGCGGCTCGGCCTGCAAACAGCGGAGGGGCTGGGTTTTGTCAAGCATACCGACTGGGACGACGACTCCGCGACTCTACTTGATTGCGCATTCGAGCTAGGCCGCCTAAGTTGCGGGTGTGAAGCTGTCGGTAAAGAGCGATTACGCGGCCCGAGCGGTGCTGGGGCTGGCGCGGCATTATCCCGACAAGGTGGCGCTGAGAATGGAGGACGTGGCGGCCGAGCAGGGGGTGCCGCCGAAGTATCTGCCCCAGATCCTCCTCGAGCTGAAGACGCGGGGGATTGTCCGCAGCGTGCGCGGCAAGGAGGGCGGCTATTTGCTCGCACGCCCACCGGCGGAAATCAGCCTGGGGGAGGTGTTATGGGCGGTGCACGGACCAGTGTTCGACGCGCCGGCGCTGAGTAGCTCGGACGGCCCGCCGGAACTGCGGCGCGCCTGGCAGAGGTTACAGCAGGTGCTGGAGGCCACCGCCGACGCAATCACCTTCCAGCAATTGCTCGACGAGGATGTCGAGAAAGAGAAGATGTATTACATCTGAGGGGGAAGGGTCAGATCCCCCTCTGAAGACCTTCCCGAGGCGGCTGAACCCATTAAAGCCCTCCCGCCAGCGTTTTCGTCGTGAGTAGTTCCTTGATTTTCACCGGGTCAGTCGTCGGTGGCTGACAGGCTGTCCCGCTGCACAAATAGACTACGGGGCCATCGCGGGCAGGCAGAGTCTGTGCGAAGGGCTCGACGGGGCCGGTGTTACCGAGCACGACTAGATTGGGCTGGTAAACGGTGTGAACGGCGCGCAGCAAGGCGCGGGTTTCAGGGCGGTCGGGATCACCGGCGATCACGGCGCGCCAGGGTTCGTCGAGTGAGAAATCGAGCGCCTGAGCCAGGAAAGGGACAGCCTGAGGAACCTGTTGCAGGCGTTGGGAGAAAAACCGCAGGCTTTCCTCGGCCGCGTGCGTGAAGGGCTTTCGGCCAGTGATCTTGCCGAGCTTCAGCAAGGCGAAGATCGCCGCCGAGTTACCGGAAGGCTGGGCGCCGTCGTAATCCTCTTTGACACGAAGGATCAGGTCCTTCGCCCCAGCAGTGCTTTGCCAGAACCCGCCGTTTTCCGTATCGTAGAACCTCGCGAACATGGCTTCCGCCAACGCGATTGCAAACTCGAGGTGCTCCGCTTCCAGGGTGGCCTCGTACAGTTCGATCACCCCTCCCAGCAGAAAGGCGTAGCCTTCGAGCAACTGCACGTTGTCGCGCTCCCCGTCGCGCCAGCGATGGTAAAGCGTTTTGGTGCCGGAATCCCACAGTTTCCCTTTCACGAAGGCCACGTTCTTCTCCGCAGCGGCGCGATACCGCTCATCAGCCAAAACTATCCCCGCCCGCGCCATGGCACCCAGCATCAGACCGTTCCAGGATGCCAGCACCTTATCGTCGCGTTGCGGGCGGACGCGTCGCGCGCGCGCGGCGGACATCTTGCTTTTGGCCGACGCCAGCAAGGCTTGCTCCGCACCGGTCAGTGCCGGGTCGGCGATGCTTAGCACGTTCTGGTTCGGCAGCGGTTGCGGGTGGCTGTGGTCAACGAAGTTGCCATGCTCCGTGACGCCAAAGTAGCGGACGGCCACCCTGAACTCGTCGGGCAAGAGCATTCTCGCCATCTCGGCGCGAGTCCAGCAGTAGAACTTGCCCTCATGCCCTTCGCTGTCGGCGTCTTCCGCCGAATAGAAACCGCCATCCGGGTGGGTCATGTCCCGCAGCACGTAGTCGAGGATGTCGCGCGCGACCTCAGCGTAGCGAACTGGCGGCTCAGCTAATGGCGCAGACCCGGGCGTCCCGCCTGTGTTGCCGCCGCTTGACAGGCGGGACGCCTGCCCCACTACCAGATATGCATCCAGATACAAGTGCGCCAACTGCGCGTTGTCATAGAGCATCTTCTCGAAATGGGGCACCAGCCATTCGGCATCCACCGAGTAGCGGGAGAACCCTCCGCCCAAGTGATCGTGAATGCCGCCTGCCGCCATGCGGTCGCACGTGTGCAACACCATGCGGACGGCCTCTGCGTCGCGGAAGCGTGTGGCGTAGCGCAGCAAAAACTGCGGCTGGCTGGGCTGGGGAAACTTGGGCGCGTCACCGAACCCGCCGTGCTTCGCGTCGTAGCTTTGCTTGAAGAGGACGCCCGCGTCGCGCACGGCTGCAGCGGTCAGCACCAGTCCGGACAAGCGGTCCCCGCTGGTGCTCAATCCCTCGAGGCGCGTGTGAATGTCAGCCGCCGAGTTGGCCACTTCGGCGCGGCGCGTTCGCCAAATCTGTTGGACCTGCCCCAGGAGCTGTAAGAATCCTGTCCGTCCATGGCGGCTGTCCGGCGGGAAATAGGTCCCCCCAAAGAACGGCTTGAGCTCCGGTGTGAGAAACACATTCAGAGGCCAGCCGCCCTGGCCGCTCGTTGACTGAACAAACGTCATGTAAATCTTATCCACGTCGGGCCGTTCTTCGCGGTCAACCTTGATGCTGACAAAGTGCGCATTGAGGAACGCGGCGACCTCCGGGCTTTCGAAAGACTCGCGCTCCATGACGTGGCACCAATGGCAGGTCGAGTAACCGATGCTCAGAAAGATGGGCCGGTCCTCCTGGCGCGCCCGGGCGAAGGCTTCTTCGCCCCATGCATACCAGTCCACCGGGTTATGCTGGTGCTGGAGCAGGTAAGGCGATTTCTCCCGAGCGAGCCGGTTGGTGTGGCTCGGCGCAACGGTGGCGGATTGTTCAATCACAACGGCTTGCATTCTGGGTCTGGCGGATTCCTGGCGGCATGTGGCCACACCCACAGCGCCACCCAGCGCCGGGGAATCCACCGTGCCTTGATTCACTCCGGCAACCATAGCTCGCAATGGCGGTGAACGCAAAAGGCCACTTACCGCACATGTTCGGGAAGTAGCGTAAGCCTCCGGCTTGCGACTGTCTGGCAACCCTCCGGGTTGACAGCCGCAACTCACGGCCCGGATGATCGACAAGCCAGAGGCTCGTCGCGAGGGTCGCAAGCCGGAGGCTTACGCTACTATCGTCAATACACCGTTTTTTGCATCGTCACCCGGCAGGGCGTAAGTTAGCTTGCGCTCATGCTATCGGCGAAACCTTGGAAGGCGGATGCGATCATACGCTTGGGCTTGAGCGTCATCGTGTGCATTTTTGCCGGGTCGCTGTTCCTGAGTGTCCAGCACTTCGTCAGCGCCAGGACAAAGGCGAGCCCGACGCTGTTCGTCGCCGCGTCGGTGGCGGCGTTGGGCTGTCTGACCGTGGCGCTGATTCTGATCAGCAAACCGTGGCCGTTCGAGAATTTTTCCCGCCGGCTCATGACGTGGGTGGTTTGTGCTTACTCCGGTTTGTTCCTGGGCATGTGGGTCCAACGCCTTTCCGGGGTGAGTGCAGCGGACACTTCCATTTGGCGAGTCGTGGTAGCCTCGCTGAGTTTCCAGGGCGCGGGCTTGATCCTCGTCGCCCGCTTCCTGCGCGAGCATCAAATCAATTGGGGCGAGGCCTTCGGCTTCACGAACCGCCGGGGGAAAGCGATGCTATTGGGCGCGCTCGTGGCTTTGATATTCCTCCCGCTAGGCTGGGGCCTGCAGCAGACCTCCGCGCTGGTGATGACGCACCTGCCGCACTTCAAGCTCGAACCCCAGGAGCAACTGCCGGTTCATGTACTGCGCGTCAGCATGTCCTGGGCGGGCCGAATCACGCTCGGCGCGACGGCGATTCTGCTGGCGCCCGTGGCGGAGGAAATCCTGTTTCGCGGCATTCTTTACCCGGCGATCAAGCAGGCCGGGTTTCCGCGGCTCGCCTTGTGGGGCACAACATTGCTCTTTGCGGCGGTCCACATGAATATGGTCACCTTCGTGCCATTGGCGGTCCTGGCGCTGGTGTTGACGGCGCTCTACGAGCGGACGAACAATCTGCTGGCGCCCATCACGGCTCACGCGGTTTTCAACGCGCTGAACTTCCTGACCTTGTTCCTCATCCAGAAAACCGGAGCCGCATGAACGAATTCGCACTAATCCAGCGCCTGACTCACTCGCTGCCCACCAATCCATCCGTCGTCGTAGGCCCGGGCGACGATTGCGCGGTGCTGGACGATGGCGTGCCGGACCGACTGCTGCTGTTCAAGACGGATGCGGTAGTCGAGGGCGTCCATTTCGCCTCCGACGCGCCGCCCGAGAAGATTGGCCACAAGGCGCTGGGCCGGTGCTTGAGCGACATCGCAGCCATGGCGGGGACCCCCACAGCCGCCCTGATAACCATTGGCCTGCCGCGCGACTTCAAGCCCGAGGTGGTCGAGGCCATTTATGCCGGCATGAACGCGGTGGCCCGGCGGCACCTAGTGGCCATCGTCGGCGGCGAGACCACCAGCAGCCCTGAGCGGCTCTTCCTCTCCGTTGCGTTGCTGGGCTGGGTGCCGCGCGGCAAGGGCGTGCTGCGGTCCGGCGCGGAAGCGGGCGACGCCATCTTCGTCACTGGCGAACTGGGCGGCTCGCTGGCGGGCAAGCACCTCGAATTCGAGCCGCGTCTCGCCGAAGCCCGCTGGCTGGCGCAACACTTCTCGCTGCATGCCATGCTGGACGTTAGCGACGGACTGGCCGGCGACCTGCGCCATATCCTCGCCGCCAGCCACGTAGGCGCGGAACTGTTCGCGGCCTCGATTCCCATAAGCCGTCAGGCGCGACTGGCCTCCAAGACCGGTTCCTCCGCCAAGCCGGCCTTGCTGGCGGCCCTGACCGACGGCGAAGACTTCGAGCTGCTGTTCACAGTCGCTAGTCGCGACGCCGTGCCACTGCTCGACGCCTGGCGCAAGCAGTTCCCCAAGTTGCCGCTCACCTGCCTCGGCAAAATCAAGGCGACCGAGGGCATCACTATCCGGGACAAGAACGGCGTGCGACCGCTAACCGCCCATGGCTACGAGCATTTCGCATAGCCCCGCCGACACGGCGGCCCTGGGTGAAGAGTGGGGCCGCTCCGCGCAAAGCGGCCTGGTCATCGGCTTGTCCGGCGACCTGGGCGCGGGCAAGACGCAATTCGTCAAGGGTCTGGCTCGCGGGCTGGGCATTGTGACGCGGGTTCAATCTCCCACGTATGTCCTGGTCAACATTTATAACGGCGGCAGGCTGACGCTCTTCCACCTGGACCTCTACCGGCTCGACACGCCCGAGCAAGTCGCCGCCGCGGGGCTCGAGGAATACTTGCAGCCGGCTGGCGTGACGGTGATTGAGTGGGCGGAACGATGGTTGGAGGATGGAAGAATGCAGAATGCAGAATGCAGAATGCAGAATGCGGAAGGTGCTGGTCAGGTTCAGCAACTGCGTCTCGTAGAGATTGAGGTGCTGAGCGAAACGGAGCGGCAGATCACTTATGAAGACATCGACGTTTGAATCCAACGCGCGCGGCAAATCCTGCTGGCTGGCGGTCGCAGCCATCCTTGTCGCGGTAGCCGTTTCTGCATCCACTTCTGCAGCCACCCTCCCACCGAATCTAGCCCTATCCGCTCGCGCCACGGCGACTTCCGAATTCAGCGCGGATCATCGCCCGCAATTCGCTGTGGATGGCAAGATCCAGGGCGCCGGCCTGCGGGATGACGCCGGGAAGGCCTGGTGCGTGCTCGGGGACACGCATCGCAATGGCGCGGATTTCACGTTGGAATGGACGAACGCGGTGACCGTGGCCGAGGTCGTCTATTACGGGCGAACGGCTTGGTTTGCCGAGGAATGCTGGAAGGATTGCGAGCTGCTGGCCGAAGGAACGGCGGCCCCGGTGGCTCGCGTCACGTTTCGCATGGGTGAGGGCCCGCAGCGTCTCCGGCTCGCACAACCGGTAAGCACGCGCCGGCTCACGTTGCATTTCACCAGTTCATACGGCGGCTTGAACCCGGGCGCGGCGGAGATCCAGGTTTACGCCTCCACGCTCCCGGACGAATTCTACGCCAGGTTCCGCAAGCTGGAACGCGGCGCACCGGAGCCGGGTTACGACGACGATATCACCGAGTCTCCGGCACTGGCGGCGCGGCTGGCAGCGGGCGGGCTCGGGTTCGAGGATTTAATTGTGGTGCAGCGGCGCGAGCTCAACCCGAGCCATGTTTACACGTATCACGTCGAGGGCTTCGGCGCCGGTGGCGGGCTCTACCGCGCGTTGGTCAAGCGGCCTGGCCAGCTCGACCAACTCGTCGCCTCGCCGGAAGGGCAAATACTCGATTGCGACGTATCATTCGATGGGCGGGAAATCCTGTTCAGTTGGCGGCCCAAGCAGGGCGAGGGCTACCATGTGTATGTCATCAACAGCGACGGGACGAAGCTGCGCCAGCTCACGGAAGGACCGCATCACAATTATAACGCCTGCTGGCTGCCGGATGGCGGCATCGCCTTCCTGAGCACGCGCTCGGCGCGGTTTGCCTATTGTTGGATTTCGCCGGTCGGCGTGCTGCATCGCATGGAGCGCGACGGCTCGCGCGTGACGCGCCTTTCGGCGAACATCGTGAACGATTTCACGCCGAGTGTCCTGGAGGATGGCCGCCTCATCTATTCGCGCTGGGAATATGTGGACAAGCCCGCCATCCCGGTCCAAAGCCTTTGGACCATCCACCCGGACGGCACCATGCTCGCCGGCTTTTTCGGCAACCGCGTCCTCAGCCCGGCTACGTTCATGGAGGCGCGCTCGATTCCGGGCACGGGCAAGGTGCTCTGCCTGCTCACCAGCCATAACGGGCCCTGCCGGGGCGCCATCGGCATCGTGGATATCTCTTACGGCAATAACGCCCCCGCCGGCATCCGCAACCTGACGCCGGAAGTGGCAATCGGCGAGGCCGACAAGGGCGACGGCAACCAGATCCACGGCCCGTACGAGAACCCCTTCCCGCTGGACGCCGAATGGTTCCTGGTCTCGAAGCGCGGCACGGTGCTGGTGCGCGACTACGACGGCACGCAAGTGGCGAAGGTGCTGCCCCGCAAAGGCGAACTCGGTTTCTTCAACCCCCAACCGCTGCGCCGCCGCACCCGGCCACCGGTGCTGGCTTCGACGCTCCTTGCCGCGCAGGCCACCGACCCGGCGGGTGTCGACAATCCCACCACCGCCTCCGACACGGACACCGCGTGGGCCACGGTCGTGCTGCACGACGTGTATCGCGGCCTCGAACCCCAAGTCAAGCGCGGCGAAGTGAAGGAAATTTGCGTCGTCGAGGAGATGAGGAAAGTCGTCCGCACTGACGTGAACAAGCGCGCGTTCGGCTTCCAGTTCCCGGTGATATCCTGCGGAGCGACCTACGCGGCCAAGAAGGTTTGGGGCTACGCAACAGTGGCGGACGATGGCTCGGCTTGCTTTCGGGTCCCGGCCGAACGCCCGATCTACTTCCTGGCGCTCGACGCCGACGGTCGCGCCGTGCAGCGGATGCGCACGTTTACGCATCTGATGGCCGGCGAGACCCAAGGTTGCGTCGGCTGCCACGAACCGCGGCAGCAAGTCTCCGCCGCGCGACATGCCGTCCCGCATGACCCTGAAGCGTTGCGGCCGCCCGATTGGGGCGCGGGCGTGGGCTTCGATTACGCGCGCATGGTGCAACCGGTGCTCGACGCGCACTGCGTGAAGTGCCACAGCGGGCCGACCCCGCCCGTCAAGGTGGACCTTTGTGGCGACGCGACGGACTTCTTCAACGTCAGCTACGAAACGCTCGCGCGTGGCCGCCGGCGCGCCGGCGAAGCCGAATGGGACAGCCCTTACGTGAATTGGATTCCCACCTACAACGGCATGGAGCAGAACATCCTCGAGGTGACGCCCAAGGCCTGGGGATCGCCGCGCAGCCGGCTCGCGGAAATCGTGCTCGGCGGGCATCCCGACACCAACGGCGCGCCGCGAGTCAAGCTGGAGCCGCGGGAGACACGGCGCTTGCTGGCCTGGATTGACCTGAACGTCCCCTACTACGGCACGAGCGAGACGACCCATCCCGAGGCTATTGGCTGCCGCCGCCTGTACCCGGCGGAGTTGGACACAGTCCTGGCCGAGGTGGCGAAGCGCCGTTGCAACGAATGCCACAACGGCGGCAAGTTCCCGCGCCAGTTCTGGACGCGCGTCGTGAATCCGCAGATGAACAACTTCCTGCTCGCGCCGCTGGCGAAGAATGCCGGTGGCAGTGGGACGTGCGGCAAGGCGATCTTCGCCTCGGCGGCTGATCCGGATTACCAGGCCATCCTGCGCGTGTTTGAGCCAGTGCTGGTGCAACTGCGCTCATGTCCGCGCACGGACATGCCCGGCGCCAAGCCGGCGGAGGTGGATCGCTCATGCCTGGGCAGCCTTTACTGAAGATGCCTGGTCTGGATACAAATCGAGGCCCTGAGCGATCCGGCTCGGCGCATTGCCTATGACTATCTGCTCAGTCCCCTCGCGAAAGCACCGTCGCATAGGAGCGCAGCCTTCAGGCTGCAGAGAGCCAGGAGTGGGGCGGGACCATGGCATAATCCCCTCGCGCCGTGAATGTCGAACGCTTCTGCAGCCTAAAGGCTGCGCTCCTATGTCCCCACGTGAACAGTCTCAGCTATGAACATCCTCGCGCTTGAGTTTTCGTCGCCGCAGCGCAGCGTGGCCGTCGTGCATGCTGGGGCGGACACCGGGCCGCGCTGCCTGGGCGAAGCCAGCGAGGCCGGCACGCGCTCAACGAATGCACTGGGCCTGGTAGAGGACGCCTTGCGGCAGGCGCAACTCGACCGCGAGCAAATCGAGTGCCTGGCCATTGGCCTCGGGCCGGGGTCCTACAACGGCATGCGCCTGGCGATTGCCCTGGCCCAAGGCTGGCAACTGGCTCGTCCCGTCAAACTCCTGGGCATCAGCAGCGTCGAATGCCTCGCCGCCCAGGCCCAGGCCGAAGGCATCTTCGGACGGGTCGAGATCGTGATTGATGCCCAGCGCAACGAACTTTACCTCGCCGGCTATGAACTCAGCTCCGAGGCGCGGCGAGAAACAGAACCGCTGCGACTGGCCTCACTCGCGGAGGCCCAGGCACGCGAGCAGGCAGGTGCGGCAATCATCGGCCCGGAAGTGACCAAGTGGTTTCCCGCGGGCCGGGTGCTGGTCCCCCGCGCCGCGACCTTGGGCAAACTGGCTATGGACCGAAGCGACTTCGTCGCCGGCGAACGAATGGAGCCGATTTACCTGCGCGAGACCCGCTTCGTCAAGGCCCCGCCGCCGCGGATTATACCGGGTTAAGACTGATCTCCTCCTTCAGGAATTACAGACGGACCCGATTGGACCGGCCTTCTGCATTCTGTATTCTCCATTCTTCATTCCCCCCGTGGTGGCCAGCGGATGGCTTTGGGGTGGCTATCGGTTGGCTTACTACCTGGTCTCTACCTGGTCTATACTTGGTTACTACATAGTTACTACGAGGTAGTATATGACTACCAGGTGGCCTAAGCGTGCCTATGCCTTGGGCTTCAACGCCTTTTTGGTTCTCCCCCCTGGCCGCTGGGTCCTCTGGAGCCCGGGACCCCGCCCCGACAGCCCTCAGAGCCAGGACGAATACGCCCCTATGGCCCGCCGGAGCGGGTACCGCCGCACCGGCGAAGGTGGTGTCATTGCCCGCTTCGAGACTCGTGCTGGCATCCAGTTCAAGAGCCCATAGCTGGGCGGGGGATGGCTTGCGCCGGATTTGCCCTCGGATAGAATAGTTATAACTTGGAAGAAAGCGTCGTTGATATGCAGCCTCTGACAACAATTGGACAAGATAATGTCACAATGCGACCTCCCCATTCGGCTTGGCTGAGCACGGCCATGTGGTCGTCAGCATTCCTTCGCCCAACTGCCTATCTTCTGCGGATGGTTCTTGTGGCGGCGATTGGATATGATCAGTGACCATATGCCCAACACTTGCTGGATGCTTCGCAATCTCACCGCGTGTTTGGGCGCTCATGCTTCTGGTCTGCTAGCGGTGCTCTGGGCACATTCCGTTGGCGCGGCAGAAGCCGAAGTGCCAGTTGGTCAACCCCTCCCTCCCCGCATGTATTGGGCCGATGCTTCGCGCAACGGCCGCGCCTTTTCCAAGGATCCCGCGGTGATTGCGCTCCGCGGGCGCTACCTCCTTTACTACTCGATGCCACCGTCCACAAACACAACCCTCCCGCCCGGTTGGGGTATTGGCATCGCCGAGAGCCGTGATCTCGTCGATTGGCACAAGGTGGGCGAACTCGGTCCGGCGCAGGACTGCGACCAGAAGGGCCTTTGCGCACCGGACCCCATCGTGATCAAGGGCAAGGTCCACCTCTTCTACCAGACTTACGGTAACGGCGTGGGCGACGCCATATGCCATGCGGTCTCAGAGGACGGTTTGCACTTCACCCGCGATCCGTCTAACCCCGTCTTCCGCCCCAACGGCGCATGGACGTCGGGGCGGGCAATTGACGCCGATGTCTTCCCTGTGGGCGACCGGCTGATGCTCTGGTTTGCCACGCGCGATCCGGCCATGAAGGTCCAGATGTTGGGCGTGGCCGGCGCGGATCTCAAGTCTGACTTCAGTCGGACCACCTGGACACAACTTCACGACGGGCCAGTGCTCCGACCGGAATTGCCCTGGGAACGGGAATGCATCGAAGCCCCGTCCGTGATGCGACGCGGCGATACGCTCTACCTGTTCTACGCGGGCGGCTACAACAACGACCCGCAGCAGATCGGCGTGGCCACGAGCCGCGACGGCATCTCCTGGACGCGCCTGTCCGATCGACCACTCCTGCCCAACGGCGCACCGGGCGAGTGGAATGCGTCCGAATCCGGCCACCCGGGCATCTTCAACGACACCGACGGCCGGACCTACCTCTTCTTCCAGGGCAATAACGACCATGGGCAGACCTGGCACTTGTCAGCCGTTGAGATCGGCTGGAATGAGCACGGGCCGTTCGTGGACCGGCAATCGCGTCGGTTTCCGCTCCCTGCGGCTTCGCGTGCGGAGTCTGGCGGTCTTCCTTCAACGCCGGAAGACCCATTCCCGGTCAAGATTCGCGTGGATGCCGCGACGCCACGCGGCGAGCTGAAACCGATCTGGCGTTTCTTCGGGGCCGATGAGCCGAACTACGCCTACATGACGCACGGACGAAAGTTGCTCGCCGAACTTGGGGCGCTCGCTCCGAAGAACGTTTTCTTTCGCGCTCACAACCTGCTGACATCCGGCGATGGCAAACCGGCCCTGAAGTGGGGATCCACCGGCGCTTACGGCGAGGATGCCGCGGGGCAGCCGGTTTACAGTTGGGACCTGCTCGACCGGATTTTCGACACCTATCTGCAACAAGGCGTGCGACCTTATGTCGAGATAGGCTTCATGCCGGAGGCGCTTTCCATCAAGCCTGAGCCCTATCAACACCGCTGGACACCGCAGGCAGCCTACGACGAGATTTACACGGGTTGGGCTTATCCCCCGAAGGACTACGCCAAATGGGCGGAACTGGTGTACCGATGGAGCCTTCACTGCGTGGAGAAATACGGGCGCGCCGAGATCGAATCGTGGTATTGGGAGGTCTGGAACGAGGCGAATATTGGTTACTGGCGCGGCACCCCATCCGAGTTCCACAAGCTCCACGATTATGCGATCGATGCCGTCCGCCGGGCACTGCCGACCGCCCGGGTCGGAGGGTCCGACGTCGCTGGGAGCGGCGGCACATTCATGCGCGAATTCCTGGCTCACTGCATTCGCGGAACAAATTATGCGACCGGCCAGATCGGCACGCCCGTGGATTTCGTTTCCTTTCACGCCAAGGGTGCGCCCAAGACCATCGACGGCCACGTTCGCATGGGCATCGCGGATCATCTTCGTGTCATTGACGACGGTTTTCGCCTCGTCTCCTCCTATCCCGAATTGAAGGGCAAGCCCATCGTCATCGGTGAATCCGATCCCGAAGGTTGCGCGGCGTGCCAGGGGCCGGCGCTCGCCTACCGGAACGGGACCATGTACTCCAGCTACACGGCGGCTAGCTTCGCGCGCAAATACGAGCTCGCGGAGAAGCACGGCGCCAATCTGGAGGGCGCGCTGACGTGGGCCTTCGAGTTCGAAGACCAGCCTTTCTTCGCGGGCTTCCGTTCGCTCGCCAGCAACGGCATCGACAAGCCGGTGCTCAATGTGTTCCGCATGTTCAGCCGGATGAGCGGCCGGCGACTTCACGTGGAAAGCGATGCGTCCCGGTCGCTCGACGACATCTTACGTCGCGGGGTCCGGGAGAAGCCCGACGTATCAGCCCTGGCGAGCGGCAACCAGCACAGACTGTGCGTGCTGGTCTGGCACTACCACGACGACGACGTGCCGGGGCCGCAAGCGGCGGTCGAATTGTCGGTGAACGGTCTCCCGTTCGCCCGCGGTGAAGCGAAGCTCGAGCATTTCCGCATCGACGAAGAACACAGCAACGGCTTTAGCGCCTGGAAGCGGATGGGCTCACCCCAGGACCCGACACCGGATCAATACGCCATCCTCCAGAACGCTGGCCAATTGGCGGCGCTGGGCCCTGTGGAAATGGTCAAGGTCGAGAACGGAAGCCTCCGGTTGCGGTTCCTGCTTCCTCGTCAAGCGGTGTCCTTGGTGGTGCTTGAGTGGGCGGCGTTGTCGCATTGACAACACCGGGATACAGGCGGAATGAGCGGCTGGAGCGGGCGCTTCTTGTTAGTGCCATCGCCGGTCCCCCTCTCCCCCTCGGCGGGGGCGAGGGAGCCACGCGGCCTGAGTTTCGAAGCTACGCAACGTGCCGCACTTGCCGACGCGTTGCCAACGATTCACCCTCGCCCCCGCCGAGGGGGTGAGGGCAGGGGTGAGGGGGGAATGGGTGGTTGTGTCCAGATGCGCCCGGCCGGAGCCACTCAGCGCGATAATGAGGTGAGCGAATGGCTTGGATCGAGCCATCCTTGACGCATGGCATATTGGACCATATCCGCGCGGCTGAGGAAGTGGAATTTCTCGCAAATGCGAACTTTATGGGTCTCAATCGTTTTGACACTGATGTCGAGCTGGTTGGCGATCTCCTTGTTCGTGTACCCCAGGGCGACTCGGCGCACGACTTGCTCCTCGCGCTCGGTCAAATGGTCGACCAGTCCTCTCCCATCGGTTAATCGGCCGGCCTGCCGGGTCAGAGCTTTGTTGGCGAGCCCTGCGTCAAAATGCAACTGGCCGCTTGCCACCTTGCGAATAGCGTTCAGCAGCTCCACCCCGGCGGAGCGTTTGAGGACGTAGCCCGAGGCATTGGCCTGGCACATTTGGCGGAAGTAGCTCTCGTCCTCGTGAGAGGTGAGGACCAATATCTTTATTTCCGGCAGTTCATCTTTGAGCGCTTCGGTGGCCTTCAAACCGTTCATGCCAGGCATCGACAAATCCATGATCACCACGTTGGGCTTAAACTGGCGAGCCATTCGGAGGGTTTCATCTCCGCTGCCGGCCTCGGCCACTACCCGCATGTCGGCCTGGCTGCTGAGCAACAACTTCAAGCCGGCCCGCAGCACCTCGTGATCGTCCGCCAAAACAACTCGTAGAATCTTCATATCAATTCAGCCCTCGGTAACCGGGCGTTCAACGGAATTCGCACATAGAGCGCGGTGCCTGCTCCCACGGAGGACTCGATCTGCAACGTCCCGCCGGCTGACGCAACCCGCTCCCGCATCCCCACCAGCCCCATCCTCCCATCCGGGCTGGGAGGTTCGAGTATTTCACTTTCATCAAAGCCTCGCCCGTCGTCCTCCACGATTAGTGATACGTAGTCCGGTCGACGGTTCAGCAGCAGGCTGACCCGGCTCGCTTTGGCGTGCTTGACCACGTTCGTCAACGCCTCTTGCGTGACCCGATACAGCGCCGTTTCGATTGCGGCCGGCAGCCGCGCCGACTGCAGCGCGAGGTCTTGGAAGTCAACGAGGATGCCCGTGCGCGCCGACCACTGCTCACAGTAACGCTGGAGGGCCGGTGCCAGGCCCAGATCGTCCAGGGCCGGCGAGCGCAACTCCCAGGCCAGGCGATGCACATTGTCCAGCAGGCGATCGGTCAGCTCCTCCAATTGTGACAGGCTGGTCGGGGCCAAGCTCGGGCGCACCTCGCCGTTGCGCACCATTTTCAGTCCCAATTTCAATGCGTTCAGGTTCTGGCCCATTTCATCATGGGCTCCCGGGAAATGCGGCAGCGCTCGGTTTCCTGCGCATCAATCAGCCGCTGCAGCACGCGCGAGAGCGCTTCTTCGGCGCGCCTGCGCTGCCCGTTTTCGATCCCCAGGCTCTGGTTGGCCTGGGTTAATTCCGCGGTTCGGTCCTGAACCCGCAGCTCCAATTCGTCGCGTGCTTTGGCCAAACCCGCTTCGGCCTCTTTGCGCACTTCGATTTCAGCAGAAAGTTCCTGGGTGCGTTGGCCGACTTTCAGTTCCAAATCTGCGTTGACGCATTCCAGATCGCGCCTGGCTTCTTCCCGCTGCTGCACGACCGCCGCCACGATCAGCCCCATGACAGCGTTAAATGCCGTAAACCCCTGGTAAGCCATCAGAGCTTTGTCCGGCGCCGACCACGCAAACAGGCCGTAGCCGCGGAGGGTGCCCCACAAGGCGACCAGGGCCTGGGCGCCCGTGGCGATCGTGGTCGCTCTCGGACCAAAACGCAGGGCCGCCCAAAGCGGGAACGGCAGGCAGAGATAGGGGAGCAGGTAACTCTGCGCCCAAACCGGAGGCAGGTCGGTAAACACCGCGACGCTCACTGCGGTGAGGAGCAGCAGCAAAACCACAAACTCCGCGGCCCGCGCTGCTTTCCAGCCCGCACGCCAATTCGCTCCCATTAGAACCAGGAGCGGTGTCAACACCAGCACGCTCGTCATCTCCCCCAGCCACCATACGGCCAATGTCAACGGCTCATGGACCCAGAAAGCCAGGCTGCGCACGGAGGTGCTGGCGATGCCAAAAGGCGGGCACAGCAGCGGGCTGAGGACCCCAGCCAGGAGCACGAATCGAATGATATGGCCCGGGCGCTCGTAAAAGCGCGCCCCGCCGGCGTAACGATTGATCAGCCACGCCGCGCCCAGCCCTTCGAGAGTCTCGCCCATCGCCACTACTGTAACCGTAAGCGGATCGTTGCCCGCCGTGAGGCCGAGAAACCACGCGCCGAGAAAAACTCCCGGCCATACCCGGAAGCCAAATATTAAAGGCGCGGCCACCGCAATGCCCGCGGGAGGAAACACCAACGCCGCCTCCGGCTGTCGATAAAGAAGTCCCAGGTAGCCCAGGAAAAAGTACAGCACTGCCACGAGCGCGATTGCCAGTGCGCGCTGTAATACGCCTGCCTCCTCTGAAGCAATTTGTCTTAGCCCCTCCACCTTCAACCCCAAGGCTGTTCGAGCTTTGGTCCATCTGCAATCTGATTCTATGTTCTAGCTTACCGGCTTCCGAGTCCTCGTCCCGCCGTCCTGCGGTTCATTCTCTCGGTCTTAAACGAATGCTACTCTAATTCGAACAGCGTCCCCCTGCTATGGGGTAAACACCTACCATCCGCCGCTTCACCTCTCCCACGCCGGCCCGGCACAATCCGGCAATTCCCCGGCAGGAAATGCAGTCCTCAGTCCGGCCCATATGAACAGTACCATTGCGCACGAAGACCAACGATGCCATAGGAGCGCTGCCTTTAGGCTGCAGATACACACGAAAACCCAGTAGCACCGGAACGCTCCTTAGCTCCTCCCCAACATCATGCTCTGCAGACTAAAGTCTGCGCTCCTATGCCTGGGCGGTACTGACAGGATTCCCGCAGGCTATCCGCACCAGGCCGCAGCAATTCGCCCCCTCCAACGAACGTCAGAACCGCCAGGTGACCGCCGCTCGCAGCCGGTAGTTCGGCACCACCTGCTTTCCGCTGCTCACGATGCTTAGCGGCAAATCAGCCCCGACCATCGCGCTCAGCCGGCTCGTCCAGGTGAAGCTGAGCTGCGGCCCCAAAAACACACTCGTCACCGCCGTATCATCCGACGCCACCCCATCGACTGTGTCCTGCCCCTTGCTCTCACCCGAGACGACCGCTTGCAAGGCCAGCGTGTGCTTTTCCCCTTGCAGCAAATACACCCCCGGCCCGCCCAACCACGTCCAGTCATTGGCAAACTGGTACCCGTATGCCCCTTCGCTCCGGACTGCATATTGCATCACCCCAGTCACAAATAGCCTCTTCCAGCTCCCATAGAACCCCGTCCCCAGGACCCCATCGTACGAGCCCGATCCCAGCGTCAGATCATGGCCGCCGATGCCCGGCGCGAAATCCGGCTGGTCCGGGTTGAGTTGCGAGGTGTTGCCGGTCGGGAACTTCACGCCCCCCAGCCCGGTCCAGTTGAAGGTGAAGGCCTCGGTCAGCTTCTGGTAGAGCAGGACGTTGCCCACGAGCGACACGTCGCCAATCCCCGACTCGCTCCCGCGCTCGGACTGATACCCATAGGACCGGTAGATCACCGGCAGGTTGAACTGCACCCCGATCCGCTCGCTAAAGTTGTAACCGGCAAATACCTGCGAGACGGAACTGTTCAGGTATTGGTTCCCCTCATTCGGCACCTCGCGCCCGTCCATCTGGAGCGTGTTGAAATAGGTATACTGCTCCGCCACGCCTCCAAAGATGCCCCGGCCTCCGAACCCCGGCGCTTCCCGCGCGGCATAAACGGAACACAGATCACACGCTACCGCCGGCGGCACAAATGCGCCGGCCAAAACCACCGCCAACAAATTCTTCATACTCCACCTCCGAACTCACGAGGGCGCTCCTGGCAGCCCTCAAGCTAACCGACGATTGAAAACGCGAGCTGCGCACGCGTCGTGCGCCGCCCGAAGAAGCGGCTAACCGGGGAATTGTCGGGGGGGCGGAACCGGTGGAGGCAGGGCCAGCGAACCAAGCGAGCCCATCGGCCAGCCTAGTTCCCAGTACTGGCCAGGGGCGGCGAATACGAAGCTCGCGGCCGAATACACAAACTCGAATTTCTTGGCGGTCGGGGCGAATTCGGATTTCTCCTGTGACTGCTTGCCCTTGGCGATCTCCTTGCAGAGCGAGCAGGGGTGTTTCCCGTCAAATGTTTTTGCCAGCCCTTCCTTTAGCGGCGCGTCATGCGAGTAGCGGATCACCATCCCAATCCAGGCCACCGATTGCAGCAAGCTCCAGTGCAGGCCCAAAGAACAGGCCAGCGCCGCGACCATCGCTAATCTGGAGAGCCGGAAAACCACGCGATTAAATTACCGCCAGCCTCCGTGTTGTCAAACCGCGCGCCGCCCACGCCAGCAATTTCATGGGAGCTACGCCCGGGGCGATCCGCTCATTTCCGCTAGCCATTCGGCAAACCCGCGGGTATAGGAGCGCGGCCTTTAGGCCGCAGAAATGCGGGATGTGGCCAAGCGCCGGCTTTCTCCAGAGCGCCACTGCATTCCTCAGGGTAGCCTAAGAGTGGCTTCAGGGTGCCTACCGGTTGGCTACCAGATAGCCTGGGGGTCGCCTCGGGGTAGCCTTTCATCCTTCATCTTTCATCCTTCATCCTTCATCATTCCCCCCGCGCGCTCGCGCTTAAGTGGAGTTGAGACGCTGCGTCGAACCGCTTCTTGCAGTCTGCGCTGCAGAAGGAATACGTCTTTCCTGCGTGTTCGATAATGAAGCCCGAGGACCGAGCCTTGGCCGGGTCCACGGTCATGCCGCAAACGGGGTCCTTGGTGTCCGGCTCGGGCTGGATGGCCGCTGCCCGTTTCATGCGGCTTTCGGAATCGATCATGAAATGGCCGGCCGTGACAACCCGTTCCCCGGCGGTCAAGCCCTGGACGATCTCGACCAAGTCCCCGAAGTGGCGCCCGGTCTTCACTTGCCTGGGCTCAAAGCAACCGCCGCCCTGGTCCACGAAGACGGTTTGGCTCAGGCCGCTGTCCAGGATCGCGTCCGCGGCGATCGCGAGCATCTCGGGCAGCGGAAGGTCCGCATACAAGGCCGTGAACAATCCCAGCTTCATCTCTCGTACCCTCCCGTGCGCCGCTTGCAGCGCCGAACGACATTCCTAGAGCTTGAAATAGTCCTTCGCGTTCCCGTGCAGCAGCCGTTCCGCGACGACCGCGGCACCCTGACCGAGGAACAGGTCCGCAAGGAGACGGAGCGCTGCCTCGGCTGCGGCGCGACCGTCGTGGACGAGTTCCTTTGCGTGGGGTGCGGCCAGTGCACGACGCAGTGCCGCTTCGACGCGATCTCGCTGGTCCGCCGGTACGACGGCCAAGGCGTCTCGCTGCTGGAGATGAAGAAGGCCATCGTGCCGCACGTGCTCCGGCGGAAGGTCCGGATCGGCATCAAGAAGATCCGGAAGTCGCTGCGGGGCCGGGCGCCGTCGCATGCATGAACTGGGACTCGTGGTCGAGGTCGTCCGCATCGTCGAGGACGTCGCCCGCGAACAGGGCCTGACGAAGATCGAGGCCGTCGTGCTGCGGATCGGCGCCCTGTCACCCGTCGTCCCGCATTACGTGGAGAAGTGCTTTCCGGCCGCCACCCACGGAACCCTGCTCGAAGGCGCGCGCCTCGAGATCGAGGTGCCGCCGGCGAACACATGGGCGTGGAAGTCGATCAGGCCGGGGACGACCAGGCAGCCCTGGGCGTCGATCTCGATGCGGCCGTCGACGGCGCCGCCGCCGACATCGACGATGCGCCCGTTGGCGATGGCGACATTGCCGAGGGCGTGATGCTTCCTGGCAGGATCGATCACGGTTCCGTTCCGGATCAGCAGATCAACCGTCATGGCACACTCCCGCAATGATCTTGTTCAGCCGCGCGCCTTTTGTGCGTTCATGCGGACTGGGCTGTCAACGGGGCCGCCGGCGCCAGGGGACGGCTTTGCGGCCTGATCAGATCGGCGGCTGCCGGGTCGGCCGGATCATTGACGTGTCGAACCCCAGTTCCCGCGCGCGCCCGATCAGCGCGGCCTTCTCCGCCTCGCCCGGCGTCGGATCGCGGTGCAGGATCCAGAGGTAGGTGCCGCTCGGCTCCCCGACAATGGACCACGTGTAGTCGTCGGCGTGATCCAGCACCCAATAGTTCCCGACATAGAACGGCCCGAAGAACGACACCTTCAGCTTTACCGTCAATGATGGCATTGCGGACTCGGCAAGCAGCTATACGGTCACTCTCACCGATACCCTTGGCGCAACAGGCCAGGCGCCGGTGATCAAGTTGCCCTCCGTTACGGGCAGCACGCTGCTTGTTCCCTATACCGATGCAAGCTATCTCAACGCCGCAAAAGCTCCCGCAACCACCGATTATGTGGTCACGGTCAATGGTACTGCTGTAACCGTCAGCAGCGTCGGTATTGCCAGCAATTCCCGGACAGTGACCCTGACTCTCGCTGTTCCGGTGGCAGTCACTGACCATATCACCATCAGCTACACCAAACCGGCAAGTAACGCGGTGCAGGACAGTTCGGGCAATGAGGCTGCCAGCTTCAGCACGCGCGATGTCGTCAATGGCACCGTTACCACCAACTCGGGCACGGGCGCCGGCGACGTGCTGATCAGCGCGGTCATTGGCCCCAATGTGAGTCGTGTCGTCCAGAACAGCACCAATTCCATGTTGATCTTGAGCGGCGCGAACGCCTACACGGGAGGCCTGTTCATCAACGCGGGAACAGTGAAGGCTGCGCTCACCAACGCGGGCGGAGCGAACTCAAGCATAGTCACCCTTGGCGACACCTCCGGCGCAATCGATGCCACCTTGTGGAT
>Ga0118677_10001955_pt1 | contig 42512 bp, 52 predicted proteins | sample AliMusrvi5mmetaG_FD_86154 | JGI IMG/M metagenome (GOLD analysis project Ga0118677, IMG submission 86154)
TGATTACCATCCAAAACGAGACAAGATCGCGTAGATTCAGACTTATTCGACAATCAGACAGCTGTGCAGTGACCCGCCTTAAAGGCGAGAAGGCGGCGCTGTAACTCTAAAGTCCAGCTTACTAACTTTGGCGGTTTATTATGATTTTTAGAGCATAAATCAAGCTCACTCGGCTTCTTTCTTGAAATAATGAGGCACCTTCAGTATCCGCATTCCACAAAACCAACGAACTCTTCTCCCTATCAACCTTCCTTTATAGATCCCTATTAAGCAGCGATGAGACCGAATTATTCTTCTGCTTGATGCAGCAAGCAAACAAATAATTGCCGGTTAAAGTCTGACTGGCACCAACACCATAACATTCAGGAGGCCTCCCATGGCTACCGTTCAACAGAAAGTTATTTCCGTCATCTCAACCAAAGGTGGTGTCGGCAAGTCAACCATAGTCACCAACATTGCCACAGAAGCGGCGGCAGCAGGCCGCAACGTCATTATTGTCAATTCTGACACTCAAAAGAGCGTCGTCTACTGGAACGCTTTCAGGAATGCAAACCCGGCACTCACGCAAATCCCGGTCTATCAGTGGAAACTGGAGAACGGTGATCTGAACAAAGGCATTCACCTGCTCCCGTCAGGTTGGGATCTTGCCGTCATTGATGTATGCGGAACTGATAACCGTGCGCTACGTTCAGCAATGCTGGCGGCGGACCTTATAGTAGTGCCAACCACCCCAAGCGGCGCTGATTTTCATGTACTCAGAAATGAAACCATACCTGTTCTGGAAGAAATGCATAAAGCAACGAAAGCAACCTCAACCGGAGTGTTCGTCATCAATATGTGGCACTGGTCACATCGCCTGCATCGCACAGTCACTGAAGCAATGACTGCCATGATCAAGGCAGACTACAGAATATGTGAAACCAGACTGAAACGTCTTGCTGTTTTCCAGGATGCCATCACATCAGGAACGGGTGTTGGTGAGTATGCGCCAAAAAGTGAAGCCGCCAGGAATGTTACTGCTTTGTACACAGAATTGATGAAACTGATCAAGTAGCAGGTAACCAGCCGTTTTGCTGCGAATCTATATTTCAATAGGGAGACTACAGATGAGCACGAAAAAGACCACCGCCCTGAATCTCGATGTATCGATGGAAAACGCCGCAACCGATGCCACGGAAGCTTTTCTAAATGCGGCCGATCCAGAATCTACACAGAAAACACCACCACTATCCGCATTGAAGCCAGTAGCTCACACTGTTAAACGAATCGAGAAGACTGAAAAAAAGCAGCCTGTCAATCCGGACTGGGTCTGTGCATCGCTCTGGTTACCGAAAGTGGTTGTCGAGAGGCTGACGCTGGAAGCGGTGAAAGCAGCAAAAAAGCAGTTCCGTAACGTACCGAATATGTCGTTGTACTACCGTGAACTGGTCATAAACGAGTACCGCCGACTGGTAGGTGATGGAACTGTCCAGCCATAGGAGGAACCGACATGTTTCATGAAATCGGCAACCGAATCGCCCGTGGCAGCGATTGGCTGAATGCAAAAATCCAGTTACTCAGCACAACAACAGAATCAGCACATCAGAAACCAGAACCGAACGTCACGGCAGCACTACCAGAACCAGTAATTTCAGCAACTGAATTCAGAAAGTTTTACGAGATGGCGCTGATGGTGGAAGAAGAACGCAATCTGTACGTGGAGCAGTTGAATGAAGCACTCGACTTTTGCGGAGTGGTATCTCTTGCGGCAGATGATTTTCGCAAGCTGATTAACAGCGCCAGTCGTTACAAGATGAGTGACCGCTTCTACACCATACGCTTCGAAAACTGCATGCATCCGATTTACGACGAGCATTTGAGAAAAATTGAATTGGATCTCGGCATGATTGAACCGGAATCTGCTACCAGCACCAGGGAAGATGATACAGCAAGAGAGCGTGATGACGGAGCGTTCGGAGATATCATTGTGCCAGTTGCGCAGAATGTACACGGCGGCGTTACCACCGCGCCGGCAAACCTGCCCGAACAACGACCATCTACCACAAGAGGAAAAAGCCTGTGAGCCCATTACCAGATAATCGCAAAGACGACCGACGTAACGCAGACAGGCGAAAAGGAGAACGTCGAAAAAAGCTGATCTACGCTTTCCTAGCTCACGTAGGTAACACTTCTTACAGTGAAGCTGAGATCGACGATTTTCTTGACGCTGTTTTGCTTCACCCCAAAACCGATACAGGAGGCCACCATGAGTAACAACGATTTTACAGACGAGCTTCAGGATTCCGACTGGGTACTTCAGGAAGTACAACTTGCCAATCAGGATTTGAACTGTGCCTTTCAGAAAATCAAGGATGAGACCGCCTCTGCGAATGAAAATTTGCAGACTATCGACGAAGCTCAGCAGACCATTCTGGCAGAACTGGCAGCGCTCAAGACAACCATTCCGGAGGCAGCTTTCGCTAAAATTGCCGCAGCAATGGCGGCAATGGCGGTACGTCATGATACTGTTCAGCAAACAGCCGAATATGGACAGCAGCGCATCGCCGAACTTGAAACCAAGCTTACAGTCGATCATCTGACCAAAGCGCAGAACAGACTTTCACTGGATATGCGAGCTGCTGAACTGGAAGAGAAACAGATTCCTTATGCTGTGATTCAGTGCGATCTTGATTACTTTAAAAGTATCAACGACACATTTGGTCACGATGCCGGTGACCAGGTTCTCCAGGTATTTACATCACGGGTTCAAGCGTGCTTGAAATCGACCGACACCCTGTATCGAGCCGGAGGCGATGAATTCATCGTTATTCTGGAAGGTGCGACAGACCCGGAAGATGTATTGAAAGTCATTGATCGGCTCAAAACCGCTGTTACCAGCGAACCGATCGTGCTTGAAGGCACGTCCGTTCCTTTACGTTCATCAATGGGCGGGGCGCTGTGTGACTGGAAAGAGACAAATTCAGCTGACATCGCAAAACAGGCTGCAGACAAGGCGCTTTACCAGGACAAGGAATCACCGGCCCGAGCGGAGTTCAAAACGGTAATGGCAAAAATATCCATGGAACATACCGGTGCAAAGGCGAAAGGTTTCCGTGACGATCTGACAATACCCGCAGAGCCGGCACCACCAAAACCCCCAAAATCATCTTTAACACGCTGAAGCTGAATGAAGTTGGTTGTCTGTTGATCGGTATCAACACATCCCGTGGTGATTCCGGTCAGCAGGACTGGATTGAATGACAACAAAAATGCGTGCACAGTCGAAAAACGATTGTACACGCATTTTTGCGGTTCCCAGAATTGACCCTGATGGACGATTGACGAGGTCGATAAGGTTTCCTATTGACTGAATGTCGAGCGAGACCCTGGAGCGGTCGCAAGAGATCCGCGTGTGATCGAAGCAGCAATGGGCAAGCTTGTTGAAGACGAGGGATCGGGTTCTGCGATACATATTCGACGAACGATAAAACTGTAACACAGATTCAGGCATCACAAACAAAAGCGGAGCCCCCTGAAGGACATAAGGGATCGCCGCTTTTGTTTTGATTGTATCAAATGTCCTATTGTTTCAAAGATTCCCTGCAGCTACCAGAGAACCCCTCAAACATGATTTCGTGAAAATCATCGTCAGTACCAATCTGTTTAGTACGTTTTCGGAGGATGGTAGTATGCCTCGGTTCTTCCAACGCTACTTTAGATGGTTCTTCTGCCTGACCACCCGCCTTGGCAGTATAAACAACAATCTCTTCAGCCTCAGCATGCTGAATATTTTTAGAACTTTTCGGACGATGAGCATTGCTTTTGACTTTTCTTATCTCACGATGAATATATGATTTAACATTCGGTACCAAATGATGCACATCCAGCCTCGACATTAATTCGCCTTTCTCAATGGCTTCCTCAGGCTTAATGTAGACTATGCCGGTGGTTTTTTCACCAGTGCTATGACCAAGAAGTAACCCTATTTGACGTTCCTTTAACCCCGCTCGGTCGAGCGCTGTAGCTACTGTATGACGGAAACTATGAAAATCTTTGCCAAGTCCGAGTCCATGTCGCCTGCGCATCCTTTTGAAATCTTTTGACGCCTTATATGAAAAACTCCCGTTTTTATAAGGCAATTCTGGAAATAACCGTATCTCACCTTCACTTTTCCGAGCAGCAATTAGTGTTTCCAGACCGAAACTGAAAAGTTCCAGATGAATCGGAACGTATCTTTTACTCGCAAGAGATTTTACACTTTTTTTCTGATCTTTGACTTTAAGTGGTTTCCCGGCATCATTCGTGACATGGAACATCCAAACACCATGGACGCACGTGATGTCGGCAACGTCAAGTTGCGAAATTTCATTTTCGCGCATTCCAGTATACAGACCAATCAATGGCAACCAATAATCTGAAGGTGCATCAAAGTCTAATTCTGTAAAAACGGTATCATTGAACAGTCGTGTTAACTCTTCGTCATCAAATTTATCCCGGTCAGCGGTAGGTAAAGACGAACGTGCGACTTTATGCGCTTTAAAAGGGTTATACGTCACACATGGATATCTACCACGCATCCAGTCGAATAAAGAAGTAACACACACTATATGTCGGTTCACGGTACGTCTTTTAAATGCTTTTTCCGGATCATCCGTCAGAATTTTTAAAATAGGTTGGTCTTTAAGATCTCCGGTGTTGCTACGATGGGTAGGAATTTTTTGTAGAGTGTCAAAATATGTAACCCCATCGATATCGGTAATATCAGAAACCATTTTATCACCGATTATCTCGATCAGAATATCAAAAGTGAGCATTATTGATCTTTTGTAGCGGTCTTTCCAAGTGTATCCAATTGTGGTGGAATATATGCGTATGGCTTCTGATAACCGTATATCGCCGGGCGAAGAAACTTTCTGTGGGGCAGGCGCAGGAGGCAGTTCAGTAAACACAGGACTCGATGCAGCTTTCAAAGCGGCTGCTTGGGTCTCTAGCCGGTCGATAATTTGATTTACCGCTCGTTCTTCCGCTTCCGGAAAGCGTGGGTCAGTTGAATATCTAAGCCGATATGTTCCATCTGCGAAAGGTTGAGCTTCGTCTACGCAAATAGTTGTGAATGGGAACTTTGTCATGTCCCTTCCTTTCAACGCATCAAACATGTCCTGACAGCGAATAGCGTAGATTGCTGCCAATCGCGAAGCCCGCTGTTTGTTCTCGGTTTTTAGTGATTTTTTGATCTCGCGCTTTTGTAGCACAGAACGTAACTCTTGAGGAACTTTCATTCTGAAGTAAAAACAAGCAGGCGTCTGAAGCAGGTAATCTGACATAAACCCTCCCGGTGTACTAGCGGTGTACCGGTTTAGGGTCAATGAAAAACTGGAAACGGCTAACCATTTGGAATGATTAGCCGTTTACTACAATTGGTGGCGGTGCAGAGATTTGGACAGCGGACCTTAGCTCCACTTTCTCTGAACAATTCTCGAGCCCTGCAAACGCGCCAAATACCTAAATTCGTTACCCTTATTCGTTTTTCCACGGTTGTTGTGTAGTTGTCATTTTACAGTTCCACTAGGTACGGAGTTCAGTGCGCTATGTCCAAAATTTTGTACCATTTCTGTACTACAAGCACATAACGCATAATAATTCAATCTACTTACATTAGGTACGCAGTGCGGTGTAAACTCTCTTGTTTATTCAAGGCTACGAAGCACATTTTTAAGACAGCTTAGTCCTCTACTATACACTAAAAAAATACCTCAAGTACAGGACAATTTCAGCCAACGAACTGTTGAGTCTTCCAACGTCTTCGTCTAGCTTCAGTAAACGGATGGAGGTCCAACACATGAAACCGGTACTCAAGACATTCTCCAGGTTATGTAAGATGCAAACGCCCGGTTTTGATGCCTACGTCGAGTATGTAGATACCGGAACGCATCAATTCGGACCAGAAATCGTCGCGGTGTCTAATACACTCCAGAATCCGATTAAGAAACTCGAGAATCAGTTTGGGCTATCTATATACGTAGTGACGGAAACGTATGCCCTGTCAGCGTCGCTTTATAAGGTATTCGAAGTTGTAACGCGCTCCGGACCCAATGGGACGGTTGAGAAAATCGACACCATCCCGTCTACACCTACTGAAAATGAATTTATGGTCGCATTAAACAAGGCATCTGCACAAGTTGAAGGAGATCAAGATCTGGTTTCGGCTCTGCGTGAGATGAGCAAGCTCAATGAAATGTATGAAGAACAAGGGCTGTCACTCGATGATATCGCTGCGTTCTGTGAGTTCACAACGCCGGTTGTGAAAATTAAGAGACGGATCTAAGATAATTGCGAAAATAACGGAGGCAACGTGCGTACTTTGGAGATTCCCGAAGTTGACGGTTTTTCGGCATTTGAGACGGATTTATCAATCGCTGCAAGCACGAGAGAGGCGGAAGATATTACTCGTTTTCAGGAGTACTTACAAGTACACGGACGCGGCCACGAGCAGCTGATAAGTCTTTCGTCTCAGCATGCAGTGACTGAAAATTATCACGGCCCAGTTTTTTGGATGGCAAATGATGGTCCATACACCAGCGACAGTCTCTTTGACGGTCGTCTCGATGTAAAAGCTGAGCTTAAAAGTTATCGTGAGCTGGAACAGGTGCTCGGGCATACGGAGGACTGGAAAGCAATCAAAACCGTGCTGAGCATCAACGAGAAGCTAGAGGCATACGACCTTTCATTCGATGAGTATTGCAACGCAGCAGAGGCAGCGCAGACATCGGTAAAAACGAAGCGAAGGCTGTAAACTTCCGAACAACTGAGGCCACCCGGTGACACCCCGGCGCAGCATATAAGTGTTATTATTAGTGAGGTCCCCGGAAATGACGAGGGGACCTCACGTGCATTCAGGCGTCGCACGTCGCACGTGTCGTAATAGTCAAAAACTTCAGTAGCAAAACCCATCACGCAATATCCCCAAACCGCCCACCCAGTGTCAACCCCCCAACGAACTTTTTATCAAAGCATCTCCTCTATCTATCTTCAGCAGAAAGAATTCCCAGAGACAGGAGGAGAAATTATGAAGGTTGATTCCGTTCCAGTTGAAACAAACGGTAAAACAAGCAATGCCCGGTTAGTGATGACGTCGATCTATGCGTCGATGTTGACGGTAGCTTCTGCGGTAATGATCAAGTCAGCGCCGGTAGCTGCGCAGATGTTTGAAGCTCACCCAGTTGCAACGGCTATGGCAGTGAGCGCGGCAATTATCGGCGCGCTGAAGTTTATTAACAAGTCGTTGGATTCAATTATCGCTGCGGAAGATCTTGAGATGCTCCAAGAGGCACAACAGAAAGAGCGAAAAGAGCAAGCGCGGCAGGATGCGATCGCGAGTCTATCACCGAAATCGAGTAATTGTGCGTCGGCAGACGACATACAGGCAGAGATGGATCGGCTCAAAAACAGTGAATCGGTTGCCCCGAAATCGACAAGTTTGAAAGGTCTGTAGCTCCGACACGGGCGCGCCAACGAACATTTGTCCAGTCGGCACCTCGCTCTATATTCCGGTAACAAGCAAAAAAAAAGAAGTACAGGAGAAATATATGTACAGCATTCAGAGCACTCTAGTAGCAGTTGCAGCCACTTTCATCGCAAGTTCGGCATTTGCCGGCGGGTTGAACCTTAATATTGACCTCGGTGTATTGCTGCAGCCGAAGCCTGAAGTTGTGTATGTCGCGCCTCCTCCAGCACCAGCGCCGGCGGTAGTTTATGTTCAACCAGCACCACAGCTGCAGATAGTATTACCAGCTGAACCACCGCAATTTCTGTTCGTCCAAGAACTCGGCTACTATGTAGCTGTCGGAGTCGCTTGCGACCTGATCTTCCATGACCACGCGTATTACATTCATGAAAACGGCAACTGGTTCCGGACCGAGTATTACGGTGGACAATGGTCATACGCTGACGCCAAGTTAATCCCTCTGCGTATCACGTCGTATAATATTTCGGAGATCCGGAGATTCAGAGACCATGAGTTTCATCTGTTCGAGCGAGATCGTGCGCACTACCGGGGGCAGCTGCACCGACCGGAAATTCGGCTGGAAATCATCAGAGAGCGCGAGCATCGCGAAGCGATGAGACTGGAAGAATTAAAGCGTGAGGAGCATAGACGCGCAGAGCTCAGACGCGAAGCAGTCAGATTGGAAGAGTTAAAACGGGAAGAGCATCGCCGGGAAGAACTTCGTCGGGAAGAGTTAAAGCGTGAAGAGATGCGACGCGCAGAAGCTATCAAGCATGAGATTCGTCATGAAGAAGCAGTTAAGCATGAGATCCGACGTGAAGAGGCGGTGAAGCACGAGATTAAGCGGGAAGTCAAACGTGAAGAGGTGCGAGCGACGGTGAAAGATGGTGATAGAAAGAAGAACGACGAGCATGTGGATCATGAGCATCAGAACAACCACTAAAGCAAGGCGAGGTGAATATGTCAGAGATTTACAACCGAAATACAACAACACAGACACTCAGGATTGACCTGCCGATAGGGATTCTTGTTCTCTTCGACAAAGCCAGCGAGAGAGCAACGACACACGGGCTGAACACGAACATAGCGCAGATAATCATGCATGCGCTGAGGAAGTTTGTTAAAAGGATCAACCGCGAGTGTGAAAGAATCGATTGCCAAGCCGAGAGTGAAGCACAAGCACAAGCTCTTGCAGTCGAAGAGAATATCACGCACGCGCACGTAACAAGTGAGGCAGTTAAACCAGCACCAAAATGCAAGAAGTTGAAAAAAATCAAAATTCCGAGCAAGTAGTAGAAAAACGCGAAACGTCTAGGATGCATTGAGTAAGTTTAGAAAAAGGTCAGAGACGTCGTGAGCGGTTGAGACTACAGGAGGTTGGAAGTGGCTAAGAGTATCGTTGACCTGGCACGCAAGAAGAACGGTGACGGAGAATTTCGAGGGACTGTTACCGAGGAGAATATGGCGTATCTGAAAAAAGTAGCAGCATTCGAGAAGAAGCGACCAACGTTACTTTGTAATCAGCTGTTGAATGCGTATCTGAGGGAACTGCAGAAGATCTGTCCGTTGTGAGATAGCGATTAGCGAGTACCTGCGCAAGGAAAAACAACAATGAAACGATCGAATCAAGCGAAACTTCTATCGAACTCAGGTCGTGTGCATATCTTTGTGCTGTTGTTCGCGATCATGGCAGTCTGGTTCACGTTCACATATTATTTTCCGAGATTCGTGGCGGTAGTTAATGATGCCGAGACGTCAATTTCAGCGGCTTTCGCAGAGGGTTCAAAAGAGTTATCTGGAGTGCAGGGTCTCGCACAGAAGCTGTTGCCATCGACAGCATTGATAGCAGCAACGGCACCAGTTGTACCAGCGGCACCAGCAGTGTCAACAACGAGTGTTTTGTCGAATTTCATCACCAACCTGACAAAATGACGAAGTAAAGGATAGACACCGGAAAGCAGAAGCACGTGAAAGGCCGGAGACGCGAGTTTCCGGCCTTTTTGTTTGTTTGTTGGAACGTGAGTTCGAGGAGCGTTTGACTCCGACACGCGCCGGAACAGCCGGGTGACCTGAGAGGAAGACCTAAAAATGCGGTGATGACTCTTATTAAGAACACAGACTTGTTTAATCTGGGACGGTCCTTGTGACACGCGCAGATGCCGTGAATCGTATATCCAATCATCGGTAGGTGAGTTACTGCCACGGATCTTTACAGAGGGAGATCCGCAGGGCAAGAAGTGTAAAAGCCAGTTTAGTAGCGCTCTCGAGAGCATCAATTATGCCTACGAGCTGAAGGCGAAATCGGAGAAACTGCTGGCAGTAGACGCTGACAATGCATTCGCACGTGTAAAGCCGAGCATCGACTTGTATTCGAAAGAGTTATGCAGTGAAACACTAGACTGGCCTATCGATAAACTGATTAACCTACTGCCCACCACAAAACAGGCGCTCGGTAATTTAGAGCGAATAATCAACGATACCGAGTTCGATTATGCAACACTACCACTCAGAGATAAAAACAGGCTAATTACCCGAGTCGAAAGTGTCCAGCCGTTGAGTTTAGAAGACCAGCCGCTCCGGAGCATACTTGACGGTTATAACTTGCTTACAGCAGAAACAGCGGTCCTCGCGAATGCAATGGCACGAGTTTCAGGAATTGCAAAGAGTAAAGAGGTACGTTTCGACGGAACACCGGATTCAGTTCTCAGTCTCAGCAGAGGGGACGGAATCCGCGAGGTGTTACCGGGTGTCGTTGTTGACGCCGAAGTTATTACTACAGCGACGAAAGCGGCTGAGTATCATCTTAGTGACCTACCTATCTCGATATGTGGATTTAGTCGTCCCGTGGTGGTACAGGGTCTTAAAGTTCTACGGTTTTTCCATAGCGGTGCCGTTCACCTTCCGAAGTACCTTAGAAACAAGGACGCCGCAATCTTCGACGCCCCGTCTTATGATAGTCAGGGTAAGAACACGAAAACAAAGCTGCAGAGTGCTCGGCTTGAATGACAAAATCCGACGAGAGTCTATGGTAATTGTCTCACCGGTTTGAGGATTACGTCCGCGTCGATCTTTCTTTTGTTTCACTTCAAACTTGCCGAAACCAGAGATTTTAACGTTTTCGCCGCTTTCGAGTGTCGATTTCAAAAGACTTAGCACTGACTCAACCAGATCTTGAGACTCTTTTTTCGTAAACCCGAGTTGTGTTGATACGTTTTCGATGATGTCTGCTTTAGTCACATCCCACCTCTTCCGCCAGTTCGACGAGTACCTTTCTTTTTTGCGGCTTCGATTTCCTTCATTTTCAGTGGCACATTCTCGAGACCGTACTGGTCTTGCACGATTTTCACCGTCTCTAAGAAGTCGATGAGCTCCGCATGACCAGTTTCTTGCGCGGTTTCAATCGTGTTAGGTTCGCCTTTCAAGATATCGACAGCATGACCAGAGTCTAAGACCATCCACCGCACTAATTCGAGATGTCTGCCTGATGCAGCTAATGCGACAGGTCGATCATAGTCCGTGTAGTTTATCTCAGTATTGAGGTCAATATTCGGGTCAATTTCGTTTACGAGCCAGCGAATGATTTCAAGTTGCCCGTTATCCACTGCGAAATACAGCGTACGATCGTATTCAGGGTCAATCCGCATCGCCGGGCATAGCTCCTTCAAGTACCATTTAACGATATCTAAATGCCCGTTTTCGACTGCCGTAGGCAGCATAGTACTGAAGTCATCTTCACGAGTCGGTAAGCTCGAGGTAATCGGCGCAAAGTCAAACGCGAGCCATTCCAGAATCTCCGATCGTGAGTATTCCGCCGCTAGTGCCGTAATATCGTCGAGGCATCCAGCAGAGGCTTCAGCTAGGTCTGGTGAGCTCCAGAAATCAAGTGAATATCCAGACTCTTCGCATAACCAGCGTAAAGTAGATAACTGACCATAGATAATTGCAATCTCAACGCAATTGTAGAGGTCTTCACGAGACATCGCCGGTAAGACACTGGCGCGTTGCCATGCGTTTAGGTTACCTAAGCTACCAGTTTGACAAGCCTGTACGATGTCACCAGGTTCTGGTTGTATGATTCTCGGCATTGTGACTCCAACCTCTTTTGTAGTCGTTTGATTGTGTTCAGCTACAAACTCTAGGCGGTTGCGTTACTCGGTAGGCCAGTAAACTTTTGTCAGTGGAATTAATGTACATCCTTCCAGATCAAACTTTTCATAATTATCGATAACCAGAGATGCAAGGTCTTCCAAGTCGATTAACGTGCATGGGATGGTAGAGCGTTCCGCCTCATATTTAGCTTCCTTAGTAAATCCACCGGTACTGACATACAGTCCACGATTTCCTTCCCGTAGCCCACCTAGAAAGCCTCGGATGTCTTGAGGTGCCATTGCAGTTTTTTGACGATGCTTGACCTCAGCTTTGATCCTCGGTTCTTGCAACCCAAGACCATCCGGTGACGCGAGTACATCAACTCCTCTATCTGGACCGACAGGCATGACTCTGGTTTTGTAACCCATGGCGCGGAGTATAGCGGCAACAAGATGTTCCATTTCACGGTCATTAAGCCGAAGGATCTTATCCTTTATCAGCTCACGAGCTTTTCCAATATTATCTTCTTTAATCAGCTGAAGTTCTTTTCTTTCTTCTTCCTCAGTTTCGTCAGGTGTGATAACCGGAGTGCCAGCAAGAACACCCTGAATTTCCGCCCAGACGTCATCGTTTACCGTGAACAACGTCAAAGTGCTACCAAGTGAATTCCGAGACGTGGCCGAGAGTAAGTCGCGGCAGACCTTGTTTTCCCACTTTACTTTCCGCACATGGTTGTAAACTGGAACCTCGCCTTGTTTGAAGTAGTAATCGCTTATGATTTTGCCGATAGAATAGTCTCGAGTTTCAGGATCATAGGTTATAACCGTGTCATCGATAGCAAGGACTGTTCGGAATTTATAGAAGATTGCAACAGGATTCCCGATCTCACCAGGGCGTGCATCTGGATATCCGGTGATGTATCTTTGTCGAATAGCGTCTTGAGTTGTCATATCCGTCATATCGCCCAGTTTCTCAAAACCTATTGCAACAAAACCGCGTGCAAATTCCTTTGCAAGATACCCACCTTCACCAGCGCGAACCATCCAAATACCGGACATTTCAAGACTCCTTGATCTTAGCGAAGATAACGTTACGTAAACCGGTTACCACGGACTTCATGAGTTTCTGAAACTCAGCTAGATCAACCCAATATTCGCCGCTGCACGCAGTTGTTGAAGATTTAACACCTACATCCGAATATCTGAAGGTCGTAGAGCTCTCGTCGAATTCATGCAACTCAAGAACCGTATCCTTGAACCACTTAGGGACGGGTTGGTGATGAGTGTCGCGCATATACCGAACAAGATTCGACAGAAGACCTTGAAGGCTGTGCCGATTCCTTCCAGGCTTAACGATCATCTTGAGATATAATTCAAGACAGTGACGATAATTAAACATTATCGGATAGACTAGTTCCCATGCTTCTGCTTTATGCGACAGAACATGTTCGACCAGTAGATCCGCAGCGCATCTATAAGATTCCGCGAGATCAAAACTATCTGATGGACCGCCGAGCATAGCACCGTGATGCCATGTCTCGTCAAGACCGTCTGGTATTTCGGCGAATATTCTATTCTTCGGCGGCAAGCTTCACATCCAGTTCTGATCGGAAATTAGCGATGTTCCCTTCCTTGAGACTCTGGAAGAATTTGTTAAAGTTCAAACCCGTCAGAAACGTGAACTTGTAGCGTACGGCGTGTCCCAGTTCTTCAAGATACTCATTCACTCGCTGAAAATGGTTAACGGCATACTCGTTCTTTTTCCGGTTCTCATCGGAAGGTTCTTTAAGCTCTTCATCACCTTTGATTTCGACCACAACTATTAGATCGCCGATCTTGAGGAAGAAATCCGGGCTGAATTTCCCGCGTTTCGGATGCTCACCCTTTTTCCAAGCGTAGTCAATTTCATAGAAGCGCATCGAGGATGACTTGATCCATGCGTCATATCTGGTGAGGTTCTCCGGTTGAAGTAAGCCGTTGATAAACCGTTTCTCGTTGTCTGAATCGGCGATCACTGAATTGAGCGGTGTTTTGAAATCATGTCGATTTGGGACACAAATAACCTTAAAACCGCTCCCAGGCTCGGTTACTTCGTCAAAAAACTCGACTTGTTCATCGAGAATGCAATCTCGAGTTAAGTCTGTATGGAAGAATGTTTTCGTACTACGCAGGTCAGCGGCGGAAATGCTGCTAACTTGACGTTGAGTCGTAGAAATTGTCTGGAAGCAGTTCACGGAAGTTGTGTATCGGACGTTCTCAGAGATTTTCCGACGGAGAGTACCAAGCGACTGAAGAAACTTCTGTTTCATGCTTTCCGTTGCAACCTCAGTCCCGAGACGTGTCAGAGAAGCAGTTACAATCTCTTCCAACTTAGCCACAGGCCATTTATCGGTATAGACAGTTCGCATCGTCAGATCGGGATCATCGGGATCTTGTGCTTCTTCTAATCGGCAGTACATATCAAGCGCAACTTGCCTTGGAGTATAGGTTTTATGCTGGATTGTAGTCTGCCATTTGTATCTTTCGCCGGTTGATGCGCGTTCGAATTCAACGCTGATATCTTCGGAAGCAGAATCAGTAGCCAGGTCTACGTATCCTTTAGCGAAAAGGGTGTACTCACGATCCATTGGCTTCTTGATTGAGGTCGGCTCAAGAGTGTAATCAATGCTATGCAGGTCGAAGTTGAATGGAGACTCCTCGATGACCTTAGAAGTAAGTCTTTTTTCGATCTCAAGTATCTCATTGACCAAGTGCCGGATTCGCGGTGCCCATGAATCATGATTGAAAACGGTGACTTCTGGTTGTTCGCCGGTCCATCCGTTCGGTACGCGTAGACCACGCCCAAGAACCTGAGCAATCAGCAGCTTACTGTTGAATGCACGTTCTTCATGCGGAACAATTTGGAATACACGCTTTACATCCCAACCTTCATTAAGCATTGAGACTGCAACGATCCATTCGACTTTACTTGTCGGTCTGTCAACTTGCGATAATTTACGAACGTCTGGAGCATTGTTGTAAACGACCAGAACCTGATCTTGAACTACATCATGTGATTGTTTAAGCTCTTCTATCAGAAACCACTTCAACTCTTCCGCAACGTCTTTGCAGACGGCGATCGTCTGCGTGACAATGATTGTCAGAGGACGAATATCCTTCTTCTTTAGTTTGCGTCGAGTTTCTTCATGGCGGTTACAAATTAACTGCCACTTTTCATTCGGGTCACCGGTACGCGGCATTTCTGCGACGTATTCAACTTTTTTGACGTATTTCTCTTCCATTGCTTGACGGAGAGAATATCTATAGATTACATCCGCAAAATATTCGTCGGCTACATAGCAGGTACCGGAAACGCCGATGATGTAACGGAAATCGTATTCAAGATTAGTCAGGAATTCTTTCCACTTCTTTGATTTGGCCGCAGATTCATTCGCAACATGATGAGTTTCATCATTCAAGACTGCAATCCGCGCTCCCTTACCCTTCAAACTCTCACTGATCGACGACCCGACATGTTCTAAAATCGCATGATAGTTTTCGATGCAGATACTACCTTCCGTTATCGTTTCACTAGCATTAATGACCGACGGAGAGGTTATCTTGCTACCAGCTGGAAGAAGATCACGTAAATCTGCGTTTGAGGCCAGTTCACGGAACTTTTCCAAAAGACCATCTTCGATCGTGGTGGATGGACATAAAACCAGAATCCGATCGACCGAGCCTTCAGCCAGAAGAATTACGGCAATGCCGTACATGACGTAGCTTTTCCCGGTTCCAGTCGCAAGGTCGAGGGAAACTGATAATCGGTCTGGAATTTGAAGGTGCCGTTCCATACCAGCCCAAGAACCGTACCGAGCTTCTAATACCGGGTTATCTTCAAAATTCTCTTTAGCCAGTGACCGCAAATCAGAATATTCACCACTCAGCAGATACCGCAGAGCCGTCCGAATTGCATCTTTCTGATATTCACGAGTGCCGCAAAGCTCATCAATGAAACCTTCATACCGGCTTTCATCCCATTTAGCCCGATTTACGGATGGGCTGACCTTGAGCAACAGATCTTCATTACGAAATCGCTGATTATCGGCGTTACGCGCGCTACGAGCCATTTTAACTCCGCTTCTTAGCTTTCGGTTTTGTTACGGGTATTTCAACTGTAGCGGGTGCAAACGAATCCCTAGATATGACTTCTCTTGCCTCATTTCCATATATGTCCAGAAACACGACCATGATATTTTTACCGATTTCATCAAGGCTGAACCAGGTCTGCCACTTATGTTCTTCCAGCTCATGTGCAAAATGAACGGCATCCATATCAAATACTTCACCGTTGTAGTCAAAATCAAGCATTAGCGTCGAAAAGGTTTCTAAACCACCCTTGGTATCTTTACCGCGCAATCTGGCACGGCTCTCGAACGCTTTCAGCTCAAGACACGCAGATTCATGCTTACCTTTTGTCTTCATGCTTATTGACCAATCAACTAACGGTGGTTGAATGAAATCAAAGCCGACTGCATCTACAGTTTCATTCACGGAAGTTTCGTCGTTCGGTTGCTGCAACGCGGTAAATTCACGGTGATGGAGTTCGTTTATCATCGAGTACGGAATTCGCAATGCGTAATATCGGACACCGCCGAAATCAATGTAATCTTGTTGGAAATCAAAAACACCACGAGGTGCAACGATAAAGAAGCGACTACCTATTTTCTTTCCGACCGCGCTATGAATATCATGGACGGTTTCTTCGTCGATTCGCTTATCCGGATTCTCAAGATGATTGAAAACAAGGACGCTTGCACCTTTAAATTTACCGTCTAATTTCAACCCGCCGATCATATGAGGTTCATCTTTACACCCGAACAGCTGTAGAGCAAAGAAACGCCAATCAGTCCAAGGAAGCTGTTTCAGAGTCGAGAAATCATACAAACCAGCATTGTAGAGGGTGAAAGGTTTCGTCGCGTAAACTTTTCCGCGATTCCCAATCTCTGTCTTAAGATTCAGAATTCGTTTCTGGATTGAATAGATGGCGAGTTTACCGCAGTCTATACCGATCCAACGACGATCAAGTTTTTCTGCAACAGCTACAGCCGTCCCGGAACCGGCGAATGCGTCAAGAATGATATCGCCTTCGACCGAAGATGTTGTCAGTATACGCTGCAGCAGAGATTCAGGTTTCTGTGTTGGGTAATCAACGCGTTCAGCGGCTTGTGAATTCACCGGGAAAATGTCGATCCACATATCCGATGGTGGCACGCCCGGAAGATCGTCAACGAATCGCTTTATTCGCGCACCGCCGGTACGTGTGTAATAAAGCTTATTATCTTGCTCATATTTGCGCATGGTGTCGATCGGACAGCGCCATGTTCGGAAAAGACCTTTCCACTCGTAGGCATATCCACCACCTTTTAAACCAGTACCGATGAGGTTGTCATCTGCATAGCGCTGACCTTTTCTCGGCCCCTTAGTTTCGATATGTTTATATCGTTCCGCGATATACTCCTCAGTGTACGGTGTAAATTGCGGATCGAACCGGAAAGTAGATGATTTCGAGTAAAACAGCAGAGAATCATGAACGTTTGCGTAGGTATTCGAATCGCTATGAGCTGAAGTACGTTTCCAGATGATTTCATTAACAAACCGCTCCTCACCGAAAATCTCATCGAGAATTACTTTCATGTAATGGATTTTTTTCGTATCCAGATGAAAATACAGGCATCCGTCGTCGGCAAGAAGTTCGTAAAGAAGTATTAAGCGCTTGCGCATAAATTCGATAAACTGCGCACCGGCCACTTTATCCTGATACGCTTTCTGATCCTGGCTACCACGGAATTCTTGTTTCGTGGCGAACGGCGGGTCAATGTAGACTAATTTCACGCCAGATGAGCCGTCCGCGTTTATCAGCTCACCGCGCTCTTTCATTTTGAGCAGCGTTTTCATGGTCTGAAGGTTGTCGCCGAAAATTAGCTTATTATGCCAACCGTCGCCATTTTTTCCGAACGTGCTCGACGGTTGCAGAGGAACAGCCATCGTTTCCGCTATAACGTCTTCTTTCCGCTCTTTCCCGTGGTAAACAAGTTCATATTCTTGTTTCTCAGGCGGAAAAAGAAGACGCGCCCATTCGATAGGTAAATCTTCACCCCGTCGAAGCGTTTCCATCACCATTTGCCTGAATTCGTCTTTCATTCGCCCACCTTTTTGTTGGTTATAGTGACCCAATAACAGGAACCTAGTTCATACCAAAAATCGCCCAACTTAGCCAGAATATTACAGGTATTATGCGACACAATGAGTCATAGCAAGCTGAAAATCGCAAAAAAGGACCAGTTTTCACTGATCCGGTTGTTAATCTCGGCGTTTATTGGGTCTATATGATGATGCTCAGCGCCCGTGAGCGCGTCTCAATACCTGCTCAATCTTCCGGTCAAGCAATACTCTCGTAAATGGGGCCATCGGGTCACCACAGAACACTTCGGAATCCAGCGCTTCCCGCATCCGCTTTAACATGTCAAGGAGCCTCGCCGGTGTCGTTCCAACATCTTCAGCTTGCAAGTCCTTCCACGCCACGTTCGACATCTTCTCTCCAAGCAGCCAACGGCATTCATCGACCGCGCACACCGTCACCAAAGCTTTTTCGGACGCCGCCATCACAAAAACCCAGACATACTCGCCGGATTTTCAGCCAATTGCAACGAAAAACACTTCTTAACTGAGCTTGAGCCAAAAAGAGGAACACCCAGGCGATCCCTGAAGGACGATTAAGAAGTAGCGGAAGTAATCATATTGGAAATTTTGTGAGGGACGCTGAGAGGACCGCGAGAAGCCGACGGCGGTTTTTGCGTTTTGGGAACTTTTTTCAGCGTCAATTCGGCTCTTCGGTCTAGTTTGATAATCGGAAACGTCGATTCGAGAAAAAAGTGAGCGATGAATGAAGATTCGCACAGAACCAGTAATAGAAACCACCGAGGGTTTTAAAATTGACCGGATGCAGCAGCTCATACGGCTGTGCGATCACTATCCGCTGACCACGCAAGAGCAGACCATCGGCGCGTATTTGTCATATGCCAAATCGAGTCTTGAAGATTTTGGTTACAACGTCACAGTTCGGACTAAAAATGAGAATCTTACGCAGATCGATGTGTTTTGGAAAGATATGCTGTTGCTGAGTTCGGTTCGGTTCTTCGACAATGGTGCGGTGAAATTGCAGACGTCGGCAGGAGGGCAAACCGATATTGTTAAGACGCAAACAGGAGAATTGACATGCTCGCAGATTTCGCACGGTGCTTACACTGATTTCGTTCGCGCAGAGCTGGAAATATTTGCTTCGCTGACTCTACACGTGTCATCTAACTTAGAAGGAGAACGTTCATCAGATTGGTTTAAAAGAAACCTTCCCGGGGCAGAAAATCTTCAGGTTGGGCAGAGATTAGAGGTTGATTTTAGAGGTGAAGAGTTCCGGGTCGGAGTAAAACATGATCCAGCTGAGATTTTGAAAGAAGCGCGAGCAAATGTTCATACATGGAACGAGTTGCGACCTTTCTACATCACTTCTGAGAGACCGCGATTCAATAACACGCTAACTGTAACTACAAACAAAACGGTGCTGAGCAAAGCGGCGGATCTTCGGAGTAGAGGAAGCGAACCAGAAGCACGGCAGAAGCGCAACGCGAAGCTAGACACGATCTACCAAGAATTTTGTATTCGACGAGAAGAAGAAAAGCTCGCGATTTTAAATCAAAGTGCGATTGAAGAGGATGACGATTTCGACTTGGGTGACTGGGGTGACGGACCGAGCCAGGTAAAATCACTCAGCATTACCAGACATAAATCAAAATCGATATAGGAGGAGATAAAGTGAAAACAACGAAAAGTGTACTCGAATCATTACCACACGTGAAGAGGCCGGCATCAGAGTGTGTACCTGTGTTACAGGTACAGCGAAGCGTTGAGGAACAAATTTCCAGCTACATAGAAGATGTACTGATCTTTATCACGATTGGGATGCCAGATCACGCGAGAAGTTTATATAGCAGCGTTGAAAAGGCCATAACCAATGAAGTCCCAGGTGCGGAGTTCCCACCGTTTCCGGATGACGAAGCAATTAAAGTATTCCTCGGCGAGAAATACTTCACGGAGTTTGTTGAAAACCGGGATGCGAAGGAGCTGAAAAGAGCACATTTTTAAGCGCTGAGGCGGCTTTTTCGTCTACTTTCCGATGGCGAGAGCCAATATTCCGGAGCACGGAGTATTATCTTCAGGGAAAGTGAGGAACAAAAGTATGACAATTAAACCGATTATTCCGTTGAATGTGATGGCAGTGGATCCAGCAAAGCGAGTTTCGTCGTCGACGGCTGTGGTGTCGAATTTAAACGATTCGAGTTCCACCAAGAAAGCGCCGTTGGTTGTAAAGCCGGTGACGTACTTTCCACGCTAAAGCGCTGGAACTTCTAACCAAGCGGCCGATAACGGACGCTCAGCAAGAACCAACGATTTTATTGTTTTAAGTTTTACAGCCGAGTGCGGCTCCATACACACTCGACGGCGTTTAAACTCTGTCAACGAGTTTAAGGCGCGCCACGCGCCATGCTCCAGAATCCGATGCATATTGAGCGTACTGTTGACATCTCGCTCAATTCGAAATCCGCAGCCGGGTGAAACAAGAAGATTATTTTCGTCATAGACATCCGAGCAGGTGAATACCCGCTGCGAAGTCGGTACACCATTACCAACCGTGCCGCAGTTTGAGCAGGTCCTCGTGGTTCCGCGTTCATTGAATTCGACAACTTTTTGCCGATGGCTAGGAGCCTTCTGCGTTAAGTATTCGATGAGTGCGCGGACGGGATTATTGTTCTGTACAGCACGGTTGATTTTTCTGTTCGCGAAGCTATTGCCAGTATCAGCGACTGTCTCAGGTGGAGACCAGTCACCGACACTGATGATTTTAACATCTTTATTTTCGTCGAGAATCGTCTTTGCTAATTTGTTCAGATTCTGCTTAGTTCGCGAACGAATTAGCTGGAAACCTTTGTCAATACGCTGGTCGAGTCGCTGATACTTTCGACTCATAATTGGTTCTGTTTGTCGGATATACTCCGGAAGCTGCGGTCCGACGAAATGTTTGACGTGTTTACGGTACCAGGCGAGTTCTTGCGAGCATGGGAGGCGGTCGCGCTCTGAAATCAACTTATCAAGTTTATGGTATAGCTTCATGTTGAGTTTCCGGAGCGGGTTGATGTCATACTCAACAATCTTGCCGTCGGATCGCATTCCGGTTAGAGCAGTTTTACAACCTGGATCGAAGACCAAGTCGAGACCTTTGCTGAAGTTTACTTCAGTGATGATCGGGAGTTTAACGGTGAAGTGTGCATAAAATTGACCGGACTTGCGGTCTCTGGAGATCTCCAGTGAATTCAGAACAATACCCGCCGGAAGGTCTACCATTGATTGAACGGCAATCCAGTCCTTCGGTTTCGAACCATATGCGATTCGCAGCTCGCGACGATTGATACTGAACTGCTTGCGATAATCTTGAGTATAGAAATATTTCGATGATTTGAAGCCAAGTGGTTTCGCTTTAGCGTCACCGTTGCGGTGCTTCGTTAAATATGATTTAAAGTTATCTTGATGCTGTTCACAGACTTTCTGAACCGCAACTGAACTCGGCAGTTTAAGCTCCGGGTGTGCCACTTTAAGCTGCTTAATTACACTACCGAGGTCACCGTATCCAGTGTCCGTATCACGACGCAGCTCCGTGATGTGGTTCCAGAGAAATGTGCAGCAATTGGATGTTTGTAGTAGTTTAGCTGTGTTGAGCTCATCGACCAGAATCGGTATTTTGATAACCCGAGTCACGGTTTTAGACTCAACCCCGCTGACAGCCGGCACTATAAAACTTTCGAAATATTTCACTCTAGATGCTTTCATAATTAGGTATTACACGCGCGTGGGTGCGAAAGTTGAGTTCAACGATAAATTATTATGCCTCTTGAAATTCATATCACACGCTAAAGCGTGGATCTTTCTCCCAAGATTGGTTGTAATTTCGACGCTGAGTCTAAAAGCGTAAAATGATCACAGAAAATGATGACATCGACGCCTCTCTGCGAACCAGGGAGGCGTTTTCAGTTAGTTTTTGGCTGGGACTACTCCTTGCGCTACTTTCAACAGACGGTGAAAACGACGTGGAGGATGATCATGCGAGTAGATTTGATGGTGCGCGGTATTTGTGTCGGAGTCGGTCTCGCAGTGATGACAGCCTCAACAGCGTCAGCGTACGTGACTTCAAAAGAACGTGCGATTTTGCGTGGTCAAATACCGTCGCTGAATCGGCCAATCGTGAAGTCTTCGGTAAGACCAGAAATTGAACAAGTGACGAGATTCCGGACGCCGGAAGCTTATGTAGAGCCGAAAATTAATCTACAAGAGTCGATCACGCCGGCGATCATGAATAAAGGGATCGTTGGAGGTCACTCGAATCACTCGCATAAAGCGAAGAAATCGGCAAAGCACAGCAAAAAGCACGCAAAAAAGTGAGTTCGTTGGTAACGACGATTTAGACATACAAAAACTGTGACATGCTTCGAGAGGAAGCTGCACGAGCATAGACGGGCCATGAAGGGATATGGTCCGTTTTGTTGTTTTCAAGTAGCTACTTTTGCAAATATTTTTTAAGCGCACGACGACTCCTCTCGCTACTTTATATAGCTGATTAATTAAGGGAGACGAGGTGATGACATGACATTCTCAGAGAAAATATACGCAGCAGAGGCAGTCTGTGGCAACGGCAATTTCGGTACGTACAAGCACGGTGATCTTGACTGCTCGGATAATCTGATAAGCGCAATTCTTGCAGGTGAGGTAAATAACCAGGTCGAGTACGAGATGTTTCAAGCCGTCGAACCAGTACTGGAAGGTTTCGGATATAACAGCCGATCGATAGTCAGAGTATTTTCGAGACTGGTCGAGATTCCGGTAGTCGCTTCGAGTCTGGAATACGGCTATATCACGACAAAAGCGGAACTTGAAAAAGTTCTGATTATGTCCCGGATGAACTATAGAGCGATGAATCAGACTGAGTATGACAGACGGCACGCGGTTTGTGCTTAGGAGAATATGATGACGGAAACACGGCATCGCTATCGTAAACTGTGCGACTTAAAGACCGAGGGATACTACGCATTGCTGCAAACGACGAGTTATCACGGCGTTGATTTCCTTGCTGAGTGGGAGCAACGCCGAGTCGTCGCGGTTGCAGGTGTAGTCGCGGAGCCGATAACCGAAATTGAGGATTTTGAGGGGTACGTGTACTTGATAACCGAGCATGAAAGATTGATTGACGCAAAAACACTCATTACCGGAAATTTTGTGCTGTACTCAACTTATCACAAGGTGCTGCTGCAGAACCGGTTGAAAGTCAACGGCAGGCAAGTAGCGTCGAAGACGTCAGAGGTCGTCAACACACAGGTAACAGAGAAGGGAGCAGATCAGGTAGCAGCAGAGTTTTTAAAGACTCGGAATCCGGATTGGCACTCAGCGTTGATGGAGGTACTTGAGCTGAATCTGGTGTGCAAGCAGGAGTATGCATTGTCTGAAGACGATTTAGCGGCTATGTGCCAGAGCTTGAGTACAACAGTGATAGCACGACCAAAAAGACGTATTTGACAACATTTTTCAGGATTCAGGCGGCTTTTCGTTCTATTTTGCGGTGAAGACATCATATTCCGTTGGGAGAGCATATGGCTACGCTGGACAAAGTTTATGAGATTTTCAAGCCTGGGGAGCATTGGGAGATTTACAACAGTTGCGCAGAGATGAGCCCGGCGCTCGCAGAGCAGAACGGCGTCGTCCAGGTGATAGCGGTACGGCCAGAGTCGCTTATCATTGATATCATGGGACAGCTTGACAGCGCGTGCCTCGAGTTACCGAACGCAGCTGACATTGTGGGTACCGGGTACGGTTATCTCAAATTCAAGGTGTCGCAGGCAACGCAGACAGATGACACAGTTGAATACGTAACAATGCGCAAGGTTTCGCCGACAACGGCTCGGTTGAGACCGCTGTATGAATCTGAAATTACGGAAAAAGGTCGGTACGTTCGAGCGTGTCGAAACGGAGAAGCAGGGCTGCTCGAGGAGCTTTGGACAACTGGGAAATTGACGAGGCTGAGCCCAGCGGAAATTTGCTACGGGTTCGAAGCAGTACAGGATGTTGATGACACAGACGTACACGGATGGATTCTAGAACATTTTAAGACGACAGTCGGGATACAACAGAGCGTCGACAAGAAATTGCGATTTGCTTTGAAGACTGGAAATGTAGCTAAAGCAAAATGGCTCATCATGCGAGCTACTGTGCCGGCCAACGTCGTGCTAGCGCAGATTTCAGCAGCACGTGAAGGGAATCTCGAGTTCATGAAATGGCTGTTTTTAGAGTCAAGGATTCCGGTGGCGATTGATGTGTATGCTATTGAAGCAGCGATCGGCGCAAAGCAGGCAGAGATGACGGACTGGCTGCTGAACACAGCGCCACGGATGATGAAAGTAGCCGCGTTTAAGTACGGCCTGAAGGTCATACAGCCTGAAATAGACCGAGATGCATTTCAAGAGTATGCAGAGTCAGTACGGACACGGGAAAAGAAGAAGGGGCCGAGACGGAAGCTGAAAGAGCTGTGAAATTGGGTCAAATGCGGAAGCAAGAAGATTAACCGACGGACTTCGACAGGAAGACGTTAGACTAAGTATCGATGCCTAAACTTTCTATGCTTTAGCTAGAAAATATGGGCATCGGTAGATAGTTTCTTCCTGTGAATTAAACACCGATGATATTCGACTTCTCGATCGATATTCCAATAGATCATCTATAGGAGATCAGAGAATGAATATCGAAAATCTTGAGAAGAAATACCATACCGCAAGTCATAGGACGTATTCATGCCAGTATCATGTGATCTTCTGCCCGAAGTATCGTCGTCGGGTACTTGTAGGCGGAATTGACGTTCGACTTAAAGAACTGCTAATCGAAAAACAAGTTGAGTATCACTATGTTCTGCTGGCGGCTGAAGTTATGCCGGATCATGTGCATATATTGATCGACGTTGATCCCTACTGGCCGGTGCACCGGGTTGTGACGAACATAAAAGGCTATCTGAGCCGGATTTTACGGGATGAATTTCCGAAGCTAAAGTCCAGACTTCCGAGTCTTTGGACTCACGGCAAATTCATCTCCACCGTCGGTTCGGTGTCGCTTGAAGTTGTTAAGCAGTATATCGATAATCAAAAAGGTCGAATTCAGTGATTGTTAATCGCGGATACGCATACCGAATCTATCCGACTAAAGAGCAGGAGCAGCTGCTGATCCAGTTTATCGGTTCATACCGATTTACGTGGAACTGGGCTCTCGCTCGTTGGAATACCGATTATGCCGATACCGGCAAAGCGGATATGTACTCGATTAAAAAAGACTTTAATTCACTGAAGAAAACCATCGACTACGCATGGCTAAAACAGATGCCGTGTCACATTTCGGATGCGACACTTAATCTCGGTAACGCATGGAACCGCTATTTCAAGAAAGTCAAAGGTGCCGAACGACCGACATTCAAAAAGAAACAAATCGCGGAAAGCTGTCCAATCATCGGTAAAGTCCTCGTTGACGGCAAGAACGGCCGAATCTTCATTGGTGGATCGAAGCTCGACATCAAAGCGAGAATTCACCGTGCTATACCTGGTGCTATCAAAGCTTCTGTCGTTAAACGCAACGCGGCTGGGCAATGGTTCATCGTCTTCAAGGTTGCGTTCGACGAGCTTCAGTCATCGGCTGGTAAACAGCTTCAACCGTCTATCGGCTACGACCTCGGACTAAAGGATCTTCTGGCACTGTCTGATGGCACGAAGATTTCCGCGCCGAAGTTCTATAAGAAGGCTGAAAAGAAACTGGCGAAGCTTCAACGTTGTCATGCAAAGAAACAGAAAGGCAGCAAAAACCGTGAAAAAGCTCGGCAGAAAGTAGCGAAGCTGCATGTCCACGTCGCGAACCAACGGAAAAACCTTGCGCATCAAATCTCCAACAGACTCGCCAGTGAGAACCAAGCGGTGGCCTGTGAAGATTTGAACGTCAAAGGCATGGGTCGCGGACTGAAAAGCATGCATAAATCGGCACATGACGCTGGGTTCGGGCAGATCACTGGACTGATGGCGTACAAATGCGCTCGTGAAGGCTGCGCTTTCGTTAAAGTGAAGCGCTTTGTCCGCAGCACTGGTGTCTGTCCTAATACGTTACAAAACCGAGCAGTGAAACTGCTGCTCGGTGAACGGAACTGGACTTGCAGCTGCTGCGGGATCAAGTGGGACCGCGACATCGCAGCTGCTAAAGTCATCGAACAACTAGGCCGGGACGCGGCCAAAGTTAAGCCTGTGGAGACAGGAACCTCTACGTTTTCGATCAAATCGATTGCGCAAGCTCGGTCTGCGAAGCAGGAAGCAATTCATGCCGAAGCTAGAAGTTTCACAGCTTTAGCGTGAAAAGTACGTCACCGTCTCGACCATCGCCTACGGCGACGGGTCAACGCGTCACACCGAAATCAGCAACGATGCAGATGTTTTCGACTTTGTGTTGTGCGGAGCCCAGCGGCCAGTTCAAGATCGGATGCATCGAGTCGGCTGATGAGCTCAGGCGAAAACCTTCCGTCAGCGACTAATTGAACCATGCACGGGGACTGTTGGATCCGTTCGATCGATACGCCGGCGACATGAAGCTGATTTACGGCTTCAAGAAACGAGACGATTGCAGGGTTGTAGACATCATCCGACATATACCAATCCGTGTCTTTTGAATTTATTTTTACCAAGACAGGTTGTTTCGACTCAAGCACTAACCATTTCAGCGTTTCAAGCTGCTCCCATGCTACCGCTTGTTCGACGGCGCTGTAATCGTCTACAGTGAGGTCTACGAATTGCCCGGAATCCTGCACTAACCAACGCAGGACATTGAGCTGACCGCTTGCTATTGCAACTTCATGTGGAAAACGATCATCTCGGTCGCGGTCAGTCATCAGATCCGGTAGCAGTCCATCGCGTTTTAATTGTTCAAGGACGTCGATTCGTCCGTATGTGCATGCTTCGTAGAGATTCATCTGAATCACGCCTCCAGCTTTAGTCAATCGATTGTTCTTATTCAATCGCTCGTTTGCCGGAAACTAGATGGAGTGCTCTAAGAGACGCCGGCTTCGTTGTTGGAAGGATCCCCACATCCAAAAATCTCGAGGGCCAGGAGCGGCTTGCCGCGTCGTTTTCGTGCACTTGTTGGCTTCTCACGGCTGAATCGCGCACAGATTCCCGTACACGGGAATACCCGTTCGATGCGCGAGGGCACGGGCGAATTCGAGCGCGTGGAATTTGGTATTGAAGTCGCAGACGCATTCAACCCCCTCACCCTGTTTGTGGGTGTACGCACTGAAAAACTCCGCATCAGTTTCCTTGATTACGTCGACGACACCATCAGCTTCGCAACAGCCGGCGACCTCAATCGTGTCGACATCCACGAGATCGACATCGTGCAACAGAGATTCGAGGTGATGCCAGACCCATGCTTGATACCCGAGCACGGTGCCATCAGCCGCAACGTCGGTGCGCCAAGCCGTGATGTCGAAGAACTTGTGTTCGCCGTGGTGATGGTATTCCCATGATGTGTTGTAAGCGGTTGGAGTTGGTGTGTCCGGTGGGTCAAGGTTCCAGAGCACCTGGCGCACCAGCGCACGTAAGGTGAAGAACTTTTCGCTGCGCTCGGGATCATCTTCGCTGACGTTTTCGATGAAACTCCAACAAGCTTGCAGAGCGGTGTACGTACGTGGGTCGTACGGGGGCGGAGGATCTTTATCGAGTAGACGCCTGATGTCGGGTATGAGCTCGGCGAGGAATTCGACGGCTTCGCAGCCGTTGATTTCGTCACCGAGGAATTCGCTGGCTGGGTCAGCTTGCGGAAATTGCTCGAGGATTTCGGCGAGCATTTTTCGTTCCGGTGTGTGCGGCATGGTGGCTCCTTTTCAGTGGGACAAAGATGGACGAGTGTTCGCGTTGCTGATACCGCGATTAATACCGACTTGACGACCGTCCGCCTGCCCTCGCCCGTACGCGTCGGTGTTGATGAAGCTACGGCGGCTTTTAACTGTACGCAGAACACCGAGTTCACTCATCGCCCGTTTGATCAGTGCATCTTTGACTGGGACGAGAGCCGTGCTCGTTACTGGTGTTTGGATTTTCTGCTCGCGAAGGCGGAGTGATATCGTGGATACCGCGCCGAGAAAATAGGATTGCTGCTGAAGCGTACGTTCACGCCCGGTAATGCGGTCATCGACATGATGTTTCAGGAAGTTCCGACCGAGCTTGCGGACGACATGGTGCAGGTAGTTGAACGTGTAACTCGCTACCGCTACGTCAGCACCGATGCCAATAAACGCCATTTTACCGGAAGCTGGATAGTGCACGGTTTGACAGTCGAAAGCAGTGCTTACGCCAGCGCACAAGTACCGTAACCACTTTGGGAGGTTCTTCGGTACAACAACGTCGATTTTATCGGCTGAATCTGGTTTGTCGGTTGTATCGAGGTCTGACATTGCCAGGTTATGTTCGGACAGCAATCGCTGAGCGTGACCAGCGGCGAGAGCCGCTTCGTGCTCGTTGGAGCTGGTCGCGAGAGCGAGTAGTTTTTTGATTTTTTCTACTACTGCAGAAGTTTTGTCGTCCATATGGGTCGGTCTCCGGGAAATTTCTTAGTTTTCAGCCGCGATCAGCTTGTTTTCGATACGGGCTTTCTTCTTCCAGATACGACGAGAACTGTTTTTTCCGCGATCAGCTTTCGAACAACGATCCGAAGTTGCGAACCCAAATTTCTTGATGTCCGCTTTGTCCGGAAAACTTGCTTCCGGAACGCGTGGTACTCCATAAGCTTTCATGTGACACCTCAATTTTTTAGTGCTTTCTAGTGACACTTTTCCAGCTAAAGCATGGAAACTTCTGGGCTACAGAACCCAGTTGAATCAATGTCTAACTGCGCTGCACCTGGTGGCACTGAATCAGGCTCCCGAAAGCGTAAACCTTCAGGGTCAACAACCCGTTCCCGGATGTTGATAGCAGCGTTGACATCGGCATTGGCCTTGAAACCGCACTTGACGCAGACAAACCTTGACTGCGTGGTACGGTTGTCTTTACAGACGTGACCACACCGAGAACAACCTTGTGACGTGTAAGCAGGTTTAATCAACTTCACCGCTATGCCGAGTTTTCGGCACGCTGGAATCAGCGCGACGCGTAACGCAGCGAACGGGAATGACGACTTTAACCTGCGGTTTCGTTCTTTTTGTTTCTCTGTCCAAGCTTTTTTGATGTCGCTGGTCAGCTTAGTGAGATCTTCAAGAGACAAGACAGCGACTCCGGTTGAGTCCAGATGCTGAGCGATCTTACTAGCCAGCTTCCGAACAAAGTCTTTGCCGTAATCAGATTCTTTCTTCTTGAGTATTTTTTCAAGTTGCGGACCGTCTGGTCGCTTCAGCCGATCGCGAAGATGGCGCTTGCTGTCATGATACTGGCCCATTTTAAAGTGCTTGCCGTCGTCGAGAACCATCTGGTCAAGGTTCATATCGAGACCAGCCGTGAGACCATTACTTTTCAATGCTGGAAGCTGCTCCGTAATTGTTACCGAGGCAAAGATGCACAGGCAGTCTTTACGAAGCCGACGATACAAAGTTACTTGATCTATCGAGACAACTTCCGGTCGCTGGAGCTGTTCGGTCGGATATCTACCGGCGAGCGCATAATTTTGATACACAACTCGGCGACCTTTTTTACCGTCCGGTGCTTCAGTTTTTACGGGTACGCGCAGCCAGTACGTCCAGTGGTTTTTAGTCTCTTCGATGTCTACGGACTGTTTATCCAGAAAGAGTACGCCGCCGGATTTAGTTGCGCGTAGAAATTTAGCTATATCGTCTTTGTCTCTGGACGGCAGTGTCCGTTGAACAAGTTGCTGAGTCGGTTTTGAATACATCTCAGGTTCAGCCGCACGAGCTGCTCTATAGAGTTCCGTGCCGAGTGCGTGAATCGCTTGTATCGGGTCCAAAGAGTCTTTTAAGGCTATTTGTCCGATTTCTCGAACAGTATCCGCAATGCGCTGCATTGCGCCGAGCGTCTGATGGAGCGAGATCATCTTAGCTGAGTTACCAACAACACGGAAAGTGAGAGTCCGGTGCTGTGTATTCCCAGTCGATTTGTTTTTTGCAAAACTCGCCATTGTGCGCTCCAGACGGATTACTTACTTATCTGGAATTACACGCGCGCACGCGCAAGTGAAGTCTCTTTGAGACTTCTGAACCCGGTCTTAGACGCGTTCGTTGGCATTGACGTCGATTTATTATTTATTGCGAATGGGTCTTTGCACGAGCTTCATATCCCAGCTAAAGCATGGCATCTTTGGCTCGAGGTTTCGGTAAGACGATTATGAACCTCTCGCGGCCCAAGTACAGTGTTTTTAACACAAAACATCAATTATTTTAGCAAATTGGCGTAGCAGGCGTAGCGCCGGGTATTACCGCCCTCGACCATTTCTGACCGCTTTAAGCTCTGCTTCAGCAAAGGTTACGTATTCGGTACCCCGCTCCCACTCAAGAGAACCTTCTTTTTTATCGTCAAGCCATACGCCTTTTACCTTTTTAAGTCTGGACTCGTAAAATGTAATCAGTTCTTCTTGAGTCATGATTGTTACCTCCATAATCCGTTGTTTCAGTGCCGCGATTTATCCGACTGAGTCCAAGCACGAGAAGTGTGTGGGGCGGTTGGATTGGCAGATTTCGTCTAAGGTGATTATGAACTCCTCACTGCCCGTGTACACGGTTATTTAGCAAAAAGTGCAATTATTTTAGTTGTTTGACGACGTGTGCAATGATGTTTCCTCAGAGCGACACTTCAGTCTACTTTCGTGCGAATATGTAGTTTTTGGACTGGATATCGAATTCAAACGAAAAGGAGAAAAAAGTGAAGCGTATTATCTCAACAGCAGTGACGGTAGTATTTGTTCTAGGGTTGGTCGGAAGTGCATTGGCGGTAGGTCCAGCAGTAATCGAGCTCCCGGCGTCGATGGGGAAAGTGACGTTTCCGCACAAGCTGCATCAGGACGTACTGAAGGATTGCAAAAAGTGTCACGCTCAGGCACCAGGCAAGATTAAGGAGATTGGAAAGTTCTGGGCACACGAGACATGTCGGCAATGTCATGTGGCAATGAAGACTGACGGCAAGACGACTGGGCCGACGAATTGCAGCGGAGGTCACAAGAAATAGAGGAGTCAAAGGCCGGAGACGAGAGTTTCCGGCCTTTCTGCGGTTGTGACCATGCTACGACGGCGGTCGTGCCGCCATCGGCGTCGAAGGTTGGTCAAGTCGACTCTTCGATCTAGATTACGGCAGATTGACTAAATCAGCACAAGAGGAGAAGAAAACATGCCATCACAATCCGTAACTGAAATTAAAGCAAAAATGACTATCGGACTCATCATAGCAGTGCTGCTGGCGCTCGGATTATTGATCTTAGAGTACTTTCTGTTAGCGAAGCACGTGATTCCGATGATCTCGGAACTGTTTTCAGTGCCAAGTGCATACGCGATGAACGAAGGACATTCGCTGAAACGGGTGATCAGTCAAACAGGTCTGACGATGCAGATAGTCGGAGAAACGCTTTCGCCACTACTCGCGGCGGCGTTGGTTCTTCGTATCGGCATCGGGAGTCCAGAGCTGTGACGCGAGATTCCGTCGGAGAACTCAAGGCATGTTGCGCGGCCCGAACACTTGCATTTCTTGATTCTGATACAGCATCAAAGCCATCGAAACATCACTTGCATCAAGTGAAGACGAAGAGGCGATGACACGCGCTTCAAGCTCGGTTTCTCGTACGTAGTAGTATAAACCAGCACGTAACTGGATCACGTCCCGGAGCAGTGATACAGACGATTTCAGAGCAAAAAGGTACGGTGGATTCCATCGTACTTTTGTCGTCCCACCATCGAGGGCGTCGAGCTGCGCCGCTTTTTGCGGCAATTGGTATGTGGTGAAGTCAAGTAGATAGCCGCCGAGCTCGAGCCAAACATGGAACGCGACACCCGGTTGAGGCGGCATGTCCGGAAGCGGTGCGTGAATAATCACATCCGAGTTACCGTTACCAACCCGCCAGCCGGCAAAGCCTACAGTCAACGTTGACTCGAAACCGAGCTGCGCAAGAAGAGTTTGAGCGAGTGCAGAATGAATGAAACAGTCCGTACCGAAATTACCGCTTGCCGCAGTCAGGAGACGACGAAGAGCTGAGGAGATATGCGACAAAACAAGTGTAGATGGTATTTTCTGGTCGGCATGTGCCACAGGCCGGCGCTTAAGCTTGTTGCTCATGATCGGCCTCCTCAGCGATTTCAGCATCGAAGTTGATCTCAGCCATCCGTAGACATTTAGCAAAGTCAACCTCGTTAGAAGCCGTGAGATGCATCAGATCGGTGATCAGGTCGGTCAAGTTTTCTTCGTGGCTCGCTGGGTTCGATGCTTCGCACAACTGTTCGGTAATGTAGAAAAACAGTGTCGCTTCAGCACGACGTGAGCGGCAGTCATTGTTTGCTGTCACTGGGCACCTCCCGGCAATCAAGAGTATCAAAGGTATCAAGAGCCGTTATCGGTGTGCTCTTCGTCTCGCAACGGAATTCGGAGTGTTTCAAACTGAAACTCCAGAAGAAATCGTCATGAGTCACGTTCAGGCATACACAGTCGATACGACTGTCCTCATCGTCAGGTGTTTTCAACGGAGTCCGGCCATTGTCCAGGTAGTCGGTGTCGTAATCAGTAGCCATCACGGTGATGTCATTATCAAAACAGACGAGCTTGTAGATTTCATTACCAAGCTTAAGTTTGCAGGTATTGACTACAGTGCACATGTCACGGATGAGCTGTATGTCGGATTGAGTCAGGTCGACGACGGCATGATCAAAGCCGTTGAAGTTGTCATCAGAGACAGAGACGGGCAGTATTAGGCGTTTGATTGAGGTCGGCACGTTATGTCCTTTCATTCCTTTTGTTGAGGTTATTAGCGCGACAGGCAGCGATCCAGTTGTTCGCGTTTTCGGAGTCAGTCGGTGAAATCGCATCCAGGATCTCGTCAGGGCAGTTGTGGTAGTTAGGCCCACAACTTTGGTCCATATCTTTGTAGCCAAAGTTGTAATCACGGTCTCGTGGGCAGAAGTGGATCAGGCACATAGCGGCGAAGTTGTATGGTGGGCTACCGTCTTTCGGGATCGCGGTGCAGAGCATATAGACTTCGCGGCGGAAGTAGGTTCGGCAGAGAAGAATCTTGAAGTGATCATTTTCCCACTGGTCACGGAAGAAGTCCTCAATCGTCTGCCCTCTCCTTTTGTGAGTATATGTCCAGCCCATTCTCAGCTCCTTTTAGTGGTTGTTTTGAGGATCTCTTCAGCGTCGATGTCATCGCTCAAGTTGACGGTGATGAGATGCGAATTATTTCGCTATCATCAGATTTACGAAGGCATTCGCTATCAGGCCGTATTCCTGGGTGATAACGGTGCTCATGCTCTTTCCATCGTCTTCATAATTTCCGTGTCGCTCGTGCAGCAGGCAATCAAGTTTGAAGACGTCCAGCTCAAGACAGTTGGTGAGGCACATCAATCGCGTGTCGAGATAGCTGTGACCGTTGCGGACGTTGAAGAGGCTGTTTAGAAGTTTGGTAAATTCCGGGATTGATCTCGGTCGGCAGACGAGCGTAGTCGGTGCGCCGTGCATCAGATGCTCGTCGAGCTCAGCCTTGATGACAGTAGAGTCTTCAACACGACGTGGTGTCGTGGATGATTCTTTCAAATCGTCAGTCGTAGTCCATCGTGACTTCCCGCAACGGGAACCGCCCATTCCAGTCTTCAATTTGCTCATGGTCGGTCTCCGGAAGTAGGTTCAGGTTTCAAAAAGTTAAGCCGGCATTCAGCTCGGCTGTACACGGCGATGTAGCAAGTTTCCGCAGGCAGTTCCGGATACGCGAGACCCCATAAGATCGAAGCTTCGAGCAAACCGCCAGCTGTCATAGCAAAACGACCGATTGCGCCAAATCCGGTACAGTCGGAACTTTCCGCGACGGAACGTAATTCCGTGCAGCATCTTTGTTTGAACTCATCGCCTGTCTCAGCGCTGAGTTTCGAAATCGTCGCCAATATTTTTGCCATGGTTTTAACCTTTCGTTAATGAGTGTTTACGGGGTTCGGAGCCGATTACCACCGGCTATCGCATTCAAACGCTCAACCAGATCAGCACGTTTGAACTCAAGATGTAGGTTCCCGTTCATGTAACCTTTGAACTTGAAATACGGAGTCTCGCCTAAACCGTCCGGACTATCGACAATCGCGCAATACAACGCACCGTGATACGATTTCACCGGACCCAGCCCGTCAATCATCGAAAACACATTATCGAGTGCAACGAGATACTTTTCACGGGAACGGCAGACTTGATATTTTCCGCGATTCCATCCCTTTTCAACGATCCAAGTCAGAATGACTTTCCGCCCCAGCTCAAATTCCGTGTTGGTCTTGTGTCGGCTGTTATGAGGCCGTAGATAATCGAAAACTTCGTTGACGGCCTCTTCCAGGTAGGTGTTCACGTTCGCGGCAGACTGTTCAAACATCGCGAGGATGTTGTCTTCAGTGAGGTCTGGGAGGTCTTTACCATCTTCAAGTTGCCTATCGAGTTCATCGCGTCGTTTGATGGACAACAGGCGCCGAAGTTCCATCCGTTCGACAATGCAGCGCCAAGCATCTTTTTTGATTTTCTTGTTGACCCAGGTAGAGGCTTCCTTACCGACTAAACCGTGCATCTCGCGATCGTTGGTTTTGAAGTTATAGCCAGGCGCGTCCAGAAAAGCGTTGCGAAGTCGGCCTTGAGCGGCTTCAAGCATGCCGTAGGCCGTAACGATGTCCTGGGTTGCTTGCTGGTAAGTGTTGATCATCACAGTCAGCGTTTCGCGTTTTGTGATGTCAGTAGATGAAATCATAAGAGACCTCTTTCGACGAAAGACAAATACCCATCAGTTCCGACTATTATATGATCGAGTACTCTCACACCGAGAAGATCGCCAGCTTCTTTCAACCGGCGAGTGATAGCAATGTCTTCAGCAGACGGCGACGGGTCACCGGTTGGGTGGTTATGTACCAAGAAAAGGGCAGCTGCGGACGAAGAACCCAGCGCTGCTTTGAATACCTCTCGCGGATGGACGATCGTTTGGTTGAGGCTACCGACTGACACTAAATCAAGAGCAAGGATCCTGTTTTTACCGTCCAGATGGACGGCGAAAAAGTGTTCTTTAACTTCATTATGCAGAAAACTGAATATTTCGGCTACATGAGCAGGAGACGTGTACCGGTGGTCAGCGCGGAAATATTGGACTGCTTCTTCGCGCACTTCTAAAGTTTCCATAGTCACCCTGATTTGCTTGAATTTAATGCAACGATACGGGACGTTAATAGTCTCAGGTCCAAAAAGTGTGTCGATTGTGGTTGTCTTCATGTTCTGGTTCCTTATTCGGCAGCAACAGCTGAGGTCAGATCGATTGTGCTCAGGTCTAGCGTGATCGTATCGCCATTTGGAAACTGGAAATCGGCGGAATATGAGGTTCGGAGCTCGCGGGGCGAGTATGAGGACAATACCTCACAACCGCCCTGCAGACAGCTTTTAGCGACGTCGGCGAGTTGCCGCTTTCTGACGATGTAGGAATAGATTGCCATGACGGTTACTTTGCAACCGCAACAACACGTTTGGAATCTTTCGGTCTCCAAGTGACTTTCATTGATGACAGCGCTTTGGTCAGCAGTGACCAATCGTCGGTTGAAACTTTCTTCTGCGATGACACTATGGAGCGTTTCAGGCCGTCAGAAGATTGGAGCGTAACGTGTAGTAAAACTCGATCGCCGGCAGGATTTTCAGCGAAAGTAGCACCGACCGCGTCTTGACCGCAGATCTTGAGGTTGTCGAGTTTGATCGAAGCCAAATAATACCCGACAAGACCAAGACGACTCTTGAGGGTCGAAGAGATTTTTGGAGTTGGAGTACTATCAACTACTGCTTTCGGTGCGTCCTGGGGCAAAACAGGAGCTCCGGTAGTTACAGCAGGAGTAGTTTTGACGGTTTTTTGTCGTGGCGACGCCGTAGTCGATTCAGTTGTTGAAGACGTAGTGACAGGTGCTTCTGTGGTGGTCAACGCTGGTGAGCAATCGGTGGTAGGTGCGATGCTTTCCGTGTCGACGTGGAGCAAGTTGATCGACGCAGGCGAGTCAACCGTGGTGGTAGATGCAGCGGAAGACTCGGTGTTAAGTGCAGCGGCTTCCGTATCGACGTGGAGCAAAGCCGTCTCATCAACCGATTCAGGCAAATCAGTCGAATCAACCGTGGTGATATGGTTTGTGGCAGACTCGGTGATAGGTGTAGCGGCTTCCGTAGCGACGCCGGAGTTTGAAGGTGGATCTTCCTTTATACTATGGGTGCTGGCTGCTGCTTCCCATGCCGCGAGTGCGTCGGTGTATTCCGACTGGTCGGGTGTGTAAGTGATACCGTCAAGGCTTTCATTGGCTTTGCGCAGCGGGTGACCAGGGCAAGTCAAGCCGTGTCCGGCGTACCGGGTGAGTACGGCGAGTGCCGCGTGTTCGGTTGCGCCGCAGACACAGTCGGCGGAAAAAATTGCGCGTTTGCTGCTATCCATCTGATCGGTACGTGAGGTTATTTTCAGCGGTCCTACGATATGTCCGGTCGCGTCTTTCTTCTGTGGTGCCATTGTGAGTCTCCTTTTCGTGTGTAACTTAGTTTTTATTAATCATTAACCTGAATGCAGTTTGGACCCTTTTTCATACGATGTACAACCTTATTTACATATTTTTTTTCAATTAATTCCAGTGGTTATCGGAGATTAGCTCGGTAGCATTGACACCAACCACCAGAAGATGTGGCTAGAGCGGGTAAACCGTGGGGAGCAGTATGAAGTCGCGAATGCCCCCGAAGTACTTGCAGATCAGCGAGGTACTCGTAGACCGGTAAAAGAGTTTTTTTTTAGAGAAATGAGTTTGTCGAGCCGAATTAAGCATCGATAAGCTTTTCAAGCGCTTTCTACTAAACAGAAGTGATTACGCTAAAAGATTGGAGAGGGAGACATGTTTCGTTTCTGACGGGGTTTCGTTTACACGTGCTCGCGGTTAAAGTTCCAAACTCGAGCTTATCAACGAACTTATCAATCATCGCGGTCTTTGCGTTCGGTACGAGCGATAATTCTCCGTGGTCCGGTGATCAGCCATTTAGCGTATGTCGCGTCGCGTCTTTTTCTGTGGTGCCGTGACGTCCTAGCATCACTGAAGTGACGCTCTTCTCGGTTCTAACTCCGAGATCGGCGTTGGTTTCAGATCTGCATTCTCGGTACTTTGCAAGCCTGAGTCAACCGCGTCGCTACGCGGCATCTTCTCAGAACCTCCCATCTCAAGAACCGTCATCGGGACTTTATCCGTTGACGTATCGGCTGCACGGTTAGCGTGATGTTTGGACCAGCTACCGATTGTTTTCGGTACCTTGATACGCGTCACTCGTGCATTTCGCGGGTCGTCTACCCGCGTGTTTCGAATATTCGCAGCCGCGTTGACGTCCCGGTCATGGACAGTTCTACATTTCGGACAGGTCCATTCGCGGATCTTCAACGGTAGCTTGTCAGCTTTGTAGTCGCAACCAGATGTTGAGCAGCATTTTGAGGATGCAAAGTATTGGTTTGTTTCTTCGTACTCGCTGTTATACCAGGCAGCTTTGTATTTCAGGATCCCGCGAAATTGGCTCCAACCAGCGTCGGATATCGATTTCGCGAGGCAGTGGTTACGAACCATGCCACGGATGTTGAGTGTCTCAGCAACAACAATCTTAGACGACGCCAGTATCTTGTTCGCGGTGTCGTGGTGAAACTGTTTCCGCTGGTTCTTTGCGTGTCGATGTAGCTTGGCGATTGACTGCGACAGGCGACGGTAACGTTTGCTGTATTTTTCTCTGTTAGACTGTTTTCGCTGCAGCGCGGCAAGTTTGTCTTCAGCTTTACGGTAGAAGCGCGGATTGTCGATTTTGTATGCGTCAGTGTCGGTCTTAACAACCGCGAAATGATTGAGGCCAAGATCAATGCCGATAACTTTGTTGCGGGTGCCAGCGGCGAAGATTTGCAGATTCCGCTTCAGCTGGAGTTTCTCTAGTGGAACGATAGCGGTGAACGTCAAGAACCATTTACCGTGATCGTTGAGAACGCGAGCATGGTAGTGGTTCAGGATTCCATAGAACTTGTCATGTTTCTTGATGCGGACGTATTCACCTGGGCATCGAGCTAAACCAACCGAGTGAAATGACCGCGAGAATCTGGTCCAACTCACCTGAAATGAATCCGTAGGACGTTTATGCTTGTAGGCTGGAGCTCCAGCCTTGGAAATCTTCTTCATAGCCGAATATGTTTTTTCAAGGTCTTGAGCGGCGCTGTGTGTGCAGGATGTCGGAACGTCATAGAGCCAACCGCTTTTGTCGGTCTTTTTTAGCTGAGTCAGTTCCCGGTTGAGATTATTTTTTGGAATTTTGATACCAGCCGCGAGTCGTTGTTGAGATGACGTTAACAGGTAATTCCAGACGAAACGCCGAGCCGTCAACTGCTTCCGGAAGAAAAGCTTTTGTTCGAGAGTCGGAAGTAACTCGACTTTATAAGCGATCGATGCTGTGTCCATGTTAAGTAATACATGGGCGCGCGCGAAAGAGATGCGGATCGTTGGATAAATATCCGATCGGTTGAGGTTTCGGCATTTTCGTATGTTCTAGTAGATAGACCAATTTCGCGCAGGATTCGTTGTTCGCGAAGTAGCTAGCCTCTTCTCCTTACTAGGTACAGAAGCGTCGAAGTACCTCTTACTTCAAGTAGCACGGAAGTGCCTCCCCTCCCGGAAAGGTGCATTACCGTTATCAGTTAAAAGTGGGGTTCTCGAGCTTATCGATTAAGCCCGATATCGTTGACACATTCACTATCGAAGTAATAGTCAGCGATCAGCTTTGAGAGAGCGTTATAGCTTCCGTTGAAGCAGATCAGCGGGCAACCAGCTGGGCCGTTCTTTTTGATCACTGCCAACGTTAGGCAGTTATCAGTTAGATAAGCGACGAATTGTGGGTTGTCATGCTCGAAAACGTCGAGGTTGACGTGGTAGTTGAAGTCCATTTTGTTAACCCTCTCTCGTAGATGTTGGAGCAGTGCAAGCTTTGCAGAGTCGGTTCGTATCGACGTCAATGGTGTAATCGTTGTTTTCAAGAATGCTCCAGAGCAAGCGTTTCGCCTGGGTGAAGTTAACATCATCGTCGTAACCAATTTCGTGTTCAATGAGACAGCCGGTAACTGTCTCAAGCGCTTTGATTGCCGTAGCAACGGCTTGTAGAATTGGTCTAGCTATCTTGTTTTCCGGCGAATGGATTAAGCTCATAGTTAAGTCCTTGTTAATCTTCGTTAATAAGCATGATAGTCAGCACAGGCTCGCCGGCATCGCCTGGGCCACAGACAAGCTTGAGTCGGTGCTCAGTTCCGTTCTCGCAAAGCGGTAAAGTAATCTTAAAGAAGAGATGTTCAGAGCCAGTGTTACTTTGTGTTCGGATAGCCGTGAATGCCATGAAAGCCAAATCCCAGACATAGACATCAGGGCAATCAAGGTCTTCAGTTTTAGCGGTGTTCTCAATGAGAGCCCATACCGATTCCGTGCAGCAGAGGTTCCACTTGAACATTCTTGTATCGGATGGAAAGCTGCTCGAGAGGTCGACCAGGACACCGTCGACGACAGCTTGCGCCCGGGTGTAGGTAAAAAGTACGTTAGACGTAGAAGATGGGTCGTTATCTAGTGCAGTGTTCATATTTTCCTCCATGGAGTCAGTGAGTTGTGTACCATTGCGGGATGCCGTCAACGATGGAAGGGACAGGAGTGCCGAGAACATAAACACCGGAAGCACCAGCCGCTGCAGCATCGATAAGAGTGAAGAAGTAAGCCGGTTTACTGTTGACGTAACCAGAAACGGGTAAGGTCTGAATAATTTGCGCTCGGGTTTTTTCATGTGCGGTAGCCATAAAACTCTCCTGAAATCAGTTAGTTGCATTACCTAGATACAATATGAACCTTTTCTAATGCTATGTACACGTTTATTTGCAATTGTTTTTGCTTTTTTATTCATTATTTTCGCGTAGTTAGATGATGCACAGCTTCAGCTGGCATAGGATGTCGCAGACGGAGAAAACAGAAAAGGACAGCAGAAATGCCGTCCTTTAGTGGAAGGGATTATGAAGTTCGGAGAAGATTATAAGAACCATGACCAAAATTGCCATGCTTTCGCTGGGAAATATAGGTCATGATTTGATTACAACAACTACTCAACGAAGTCCGACTCTCACGCGTGTGCACACGTATTTCTATATCAAGACAATGATATGGAGTACGGCGTGGCGAGCTATTCGACAAAACAATTACGCACCGGCACGCGACAACGAGCACTTACCTTCCGAGTAGTCGGTAACGTTGATAAAATGACAGATCTACATTCTGCACTCGGCGCAATGCAGCGTATTGCCGACACGGTACGAGAAAACGGTCAAGTAGTACTGTCTTTTGCGGCTAATTCCGCTGATCGAATCTATGACTTGTCAAAAGAGCTTTATGCGTCAGCTCGTATTGCTGAACCGGAGATGTATTCAAAACCGACTCAGCAACTTGTTCAGCGAACACTGCCGTCAAGAGATAGAGCTGATATCGCTAAATTTTTACGATCTAAAACATCTCACGGCACATTGATTCTTGATAAGCAGTCTATCGATATCAAGAAGTCGGGTAACCGATGGACGTACTGGTTACGGATACCCGTCAAAACTGAGGTACCGGAAGGCAAAAAAGGCCGCCGAGTCAGCATCTTCCGGTTAGGTTTTTGCACCACGCTTCTTACGCTTCAACTGTCTAATTTTGTTTGATTTACCTTGTTTTATTGCTCTTTGGCTTTGTTCTTCTGCTGCCTCATTTGCAATCTGATTGCGTAATTCACGTACTCTGGAGATGCTAACCGGTTCCTGATGCTGTTCCCGGCAATAAATAGCAAGCAGCAGATAGGTTATGAGGCCGCCAAGTATTTGAACCATGAGACCGTATTCGCTTCTGGCAATCAGGTGATACACCTTGAGGTGGCGTTTCCACCAGCCGAAGAATGTCTCAATGTTCCAGCGCAGCTTATAAACCTGGGCCACTTCTTCTGACGTCAGATCGTATCGGTTGGTTGCTACCCAGTAATCCTTGCCGTCAACATTGTAGCCAACAAGGCGCAGTTCTTTCTCAGTTTGGTTTACACCTTTGGTGCCGAGCAGCACTACGCTGTCATAGAACGCAATACTATCAGGATCGACGGTATTCTCTCTGATAACTGATTTGTGCGTATTCTCCTTGATACGACAGACAAAGAACTTCTCGGCAACCTGCCACTGATCAAAGTGATCATGTGACTGATAGCCACGATCCATGACGCCGGTTTCGCCTTTGTCGATGATCTTGTCAACAAAGGGTCGCTCGCCTTCTTTACCGTCGGAGAGGTATATCTTCCGGGGAATTCCTCGGTTGATATCGAAGCCGACATGAGCCTTGGCTTTCTTTGAACCACTGCGGTAATCGGCCCACTCCATGGACAAGACGGCATCTATCAAAGAGCCGTCTATGGATACCAGGTTGCCAAGGTGAGCATATTCATCGGGGAGTACTTTGCCGGCTCGCTTGACAAGATGGTTGAAGACCTCGGTAAGCTGTTCAAGGCCACGGTTGTTGATTGCCTCGAAGAAAGAGCTTTTTTTGATCCCCTTGGGGGGAGCAACACACTCCTTGGCAAAATCATTCTGTTCCAGCGCCTGGAGCAGTTCACTCCCGGAAGCGAACTCTTCCAAGTGATAGAAGATCAAGGCCTTGAGCTGATCATCAAAGGTCATTTGCAATGGTCGGTACCCCCTGGATTCAAGTTTGTTGTCTGACTTGAATCTCTCAAAAATCGGGGTAAGAAGCAATTTGAAAGCACGTGATTTTCGCCGTTGTTTCAGTCGTTTTAATGGCCGCATGTCGTAACTCCTTTAATATCGGATAGTTACGAGAGCGGGCCGGCCGATTTTTTACTCAATGTCAAGCAAAAATGCAGCATCACGCTGATTTTACAACTTTTTTACATTCTCAAAGAACAGTGCAAATACCTAACCGGAAGATGCTGCCGCCGAGTTGTATATCAGAACTACGCGCTCGCCGGTAAATATCCAACTGAACAGCTTCAGCGACCGGAAGTTGTTTCGATAGATCAAGTGACTATCTACCGTCGCCTTCGCAAAGATTGTCTGTGTATCTTCGCTTCAGTGGTTATCACTGAACAGCTTCCAACTTTGAAAGTTGACGGTCTTATCGCTGGTCTCGATATGAACCTTGACCGGATGGTCCTTGACGATGGCAAGCATTTCAAGATGAGCGCATACCATGACAGCAAGCGTCATCTTCGCGGTCGGATGAAACGCCCCGACGGGCCGCAGCTCGAGAAAGCGCTGAAAAAGAAAGAGTCCGACTACGGTAGAAACTTTGTCCGGAAGCTGGCGAGTAAGATCGCTCGCCATCTTGATTCAACTGGAATCTCCGTCTTGTCTCTTGAGGATCTCACCAAGCTGACCAGTGACATCAAGAAAGCTTGGACAGCAAAACAAAAAGAAAGAAACCGCCGGTTGAAGTCATCATTTCCGTTTTCTGCGTTACGAGTAGCGCTGATTCCAGCCTGCCGGAAACTCGGTATCACGGTGAAACTGATTAAACCTGCTTACACGTCACAAGGTTGTTCTCGGTG
>Ga0118677_10001957_pt1 | contig 42509 bp, 35 predicted proteins | sample AliMusrvi5mmetaG_FD_86154 | JGI IMG/M metagenome (GOLD analysis project Ga0118677, IMG submission 86154)
CCGCCATCCTGCAACGCGCCGCCACGGCAGGCATCACGCTGCTGGACACCGCCGCCAATTACGGCGCAGCCGAAAACGTCCTTGCCGGTCTGGACACCAAGCCTTTCCGCATTGTCACCAAAACCATCAATTTGAAAAACGGCCTCGATGCCGTGGTGGCGCGAGCCCGGCAATCCGCGCTGACACTCAAGGCCGACACATTGCTGGTTCACGCTGCCGCTGACCTCGCTGACGCAACATTCTGGCCGGCGTTGCAGAAGCTCAAAAGCGAAGGCGTCTTCCGCAAAATCGGTATCTCGGCCTATGTCGCGGACGACCCCGCCGTCCTGGCGGCCCGCTTCAAGCCCGATGTCATGCAACTGCCCTTCAGCCTGCTGGATCAGCGCCTGCTGGCAGATGGCACCTTGGGACGCCTGAAAGAGATGGGCGTCGAAATCCATGCCCGCTCGCTATTCCTGCAAGGTCTGTTGTTTCTGGATGACCTGCCACCAAAACTGCAACAGGCCGCGCCGCACCTGAAAAGCCTCAAGGCCAAGATCGCTGCGACGGGCGCAACGCCCTTGGCCGCGGCGTTGGGATTTGCCCTGTCGCGCCCCGAAATCGCCTTTGGCGTGGTGGGCGTCACAAGCCTGGGCGAACTGGATGAAATATTGGCCGCAACGATGCGCCCCTTGCCCGATCTGGACTGGGCGGCCATGGCGCTGACAGACGAAGTGGTTCTTACGCCGTCGCTCTGGTGAGCGCGTCCACGACGCGGCTCACATCGTCCTCGGTCATGGCCGGGAACATGGGCAAGGTCAGAAGCTGTTTCGACACCCGCTCCGCCACCGGGCAAAGACCCGGCGCATAACCGCGATTGCGATAATAGGAATGCGAGTAGACCGGCGCGTAATGGACGTTGGCGCCAATGCCCTCGGCCCGCAGTGCGGCAAACACGCGGTCGCGGTCCAGGCTGGCCGCCAACCGCACCACATAGAGATGATGCGCGTTGGTGCGGCCCGAATGGGTATAAAGCGGCGCCACCTGTGGCAGCCGCGCAAAGGCGCGGTCATAGAAACGCGCAATCTTCTGCCGCGCCGCCACCCAGCCATCCAGCCGCGGCAACTGCGCCAGGCCCAAGGCACACTGCACATCCGGCAGCCGGTAATTATACCCCAGCTCCGCCATGTCATAGGCGTGCGCGCCCTTGGCCTCGCGCGAGCGATGGTCACTGTCGATGCCGTGATTGCGGAAGCGCCGCATATGCGCCGCCATTTCCGCATCATCGGTTGTGCACATGCCGCCTTCGCAGGTCGTCATATGCTTGACGGGATGAAACGAGAAACAGGAGATATCGCCCAATGTCCCGACCTTGCGATCCTTGTAGACCGCGCCCGGCGCATGACAGGCATCCGCGATGATGCGAATGCCGCGGCTGCGGGCAATCTGGCGCAATGCGTCGTAATCGGCGGGCTGGCCGGCATAGTCCACCGCCACAATAGCCTTGGTACGCGGCGAAAGACGCTGCTTCACCGACGCCGGATCGATCAGCAGCGTGTCTTCCTCGACATCGGCGAAAACCGGCGTGGCGCCTTCATAGACGGCCGCATTGGCGGAAGCGGCAAAGGTCAGCGCCGGCACAATCACTTCGTCACCGGTACGAACGCCGACGGCGCGCATGGCGGCATGCAGGGCGGCGGTACCGGAATTGACCGCCACACCCTCGGCAGCGCCACAATGGATAGCGAAGGCCTTTTCAAATTCGCAAACACGCGGACCCGTCGTCAGCCAGCCGGAAACCAGCGCCTCGACAACCGCCTTGACGTCGGCATCGCCGATTTCCTGGCGGCCATAGGGCAGAAAAGGAAGCGAGGCCGCAGCCTCCCGATCAGGCATAGGCCATGGCCAGCAGCGCCTGAAGGCCCCGCACATCCAGCATTTCCGGATTGCTGTCGCTGGAATAATTGAAGCCTTCGGCCACCGGCTTGGCGCCGCGATGCAGATAGGCTTCGCGCGCCGCATGGGCGAAACTGGCCAGGATCACATAGCGGTCATCCAGTTCCACGGTGCAATGGGCATCGTCGGCCGGGATCATGGTCTCATGCAATTTTTCACCGGGACGGATGCCCACGATATGCTGTTTGTGCGCCGGGCTGACCATGGTGGCGACGTCGGGAATGGTGGTCGAAGGAATCTTGGGCACATAAATCTCGCCGCCGCGCATCATTTCCATGCTCGACAGCACGAAATTGACGCCCTGGGTCAGGGTGATCCAGAAACGGGTCATGCGCGCATCGGTGATCGGCAGGCTGTCGGCGCCGTCTTCAATCAGTTTCTTGAAGAAGGGCACAACCGAGCCACGCGAACCGAAGACATTGCCATAGCGCACCACCGAAAAGCGCGTGCCGTCGGCGCCTGCCAGATTGTTGGCGGCAACAAAAATCTTGTCCGAGGCCAGCTTGGAGGCGCCATAGAGATTGACCGGATTGGCAGCCTTGCGGTGGACAAGGCGACAACACGCTTGACGCCGCAGCGGATGGCGGCGGTGACGATGTTTTCCGCGCCGAACACATTGGTGCGAATGCATTCAAACGGGTTGTATTCGGCGGTGGTGACCTGCTTCATGGCGGCGGCGTGAACGACATAGTCCACATCGCGCAACGCCAGATCGAGGCGGTCGCGGTCGCGCACATCGCCGATGAAATAGCGCAGAAAAGGGTACTTCTCCTGGCTGAATTCCTGCTGCATCTCGAACTGCTTGAGTTCGTCGCGGCTGAAGATGATCAACCGGCGCGGCTTGTACTGCGCGATGACAGTTTTGAGAAAATGCTTGCCAAATGAACCCGTGCCGCCGGTGATCAGCACGGATTTGTCGTTCAAATCGAGCCATGGCTGGGAAAAATCGCGCATCACCGGCATGGCGGAAGCACCCATTCGGGGGTTTTCCAGCGGCAGAGTCTCGGCAATCGCTAAAGCGGATGGCGTCATAATCTGTTAATCCTATTTATCGGGACCACTCTGAGACCGGCTTGGTTAATGGCGATCTAAGATTTCGACACATTTGGCGTCTAGGAAAACTACTTCTGTTGTTCTTCCGGCGTCGTTTTAGGCCCTTGAACAGAGATTCTATCCGGGCCAAAAAAGACCCGATTTCGAGGTGATTTGATGCGAATAGCCATGATTGGCGCGGGCTATGTCGGCCTGGTGTCCGGGGCCTGCCTGTCGGAATTCGGCCATGATGTGGTCTGCGTCGACAAGGACGCAGCCAAGGTCAAAAGCCTGCGCCAGGGCACCATCCCCATTTTCGAGCCTGGCCTGGACGAGGTCGTGGCCGCCAACGTCAAGGCCGGACGCCTCACCTTCGAAAGCGATCTTGCCACCGCCGTTGCCGGTGCGGGCGCCGTCTTCATCGCCGTGGGCACGCCCAGCCGGCGTGGCGACGGCCATGCCGACCTGTCTTATGTCTTCGCCGCGGCGGAAGAGATCGCCGCCGCCCTTACCGGCTACGCCGTTGTCGTCACCAAATCCACCGTACCGGTCGGCACCAGCCGCCAGGTCGAAGCCATCATCCGCAAGATGCGCCCCGGCGCCGATTTCGACATGGCCTCCAATCCCGAATTCCTGCGCGAAGGCTCGGCGATCGGCGATTTCCGCCGCCCGGACCGGGTGGTGGTTGGCTGCGATACCGAAAAGGCGCGGGACGTGATGCGCGAAGTCTATCGGCCGCTTTATCTGGGCGAGACGCCGATCCTGTTCACCAGCCGCGAAAGCAGCGAACTGATCAAATACGCTGCCAATGCCTTCCTCGCCACCAAGATCACTTTCATCAACGAGATTGCCAATCTTTGCGAAAAGGTCGGCGCTGATGTTGGCGACGTGGCGCGCGGCATGGGACTGGATGGCCGCATCGGCGCGAAATTTCTCCACACCGGTCCCGGCTTCGGCGGCTCCTGCTTCCCCAAGGATGCCTTGGCGCTGGTGCAGACAGCACGCGAATTCGGCGCTCCCAACCGCATCGTCGAAGCGGTGATCAGCGTCAATGACGAACGCAAGAATTTGATGGCCAGGAAAATCGAAACGGCCTTTGGCGGCGTCAAGGGCAAGACCATTGCGGTGCTGGGCCTTACCTTCAAGCCCAACACCGACGACATGCGCGATGCGCCCAGCCTGGTGATCGTGCCCGCGCTACAGGCCGCCGGCGCCCATATCCGCGCCTATGATCCCGAAGGCGCCGCCGAGGCGGCCAAGCATCTCAATATCGAAATGTGCCAGGATGCCTATGACGCCATCACCGGCGCCGATGGCGTGGTGATCCTGACCGAATGGAATGAATTCCGCGCACTTGATCTGGTCAAGCTCAAGGCGGGTCTGAAGAACCCGTTGATGGTGGATTTGCGCAACATCTATCGCACCGCCCAGATGGCGCAGGCCGGATTCCGCTATATCAGCCTGGGCCGCCCCGAAGCCGGCAGCTAGGGCTTGCTGGACGCCAGGAAGTCGCCCATCCGGGCCAGCGCCTTGCGGATATTGTCCGTCGAATTGGCATAGGACAGCCGCACATAGCCTTCGCCCAGAATGCCAAAATCCGGGCCGCCGACCAGCGCCACGCCGGCCTCATCCAGCAACGCATTGGCCAGCTTCTTGGCTTTCCAGCCCGTCTCTTTGATATTGGGAAAGGCATAGAAGGCGCCCTTGGGCACAATGCAGGAAACGCCCGGCAACTGGTTGAGCAATTCCACCACCACCTGGCGGCGCTTGTCGAATTCCGCCACCATCTGGCGCACCGCGTCCTGCGGGCCGGTCAGCGCCGCCAGCCCGGCATATTGGGTCGGCGCGTTGACGCAGGAATGCAGATTGACCGCCAGCTTGCGCGCCATATCGTAAAGCTTGCCTGGCCAGATCGAATATCCCAGCCGCCAGCCGGTCATGGCATAGGTCTTGGACCAGCCATTGAGCAGGATCAGCCGGTCGCGGATAGACGGATAGCTGAGCAGACAGACATGCTTTTCGCCGTCATACAGCATCTGGTCGTAAATCTCGTCCGACATCACCGCAACGTCGGGCCATTTCTCAAGACCCGCCACGAACTTGTCCACTTCGGTTTTCGGCGTCACGCCGCCGGTGGGATTGGCGGGCGAGTTGATGATAATCAACCGTGTCTTGGGCGTGATCAGCGCCAACGTCTCTTCCGCCGAAAAGGCAAAGCCGTTCTCTTCGCGGATCGGAATCGGCACCGGCGTGGCGCCGGTATATTCGATCATCGAGCGATAAATGGGAAAGCCGGGATCCGGATACATGATTTCAACGCCGGGCTCGCCGAACATCAGGATGGACATGAACATGGTCGGCTTGCCGCCCGGCATGATCATCACTTCATCCGGCGAAACGCTGACGCCAAAGCGCTTGTGCAGGTCGGCGGCCACGGCTTCGCGCAGCGGCAGGATGCCGGTGGCGGGGGTATAGCCGTGATGCCCGTCGCGCAGCGCCTTGATCGCCGCTTCCACAATATGTTCTGGGGTGCGGAAGTCCGGCTGGCCGATGCCCAGGCTGATGATGTCGCGCCCCTGGGCGGCCAGGGCGGTGGCCCGCGCCAGCACGGCAAAGGCATTTTCCTCCCCGATGCGGTCGAAGGCAGCGACAGTCTTCAGCATGGTCTTTCCCCGTTCTGACGTTTTTGTGGGCAAACCCTATAAAGCCAACCGCCTGCCGAGGCCACAGACCCGGAAATTGCTCCGGATTAAGCCATTGCAATTTGCGTTAACCAGCTTTCTCAGGGGTTTGATAAGAGATGACACCGTAAATTCCCTTTGGATTTTAACGGTGTCAAGCGTCCATGCGTAAAATTGCGGTTCTGGGCCTGGGATATGTCGGCCTTCCTGTTGCGGTGGCTTTTGCGGAGCATTTTCCCGGCACCATCGGCTTCGACATTGATACCCGCAGGATCGCCTCCCTGCGCGGCGGCGAAGACTGGACCGGCGAAATCGGCGGCAACCGGCTGAAGGCGTCGGGCCTGATCGTCACCTCCGAATTGTCCAAACTCAAAAGCTGCGACACCTTCATCGTCTGTGTGCCGACGCCCATCCACAAGGACCGCCGCCCCAATCTTGAACCATTGCGCGCGGCGTCCGAAAGCGTCGGCCAGGTCATGCGCAAGGGCGCGCTGGTGATCTATGAATCCACCGTCTATCCGGGCGTCACCGAGGAATATTGCGGCCCCATCCTGTCCCGCGTCTCCGGCCTCAAGCAGAGCCGCGACTTCAAGCTGGGCTATTCGCCCGAGCGCATCAATCCCGGCGACAAGGAACATAGTTTCGAGCGCATCCTGAAAGTCACCTCGGGCGAAGACGCCGACACTGCCGAAGCGGTAGCCGAGCTTTACGGCACGGTGGTCACCGCCGGCATCCACCGCGCCTCGTCCATCAAGGTGGCGGAAGCCTCCAAGGCGCTGGAAAACACCCAGCGCGACCTCAATATCGCGCTGATGAACGAAATGGCGATCATCTGCGATGTTCTGAAGATTCCCACCCGCGACGTGATCGAAGCTGCGGCGACCAAATGGAATTTTCTCAAATTCACCCCCGGCCTGGTGGGCGGCCACTGCATCGGCGTTGACCCCTATTACCTCACCGCCAAGGCGCAGGAGCTGGGCTACAATCCGCAGGTGATCTTGGCGGGACGCCGCATCAACGATTCGATGGGCAATATCGTCGCCCGGCGGGTGGTGCGCTTCCTGGCGGCCGGTTCGCGCCCAATCAACAAGGTGAGAGTCGGCGTTCTGGGCCTGACCTTCAAGGAAAATGTGCCCGACATCCGCAACAGCCGGGTGCCGGACATCCTCACCGAACTCAAGACCTTCGGCATCAAGCCGGTGGTGCATGACCCCCTCGCCTCGCCGGACGATCTCACCCATGAATATGGGCTGGAAATGAGCCGCCTGCCGAAGTTCAAGGATCTCGACGCCCTGATCCTGGCGGTGCCGCATCGCCAGTATCTGGAAAAGCCTGCCAAGCTCAACATGATGCTGCGCGATGGCGGCATCCTGGTGGATATCAAGTCCGCCATTGACCCCAACACGATACAAGGCAATCTTCGCTACTGGAGTCTTTGATTGGCGCATTTTCGACGGAAAACCGCTACACACTTTTCCTGAAAATGCTTAGGTAAGAGTCCCCATGGCGACGATCCTCGTGACGGGCGCAGCCGGTTTTATCGGCGCCGCCACTTCCCACGCGCTCCTGGCGCGGGGCGATCACGTTATCGGCATCGACAATCTGAATTCTTATTACGACGTGACCTTGAAACAGGCGCGGCTGGAAAGATTGACTGCGCACGGCAATTTCGCCTTTCGCAAGCTGGATATCGCCAACCGGGACGGCATGTTGAAGCTCGCGGAGGAGTCTCCGGGGATCACCGGCATCGTCCATCTGGCGGCCCAGGCCGGCGTGCGCTATTCGCTCCTCGACCCTTACGCCTATGTCACCGCCAATGTGATGGGCCAGGTGGTCATGCTGGAGCTGGCGCGCAGGCTCAAAACGCTGAACCATTTTGTTTATGCCAGCTCCTCCTCGGTCTACGGTGGCAACACCAAACTGCCCTTTTCGGTGGAGGATCCCGTCGAGCAGCCCAACTCGCTCTATGCCGCCACCAAGCGCGCCGGAGAATTGTTCGGATACACCTATGCCCATCTTTACGGCGTTCCCGCCACCGGGCTGCGCTTCTTCACGGTCTATGGCCCCTGGAGCCGCCCCGACATGGCGCCCATCATTTTCACCAAGGCCATCATCGCGGGAGAACCGATCAAGGTCTTCAATCACGGCGAGATGTGGCGCGATTTTACCTATATTGACGATATCGTGAACGGCGTGGTGCGGGTGCTGGATCGCCCGGCAACAGGCACGCCGCCGCACAGGCTCTACAATCTCGGCAACCACAAGTCGGAAAAACTGACGGATTTCATCGCCGAAATCGAACGCGCGCTTGGCCGCAAGGCCCAAATTACTTTGGAACCGATGCAGCCGGGCGATGTGGCGCGGACCTATGCCGACATAGATGTCAGCCGCCGCGATCTGGACTTCGAACCCGCCACGCCAATCAGCGCCGGCATCCCCAAATTCATCGCCTGGTACAAGGACTATTACGGCATCTAGCGGTTGAAGCGCTTTTCCCAGGCGATGGCCGAGGTGATGATTTCCTCGATCCCGTCATGCGCCGGTTTCCAACCCAGCGCCGCCTTGATGCGGCTGGGATCGGCAATCAGGGTCGGCGGATCGCCGGCGCGGCGCGGGCCGACCCGCACCGGCAGGGGTTTCCCGGTAACTGCTTCGACGCCCTTCACAACTTCGCACACCGACAGACCGCGGCCATAGCCACAGTTATAAGACGTGCTGGATGCTCCCCCGCGCAGCGCATCCAGCGCCAGCAGATGCGCCGCCGCCAAATCGCTGACATGAATATAGTCGCGCACGCCCGTGCCGTCCGGCGTGGGATAATCGGTGCCGAAAATATCGAGCTGCGGCAGCCGTCCCAGCGCCACCATGGCGGCGCGCTTGATCAAATGGGTGGCGTTGGGCGAAGACTGGCCGGTACGGCCTGACGGGTCGGCGCCCGCGACATTGAAATAGCGCAGCACCACATGGCGCAAATCATGCGCCCGGCTGACATCTTCCAGCATCCATTCCGTCATCAGCTTGGAGCGGGCATAGGGACTGATCGGCGATTTGCGCGATTCTTCCGCCAGCGGCTGGGGCGCGTCTTCGGCATAAACCGTGGCCGTGGACGAGAAGATGAACTGTTTCACACCCACTTCGATCACCGCCTGCAACAGGCTGCGGGTCTTCACGACATTGTTGTCGTAATAGGCCAGCGGATCGCGCACGGACTCGGGCACCACGATGGAGCCGGCGAAATGGATGACGGCGTCCACGCTATGTTCGGCGATGATTTTCTTGACCAGCGCCGCATCCGCGATATCGCCCTGTGCGAAGGCGGCATCCTTGCCGACCTGTGCCTTGACGCCGGTGGAAAGATTGTCGAGCACGACGACCTTGTCGCCGCGATCCAGCAAGGCATAGACGGTATGGCTGCCGATATAGCCCGCGCCGCCCGTCACCAGAACCGTGTCGCTCATGGGACCCTCTATAACCGGGCGGGCGTTGCGAAATGCCTAACCCAGATAGCCGCGTTCGCGCAGATAGGCAACAATCGCCTGGGCATGGGCCTCGGCAGGGGCGGTGGCCGTCTTGATGGTGAGCTCTGGATTTTCCGGGGCCTCATAGGGACTGTCCACGCCGGTGAAATTCTTGATCGTGCCCGCACGGGCCTTTTCATACAGCCCCTTGGGATCGCGCTGCATGCAGACTTCAATCGGGGTATCGACAAACACTTCGATAAACTCGTCCGCTTCCACCAGGTCGCGGGCCATGCGCCGCTCCGAACGGAATGGCGAGATGAAGGACACCAGCACCACCAGCCCCGCATCCAGAAACAGTTTGGCGGCCTCGCCGACGCGGCGGATATTTTCGACCCGGTCGGCATCGGTAAAGCCCAGATCCTTGTTCAGGCCATGGCGGACATTGTCGCCATCCAGCAGATACGTATGCTTGCCTTCCGCCGCCAGGCTCTTTTCTACCAGATTGGCGATGGTGGACTTGCCCGAACCCGACAGGCCGGTGAACCACAGCACCACGGGCTTCTGGTTTTTCTGGGCCGCACGCGCCTGTTTGTTCACGTCCAGGGCCTGCCAATGCACATTGGTGGCGCGGCGCAGGCCGAAATCAATCATGCCGGCGCCAACCGTTGCGTTGGAGAAGCGGTCGATGACGATAAAGCCGCCGGTATCGCGGTTGTCGTTATAAGGATCGAAGGCAAGCGGTTGGGCCAGGGAGAAATTGGCATAGCCCACTTCGTTGAGCGTCAGTGTCTTGCCCGCCATATGCTCCAGCGTATTGACGTCAACTTTGTGCTTCAGTTCTGAAATCGCAGCGGGAACCGTGGCGGTGCCGAGCTTGATAAGATACTGGCGGCCGGGCAGCATTTCCTCGTCCGCCATCCACAAAAGATGGGCGGCAAACTGATCGGACACTTCCGGGCGGTTGTCGGTGCCAGCCAGAACATCGCCGCGCGAAATATCCACTTCATCGGCCAAGGTCAGGGTCACTGCATCGCCGGCCACCGCTTCGTGTTGGTCGCCATCCATGGTGACGATGCGCGCGACCTTGGTGGTACGGCCGGATTTGGCGACAGCGACGGTATCGCCGGGCTTGACGCGCCCGCCCGCGATGGTGCCGGAGAACCCCCGGAAATCGAGATTGGGACGATTGACCCACTGCACCGGCATGCGGAACGGCCGATCCACCAGTGCGGTATCCACATCCACCGTTTCAAGATGCGCCAGCAGCGCCGGGCCCTTGTACCAGGGCGTCTGCGGGCTTTTGGCCATCACATTGACGCCATAACGGGCGGAAAGGGGGATGGCGACCTGGCTGGCGAAATTCAGCTTGACCGCAAAATCAGTGAATTCCGCCACGATCTGATCGAACACGCTCTGGGAATAATCCACCAGGTCGATCTTGTTCACCGCAAGCACCACATGGCGGATGCCCAGCAAGCTGGCGATATAGGCGTGGCGGCGGGTCTGGGTCAGCACGCCCTTGCGCGCATCAATCAAAATGACGGCCAGCTCGGAATTCGACGCGCCCGTCGCCATGTTGCGGGTGTACTGCTCATGGCCCGGCGTATCGGCGACGATGAATTTGCGCTTGTCGGTGGCGAAGAAACGATAGGCGACATCAATGGTGATGCCCTGCTCCCGCTCCGCTTCCAGCCCATCCACCAGCAGCGCGAAATCAATGTCATCGCCCGTGGTGCCGAATTTCTTGGAATCCTTTTCCAGCGACGCCAGCGTGTCTTCGAACAACAATTTGGTGTCGTAGAGCAGCCGCCCGATCAGGGTGGACTTACCGTCATCGACGCTGCCGCAGGTGAGAAAGCGCAGCAGCGATTTTTTTTCCTGATCGGCGAGGAATTTCTGAAGATCGGTGGGGGCGTTCACTAGAAATACCCCTCCTTCTTCTTTTTCTCCATCGAGGCTTTTTCGTCGCTGTCGATCAACCGGCCCTGGCGCTCGCTGGTGCGGGCGGTGAACATTTCCGTGACGATGCCTTCCAGATTGTCGGCGTCCGATTCAATGGCGCCGGTCAAGGGATAGCAGCCCAGGGTGCGGAAACGCACCAGCCGGTCTTCCACCTTTTCGCCAGGGCGCAGCTTCATGCGTTCATCGTCGCGCATGATCAATGTGCCGTCGCGCTCCACCACCGGGCGCTTTTTTGCGAAATAGAGCGGCACGATGGGAATATTCTCGGCCAGGATATATTGCCAGATATCCAGCTCCGTCCAATTGGAGAGCGGAAACACCCGGATGCTTTCGCCCTTGTTGATGCGGGTATTATAGACCCGCCACAATTCCGGGCGCTGGTTCTTGGGATCCCAGGCATGGGAGGCGCTGCGGAAGGAAAAGATGCGTTCCTTGGCGCGGCTTTTCTCTTCGTCGCGGCGTGCGCCGCCGAAAGCGGCGTCGAACTTGTACTTGTCCAGCGCCTGCTTCAGCGCTTCGGTCTTCATCACCTGGGTGTGCAGCGATGAACCGGAATCGAATGGATTGACGCCGCGGGCGACGCCGTCCTGGTTGATATATTCGATGAAGTCCAGGCCCAGCCGCTTTACCGTTTCATCGCGGAACTGGATCATCTCCTTGAACTTCCACGTCGTGTTGACGTGCATCAGGGGAAATGGCGGCTTGGACGGGTAAAAGGCCTTCATCGCCAGATGCAGCATCACGCCGGAATCCTTGCCGACGGAATAGAGCATCACCGGGTTGGCGAACTCGGCCGCCACCTCGCGCATGATGTGAATGCTCTCGGCTTCCAGACGCCGGAGGTGAGATATAACAGTCTTTTTGGTGGCCAATTCCAGCAATCCCAAATCTGGGCTGTGAAATAGGCTGGCTGCCAGAAGGATGCAAGTGAGGCTTTAGCGCAGCCGATAGATAAAAAGACGGTCCCAGGTGCCGGTCACCTGCCCCACCTGACGATATCCGGCTTTCAGAAAAGCCTCGACCCGCCGCAGCCGCGCTGGCTGCTCGCAAGGTCGCACAATGGCCGGGTCCCCCAGCACCACGAACCGCGGCCGTGCATTCAGCGCCTGCCCCAGCGGGTCGGCCTCAGGGGTTGGAAAAACGCACAGCAGGTGCGTCGGGTGGAAGTAAGCCGTGGGCGGGTCCGCTTTCGCGGCGACATAGGTCAGCAGGCCCCGGTTCACCACCAGCAAGCGATCACCGGGTTGGAAACCAAGCTGCTGCAGCCGGTCAGCAGCGCGCTCGGCCGCCAGGCGATCATCCGGCCCGGCCATGTCGGTGGAAAAAAGCGCGATGCGATCTGCGGCCAGCGGCCAGAAGATCGCCAGCAGCACCAAAGCCGCTTGCCAGGCCGTGCGGCGCTGGCCGGATATTTCGAGCCCATGCCCCACAAGGGCGCCTGACAGCAGCAAAAGCGGCGGCACGGTGAGAAGCAGGTAATAGGCAAACATTGTGTGCGCGGTCATGACATCGACACAAGCCGCGGCGAGCCAAACTGCGGCCATCACCAGGAAATCCGGCGGCACGGAATGTTTCAGGCGGTCCCAGCGCACACATGCGAGAAGGCTGCTACCCCACAGAACCAACACCGGCGGTGCCATAGCAAAAATACCCGCCACCACATCCCAGGCACCGGGCTGCAGCGCGGCGCCCGGCCCATCGGCGGCGACCAGTTGGCCGCCGGATCGCACCAGGGCGGCAACGATCACGGCGTCGAATGCCGCACGCAGATGTCCTTCGAACAGGAAATAAAATGCAAAACCCGCAAGTGGCAGAAGCGCACCAGCCACAAAGGACAATGTCACGCGCAGTCGTCTGCCTTCGCTGTGCCAGAGGAGCAGTCCCAGCACCGCCAGGGTCTCGAAGACTACGGCCTGGCGCAGCATCCCCGCCAGCCCCATCATGAGCCCGGCCAGCAAGGCCGCGCGGCGGCGCTGAAAGTCCGCGCCGGCCAGAAAAGCGAAAATCACAAAAGGCAGTTGCAGGATCAGGTTGGCAGCGTTGACGCCAGACAGCGCCAGCGAATAGACGGGATAAAGCAGGCCGCACCACAGTGCCAAGGTGCGCGTGCCGTGCCGCAATGCCAGCCGATACAGGCCGAAACCGCCTAGGGCGGTAAACAGCATTTCCAGCCCCTTGATGGTCGCCAGACTTTCGCCGAACAGGGCCTGTGCCGCCGCATAGATTGCGAAGAGGCCCGGCGGCTTGACGTCATAAGAGGCGGCATAAGGAAAACCGCCTTCCAGCCAGCGTTGCGCCACGACGGCAAAGAAGAATTCATCGTCATTGACGTTGCCGTAGAAAGGCAGCCGCACGGCGCATGTCCAGACCAGGATCGCCAGGAACGGCCATAGCGGCGCCAGCCCTGCGAAACGATGCTCACGCATGGACGCCGCGCCGCGCCAGAAACGCATCGGCATCCTTTAAGGCAGCAGATTCGCGCACAAAATGCAGGGCGAACCCCGCCAGGAAAACCGCCTCGAACCACCATACCGCCTCGCGCAACAGGAAGCACGCGACCAGCGGCAGCTTTTCCATCAGGCTTGCCGGTGCATGCCCCAACAGCGCCGTCAGCCCGGCCACCAGGTCCGCGCGCATCATTTCGGAATAAAGGCAGAACAGGGTTGCCGCCACGCCCAGTGACAGCAATCTGGAAATATCCCGACCCCGCACCTGCCTCCGCAATGCCAGAAGCCCCGGCAATACCGGCAACAGAAAGATGGCGCGATAATCCACGCTGGCGGCCAACACGAAGCTGGAGAAGATCACGATGGATCCGCCGAGCATCCGGCTCAACCACGGCTCCGTCCAGTCCATGTCAGGCAATCCATGCGCGAAGCAGTCTGCGATCCGTATCGCCGCCCACAACCCCGCCAGCAACAGCGGCGCCAGCAGAAGCCGGAAGGCAAAGGGCGGCAGACCAAGGCCGTCACTCAGCCCCAATGGCAGCAGTATCGCGCCGAACATGTCATAGAAATATAGTGCCAGCGGCAATGCCTTGCCCATATGACTGAGGTAGTTCCAGGTCCAGGCGACATAAGCCAGCATGATCATGATGGTGGCTGCGGCGAAAACTGCCAGCCGGCGGGCCCGCTCCCGCATCAACAGAACCAACAGCACAAAAGGGTAGAACTTCAGGAAGCCGCCCAGCAGCATCGCACCGAAAGACAGGATGTTGTGATGGCGCCGCCACAACGCCACGGCCGCCAACATGAGAAGGAACATGAGCACGTCCATATTCTCCCGCTCAACGGCAAAGACGGTGACGTGCGAGAGGCAGGCAGCGGCGGCGACTACGAATTCCGGCCCATCACGGGGTTTCAGAATGACAAGAAGAGACGTCAGAAAAATCAACCACAAAGCAAGTCCGGCCCAGACTGTGTGACGCACGCCGATCCATTGCAGCGGCATATATTGCCAGAGCGGCGGATAATTGGCGTTGCTGCCCAGCGGATTGCAGGCGCTTTTCATCGCCGCTTCTGTCCGCGCCACCCCGCATTCGCGCCAGGACACCACGCTTCCCATATCCAGGAAGGGTACAGGATTGCGCGTGTACCAACCGTCCGGAAGATTGACCGCCCGCACGCCCCACAACGCCATGACCCGCGTGTAGGCGTTGGCGCTGCCCTCAAGCCACAGCGTGGCAAGCGCGCCGTAAAAAAGCACGACAACGCCGATCAACAGCAGCTGATAGGATGATTTGTTGATGACAGACTCCAAAACTTGGCGAAAGACCGCGGACGGCTCATGGTCGCCGATTCGAGCCTAAGGGTATCGCACGACTATTTCAGAATCCTTGTCGCCAGCGGGGGTGGATTTGGCGTCTGCTCAACGGAAAAACGCACCCGCCCGATCGCCCGCCCGTCCAGGGTGGCGATGTTAACCCGCCACTGCCCGGGCATTGGGGCTGTTTTGACGGTATAAAAGCGAAACCCATCCTCCCGCCCGCCGGCGATCGGCACCAGGACGCGCTGTTGGGTTGCCCAATCATGCCGGGCATCCTGCCATTGCCATTCATGCGCGATCTGGGTGCGCAGCCCGCGCGGCGCGAAAATCGCACTGTAAAGGTAAAGCTTGGCGCCGGACTGGACATGCACCACGGGATAAATGCCGAACAAGGCCTGCCAGCTCGGCGGCTGCGGCTCCGTAGCGACCTGGAAATCGGCGCCCGTCCGGCTGGCGCTGTGAAAAATTCCGGCATCCGTCAGCACCAGCGGCAGCGGGGGAAACACTTTGAGAAAGTAAAACGCGTTGATCAGGGCGGTGATCATCACCATGCCCGCCGCAATCTGGTTGCGGGCATTTTTGTAGCGGTCACGGCCCAGCCAGGCGATGGCGCGCATATAGAAGAAGAACACGATCACCGCGAGCGCGCCGGAGATCAGGAACGACATCGCGCCGATGCGCGATAACGCCACGGGCACCAGCAAGATAGCGTAGGAATAAAGCGAAAAGAAAAACAGCAGCGACGCAAACACCAGCCGCGAGGCATAGGCGCGGAAATATTCATTGCCGATGAAAATCGCCGCCATGAAAAGCAGGAACGGCCAGGAGGCGCCGAGCGAGGCGCTGCGGATGTAGAACACGCAAAACCCCGACAGCAGCGCGCCCAGGGTAAATTGCGTCGCCGCGACCAGGATGGTGTGAAGGCGCGGATTGGATGTGTCCCCTCGAGACTCCCGCTGGTGCAGCGCGGCGATGCACGCACCGGCCACCACGAGATAGAGAATGAAAACCGCCTGCGTCATGGGCCGGTCAATGCGGCCGAAGGCATAGGAATCAAACGCGAATCCGCCTGCCATCGCCAGGGCCGACAGGTGGCGCTCATGCGTTCGCGCCCAGCCCAGTGTGGTTCGTATCGCCTGCATGCGCGCCCGTTTATGACAACCGGGCCGGAGATGACAAGTTTGATTGGGCAGTATCAAGGCGGCCCGTCCCTGGCCATAGGCAGTAAGCCGGTCCGCCACTGCCTTCCGGGTCCGCCGCTACGATTTGGAGCAATTGGCCCGCCAGGGTACCGTCCGCCGCCAATTTGTGTGCAGTTCCGGCCTGCTACTGCCTCAGTACTATGGCGCCAGGCCCCCATTTCGGCCAGCTTGACAATAAGTCGCGGCATCGCCACTGGCTCTCGTTGCTGCAGAGAAAAGATAGTATGAAATATCCCTCATTTCGTTTCATGCCCGTGAATGCGCAACCGGCAACATAGGCACAATCAAAGGCAGGCGATGCAGGAAAATTGGCAGTACTGGTTATTGATCGTTGGCGCATCAATCAATTCCGGAGTCGCAAATATCCTGGTCAAGCAATCCCGGTTGCGAACGGCGTCCCCCGGGCTGGGAGCTTTGGTCTTCTCTCCGTGGTTCATAGGCGGCCTTGCTCTGTACGGCTTGAGCGTTTTGCTGTTTGCCAAGGGGCTGGACAAATTGCCGGTCTCAATCGCCTATCCGGTGCAAGCAGGCGTGGCTTTTGCGGTCATCAGCGTTCTTTCATCCGCCTTCATCGGTGAACCGGTCTCCGTGTTGAAACTGGCAGGCTATGGCGTCATCATCAGCGGCATGGTCATCATTAACCTCTGATCGGCGCCTGGCGAAAACAACAGCATGGCTTCACCCCAGCATAGAATTGTTTTAACGGGCGCTTCCGGCACGTTGGGCCGCAACTTGCTCGACCTTGTTCGCGATGACGATAGCGTGGACGTCCTGCTGCTCCTGCGCGAGACTTCGCGCATTGCCGAAGCCGCACAGCCGGACCGCTGTATCCGTGTCGATTTTACTAATCCGCAGGACATTGTCCGCGCGGTGGAAGCTTTCGTCCCGACCGCCTTCGTGCATGCCGCCGCGGCCGGAATGGATTTTCCCCGTCCGGAATGGTTCGATCTCATCCGCTTCAATGTCGATGCCAGCATCAATTGCTGCCAGGCTGCCGCGCAGATACCGGGTTGCCGCTTTGTCTATATCGGCACCGGACTGGCTTACCGCGACCTCGGCCGCCCCCTGCGCGAAGATGACCCGTTGGATACCCTGCACCCCTACGGTGCAAGCAAGGCCGCTGCCGATATTATCGTGCGTTCCGCCGCTTCAGAATTCGGAGCGCCCTTGACTGTTTTGAGGCCGTTTTCCTTTACGGGGAACTGGGATGACCGTTCGCGCCTTTTCCCAGCGTTGCTGCGCGCGGCCCGGGACGGTGTCCCTTTCGAGCTGTCTGCGGGAGAACAAATTCGCGACCATTGTTCGGCGATCGATATCGCATCGGGCATCCTGGCGGCGGTTTGCGCCCAGCGTCCGCCAAAGGACAAGGCGCATATCTACAATCTGGGAAGCGGCGCGACGACGCCACTTCGCGCCCTTATCGAAAACATCGTTGGGGAGATCGACCTGGGCATCCGCCTCAAGTTTGGTGCGCGCCCTTATGCCCGGTACGAGCCCATGTATCTTGTCGCCGATATTGCCACAGCGCGGCGCGAACTAAACTGGGCGCCACGGCATAATCTTGCGCATGCCGTCTGGCGGTTGGCGCGCGAGTCGTTTCCGGAACTGAAGCTCCGGCGCCCGAAGGAATATCTTCAGTGACGCGCATCGCGTTGAGCATCCTTCTTCCCGCCTACGAGGAAGCGGACAATCTCGACCGGCTTCTGCCTCAGATCGATCGCGTTCTCAATTCGTCCGGAATCGCTCATGAGGTTCTGGTCATAGACGCGCCGGCGCACCGCGACGATACGCAGGACGTCTGCCTCCGCCATTCTGTCCGGTACATCCAGCGCACTGGCGGCGAGCTTTATGGCGATGCAATTCGCACCGGCATCGCCGCAGCCGGGGGCGAACGATTCATCATTATGGACGCCGATGGATCGCACAATCCAGAATTCCTGCCGCAATTATGGTTCCGGCGGGATGACGCCGACCTTGTCATCGCATCACGTTATGTGATTGGCGGGCGGACGGACAATCCGCGCCTGCTCATACTTCTCAGCCTTGCCGTCAACCTGGTATTTCGTATCGTGCTCTGCCTCAAATGCGCCGACGTATCGAACAGTTTTCGGCTTTATCGCGCGGAGCAAGTGCGCGGGCTTGTGCTGGAATGCGATAACTTCGATATCGTCGAGGAGCTGCTCGTGAAATTGAGTTATTCCAAGCCCGATTTCACAATCCTGGAAATTCCCTTCACGTTCGAAAAACGACAGGCGGGGAAAACCAAAAGAAAGCTGGTCGCCTTCGCCTTCAGCTATATTGCCACCCTGCGGCGGTTGCATACAATGAAACGCCGGGTGAGGGCGGCGATGCTGGGAGGCCAGAAATGACCTATCTTGTGACGGGCGGCTGCGGCTTCATCGGCAGCAACATCACCGGACGACTGCTACGTGACGGCACTGACGTTGTGGTGTTCGATAATATGAGCCGCAACGGCTCCTCCGAAAATCTCGCGTGGCTGCGAAAATCCGGATTGGCGCCCGAAAAATTCATTCATGGTGACATTCGTAATCAAGGCGACGTCGATGCGCTGATTGAGGCCGTCAAGCCGGAAGCCGTATTCCACCTGAGCGGCCAAGTGGCGATGACGACATCAATGCGCGTTCCGCGCCGTGATTTTGAAATCAATGTTTTAGGTTCTATCAACCTGCTCGAAAGCGTGAGGCGGCATTCTCCGGTCGCGGCAATCGTCTATTCTTCGTCCAACAAAGTGTATGGCGATCTTGGCGGCGTCGCATTTCGCGAAATGGAGAAACGATATGTTGCGGTGGATTTCCCGCACGGCATTTCGGAAACCGCGCCACTTGATTTTCACACGCCCTATGGCTGTTCCAAGGGCGCCGCGGACCAGTACATGCTGGATTATGCCCGTACCTATGGCCTGAAGACCGTCGTGTTCCGGCATTCGACGGTATATGGCGGCCGGCAATATGCAACTTATGACCAGGGATGGGTCGGCTGGTTTTGCCAGCAGGCGCTGGCGCAAAAGGCAGACCCTTCGATCGCGCCTTTTACAATCTCAGGCGACGGCAAGCAGGTGCGGGACCTGCTGTTCGCGGACGATGCGGTGGAGGGCTATCTCGCCGCGGTCTCGCAATTGGAACGCGTCAAAGGTGAAGCTTTCAACATCGGCGGCGGAATGGAAAACAGCAGCTCCCTGCTAGAATTGTTCGACACGCTGGAAGAGATATTCCAGATTCGGCTTGCTTACCGGCCGATCGAATGGCGCGCGGGCGACCAGAAATTATTTGTCGCCGATATAGCCAAGGCCAGCAGACTGCTGAACTGGAAACCGCGCGTCGGCAAAGAGGCCGGCATCCGCGCCATGTGCAGCTGGGTCGGGAGCCTGTAAGGCCCCCTCGTCCTGCGAATGGCCCGGCCGAGCCGGCCTCAGTCCTTGGCCGGAATGCAGTCCAGCCCCTTGGCCGTCAGGATGGCGCACAATTGTTTGCCGTCCGGGGTCACCACCCTGAGACGGTAATAACGGCCTTTGCCCGGCAAGTCCGCCGCCACGATATGGGGCGAAAAGCCCGCCAGGGCGCCATCCGCTGCCTTCAAGGCATGGTTCCAGCCGGCAGCGGCTTCGTCCTCCTGCCGCCAAGCGCCAAGCTGCACCTGCTGACCAGCCGGCCCCTTGATGGGATTGTCCAATGCGGGGCGCAGATCGGGTTGGGCATCGCGGCCGGAATAGCTGGCAGGCTTTATCGTGGACCGTGCCTCGGCTTCTTGGTAGGGCGGATTTTTTGCGGCGGGCAGATGCAGCGCAATTTCGGCATCCGGGACTGTCGCCCCTTTGGGCGGACGCAAAATGATGGCATCAGGCGCGGGAAGGCTTCCGCCCAATGCCGTCAAACGCTGCGCTGCCAGGCCATAGCCGGGATTGGCAGCCAGAGCCCGCACATAGAAACTCTTGGCTTCTTCGCTTTTGCCTTCACTTTCGGCGATTTGGCCCAGACCGAAATAGGGATATTCCGGCGCGGGATTGTCGGATGCCAGGGACCCCAGATAATCGCGCCGCGCATCCTCGAAACGGTTCTGACGCCGAAAGGCATTGGCGCGATTGTTGAGGGCGGTGGGAGAATTGGGGATCAGACGCAGCACAGCGCCGTAATCGCCGATCGCATCAGCCAGCCGGTTCATGCCATCGAGCACCAACCCACGCTCCAGAAAGGCGCGCGCCTGCTCCGGAACTGTCAGGCCGCGGGCATTGATGGCTTCGGTGAGGTCGGCAAGGGCGGCCTCGGAATTTCCCTGCATCTGGTTCGCCAAACCCCGGTCGAGAACCAGCCGGGCGTGCTCGGCCTGACTTATCCCTGGCTGGGCCAGGGCGGCGTCGCTCAGCGCCAAGGCCTGGGCTGCATTCCCTGCGGAGAGCGCGGCGGCAATCTGGGACAAGGCGGCTGCCGTGTCGGGCGCCGCGAAGGCGCAGCCGGGCCACAGCACCGCCAACAGGAGCATCGCCGCACAAACCGGGGTCCGTTTTCCCATGCCCTTATCTACCCGCGACAATCAGCCAAATTCCGGGAAAAACTGGACTTTAATAGGCCCCTCATGTCATGAAAATAGTGCTTTTTTCAAAGCATCCCCCGATAAAGCAGCCAAAGCGGAACCCGTCATGCCTCAAGCCTCAAAACCCGTCCGGATCGCGGTTTTCCCCGTTGCCGGCATGGGCACCCGTTTCCTGCCCGCCACCAAGGCCGTGCCCAAGGAAATGCTGCCCGTGGTGGACAAGCCCGTGATCCAGTATGCGGTCGAGGAAGCGCGCGAAGCCGGCATCGAGCAATTTGTCTTCATCACCGGCCGCTGCAAGCACGTCATCGCCGATCATTTCGACCATGCCTATGAGCTGGAAGCGCTGCTGTCGGCGCGCGAGAAAACCACCGAACTGAACAGCCTGCTGGAAAGCCTGCCCCAGACCGGTTCGGTCGGTTTTGTCCGCCAGCAACAGCCGCTGGGCCTGGGCCATGCGGTGTGGTGCGCCCGGCATTTTGTTGGCAATGAACCCTTTGCGGTTCTGCTGCCCGACGATTTGATGGTGGGCCGGCCCGGCGCACTGTCACAGATGATGATGGCTTACCGCGAAGTCGGTGGCGGCATTATCGTGGCGGCGGAGGAAAAGCCCTCTTCCGAGGTCAAGCGCTATGGCGTGGTCGATCCTGGACAGGTCAAAGGCAACGCCACGGAAGTAAAGGGCGTGGTCGAGAAACCCGATCCGGCCAAGGCGCCCTCCAATCTTTGCATCATCGGCCGCTATATTCTGCAGCCGGAAATCTTTTCCATTCTGGATCGGCAGGAGCGCGGCGCCGGCAACGAAATCCAGCTCACCGACGCGATGGCCCAGCTGATCGGAAAAACACCGTTCCACGCCGTCAAGACCGACTGCGCGCGCTATGATTGCGGTGACAAGGTGGGCTTTCTGCACGCCAACATCGCGGTAGGACTTTCCCGTCCGGACATTGCGCCCGCGATCCGCAAAATCCTCAAGGATATGGATCTGTGAAACGCGTCCGCTGGGCCGCCCTCGCGGCCGGATCCGTGATGCTGCTGTCTGGCTGCGGATCCGCGGATAACAACAATGTGTGGGGCGAATATCTTCAGATCCTGAAAGACAGCGCCAGCGGCACTTTTGGCGACCATGCGGTAACGCGCGAGCAGGCGGCGGCGGTTCCCTATGCCACCATGGGTTACCGCCTGAATGGCGGCCAGGAAATGATGATTGTGCTGGCGACCGATACCAATGGCGACCTGCTATGGACGTCCGCGGCGCATATCGTGCTCCTCACCCATGAAGGGCGCATCATCCGCACCGTTGGCCTGCCGCATAATATTTCCGGCGTCATGCCCATCCTGGGCGACCACTTGCCGGCGCCGGCTTCAGTGTTGCGGGCCGCCTTCACCAGCACCCGCACCGTGGACTATCCCGATACCGGCACCTATTCGGTCCCGATCAGCTGCAAGATAATGACGGCTGGGCGCGAGACGATTTCCATCCTGGGGCAATCCATTGCCACTGTAAGGGCGGATGAGAGCTGCAAGAGCGATGGCTGGTCCTTCCAGGACAGCTACTGGCTGGACCCCACCAGCGGGTTTGTCTGGCGGTCGCTGCAGCATTTGACGCCCAAGGGCGACACGATCGAAACTGAGATCCTGCGCCCGCCCGGCTGAGCACGCTTTGTCTCTGAAATGGAAAAAGCGGGGATGCCTTTCGGCATTCCCGCTTTTTTTATCCATACCTTATGGCCTCGCGGCCGCAGGAAATTACTTGGTGGTTGTGGTGACCACGGTGCTGTTGCCCGAGGCAACCAGACCGACGCCAGCGGCAACGGCGCCGAGACCAACAACCCACCACACGGTGTTATCGGCTTCTTGAGCCTTCTTCACGCCAGCCGGCTTGCCCGACGGAAGCGGACTAACAGTCACCGCAGCAAGGGCGCTGGTAGCAATAAGAGTAGCAGCCACAGTTGCCGCAACAAAAGTCCGCATAGGAAGTGGTCCTTTAATTTTCTTGGTTGAACGTATTTCGCAGTCTTAGATCAGGCTGTCAATTTCAACATCACAACCAGCCGTATTGCATTGCAATATATGGGTAAAGATGACGGTTGTATAGTCCAGAGTTACCGTTTGGGGGAAAGTTAATGCGTGCCACACCAGCCATAGCCAGCTGTCAGGATTCTGACCAGACGTGCTGAAAAACAGAGTAATCCAGCGTTATATTGCAGTTTGATATTCTGTCAGGACCAAGGCGCTCCGGCGAGACGACCCGACCGTACATTTCGGAAATATCCCGCCTGCTCTCCATGGGCCGCCGCCAAAGCTGCACCCCAATGGCGACGATCCCCGATTCTGTCGCGGCGAATTCAACCGCCAGCCGCCTACTGATGCGACAGGACCGCCAACGAAGCAGCGGTAACCGCCAACTGGCTGAAGATACCGGTCACATCCAAGATCAGCTGACGCGTATCCAGAGGCGTGATGTCGCGTGGCACGACGATGCTGCTGCCGGGCGGCAGATTGACGGAGCTGAAGTTGAGCCAGGACGTCTCCACCTTCCGCGCCGAACCATCGGGCAGCACGATGAAGGTGTTGGACTCGTCCGAGGTGGGACTGTACCCGCCGGCCATCTGGATATAATCCCCCAGCGTATTGCCGGACCGGTATGGCAGGCTTCCCGGCTGCATCACCTGACCCAGGACGGAAATCGTGCTGGGGCGCTGCGGGATATAGACCACGTCGCCCGGTTCCAGCAGCGGATCCAGTTCTGGCTTGGTGGCCAGAACACTGGGATCGGCGGCAATCGAAATGCGTCCGACCGCCTTCTGATTGCGCAACTGGGTGACGAAGCCCTGAAGCGCCGCAAAGCTGCCGGAGTCGATCTTGTCGTTGCCGATGCGGGTCATGGCGACGACAAGCTCTTCCTCGATTTCCTGTGAAGCGCGGATGTAGCCGTCGCGCTCGGTCTGGGCTGCGGATTTGCGCAAGAAGACCGTGCCATAGGGATAGGCCGTGCTGGTCAGGCCGCCAGCCCGGGCCAGCAGGCTGGAAAGATGTTCGCCGCGTGAAATCTGGAAGGTGCCGCTGAAGCGCACTTCACCCTGAACGGTGACGGAGCCCAGGCCAGAGTCCGTGAACACCTGGTTGAAGCGCAACTGGTCGCGAGGACGCACAATATAATTGGCCAAGGTGCCTTGGCGCAGCGGCAACTGAGTCTGGCGTGTCATCGAATGGCCCGACTGGGTATCAACTTCCGTCGAAACCAATTCAACGCCGCTTTCATCCGCCCAGTTGGTGGTGCCGCCAGCCGCCTGCACCAGCGCCTGCAGCGGCACATTCGGTCCCACGAAATAAGATCCTGGACCGCCCACCGCGCCGTTGAGGCTCACCTGATGATCGATCAGGAAGTTCATCAGCACCAGCTGGTCAATACCGAGCTGACGCGACAGATCGCCAAAATTGCTGATTTCGCGATTGGACGCGATCTGGCCGGTATTGGCATCCACCGACTGGTAATTCAGCGCCGGCGGCCGCACCGGCCGCGGCACAGCGGTGGCACTGGCGTCACCCGATGCACCTTTCGCGGACGAAAAGGAGGAAGCCCCCCCCGCAGACGAAAGCAGGGACGATATAGCATTGGGCGATCCTAGCTGCGCCCCAATCGTTCCACTGTCAGCGCCACTCTGTGGCGGCGGATTAGGATTTACCTGCTGATATTCTGCAAGCTGCTCCTGCTGCGCCTGAGCTTCAGCCACCATGGCCTGCTGGGTGACAGGATCGACTTGGTTGGCCAACTGGGCGATATCGCGCCGCTGGCGGTCAGCCAGGGTAAGGGTTTCTTCTGTTGCATTACGCAGTTGCTGTGCCTGTTGTGCCTGCGCGGCAGACTGCGGATCGGAATTGGTAAGTGTGGTCGTCGTCCCGTTCGTGGTCGTCTGTTGGGGCGCGATCGGGTCGGCCGCCAACGGATTGAGAATCGCGTTCTGTTCCACCGCCTGAAGCTGAGTGTACATGCGCACCGTATTCGTCAGCAGACGAACTTCGTTCACTGACAATACGCGGATAACGTCATCGGTCTGCAACGGCTGATCTTCGTTGCCGCTTAACACCGCCACGGGCGTGAATGGCAGCAGGGTACGAAGCAATGTCTTCTGGTCCTTGCGCGCGATAATGCCGAACAAGGTGTACGGCGCAGGCGGCAATGCGCCAGGCGATTTCAGGACATCGGACAACTTGGTGCCGGTAACGACAGGATAAGAGCCCGCCAGCGCCGAAGCGCCCGACAAAGTCGCCTGGCTGACAGTTTGGTCGGCGCCCAGCTGCACATTGAGTATTTCGCTGTCGCCAACGGTACCGTTCTGATCTGCGAGTGGCGCCATCTGTAAACCGCCATTGGCGGCGACGCGTAACACCGACAGACGGTAGCGTCCCTTGATTTCGAGACCGCCGGCCAGCGCAAGAAGATTGCGCACCGAAATGTTACTGGCATGAGCTGGCAACTCGTAAATGCCAGGCCTGCGCGCCAGTCCAGCGACGGCAACGGTGGGACCAAGCGGCGGTACGAGAATCCGGTCACCATCCGCCAGATGAACCATGGCGGGATTACCCGCACCGATCAGGGCACTGTAAAGATCCACGACAAATTCGCGGTTACCGCGCTGAATGCGGATATTGCGCAAGGATCCGGTTTTCTTGACGCCGCCGGATATCAGAATGGCATCCAGCGCCGATGACAGGCCGGCAACAAGCCGCTGGCCGGGATTGTTGACCTCGCCGGCCACCAGCACCGAAATCTGACGCACATTGCCGATGGTAACGAACGCCTCGGTGGCGACATAAGATCGATGAACGGCCGCTTCCAGGTCAGCCCGGAAACTGCCGAAGGTGCGTCCCGTCGCTGCAATGGGATTAATGCGCGGCAGGATGATCTGCCCGTTGCGATCAACATTGGCGCGGTATTCGCCATTTTCCTGGCCGCGCAGTGAAACAAGAATTTGATCGCCGGGTCCCAAAACATAATCGTCCGGCATCGCACCCGTCAGCGGCACAGTCACGAAAGAGGGGCGACCGACCTGTTCATAGCCAAACTGCTGCAGGCGCACGCCCGCGCGGGTTGAAAATATCTGCTCGACGCGCGAATCCGGCAGCGGCACCCCGCGGCCCGGCAAAGGCGCCGGTCCGATGATGCCGGTCTCGGCCGTGGCGGCCGTTGCGCTGTCGCCATTGGTGATGACACCCAGCACAGACGCGGGCCCACCCTGCGCGCCGCTGGCCTGACCCTGGCCGCCATTCAGCCGGGGGTCTGTCAGTTGCTGCATAAGTTCGCTGAGGGGCAATCCGCTGGTTCCACCGCTAGATTGCGCCTGGGCAACCGTCGAGGTGAAGACCCACAGAATGATGGCGCTGAGCCCAGTGACACGCCGGCATGCCAGCGCAAGGGCGCGGCGAAATTCCATTTGCATAGGCGTAACAGGCCCCGTTTCGTCTTCGACCGACGGCTGTCTAGCACAGAGACTTTGGCCGAGGTAAGGAAAAAGAATTCCCTTGCAATTACTTAGCTGAAAGGCAAGGAAAATGCCACGGATATGCGAAGGTCCATCAGGGTGTACGCACGCCAGAAAAAGCCGGGAAAAAGGTCAATTCGCAGCTTCCGCCGCTACTTGGCCTGTTCGGTTGCCTGGCTGGGATTGGCCGGCGTCGCGCATGCAGAAGACGCACCGGTTCGCAACAATTATGGTGGTCCCGGCATCATAGAAATGCCCAGCGCCCGCATGGCGCCGGACGGCGCCTTGTCCATCGGCGCCAGCTATCTGCGCAACATCCAGCATTATAATTTTTCCTTTCAGGCTTTGCCCTGGCTGGAGGCCGATTTCCGCTATTCCGGTCTGTCGCATTTTGCGTCTGATTTTCCCGTCTATTACGACCGCAGCTTCGCCTTCAAGGCGCGCCTGTGGGACGAGACCAATGTCCTCCCCGCCGTGGCATTGGGCATCAACGACATTGTCGGGACCGGCATCTATAGCGGCGAGTATCTCGTCGCGTCCAAAAGCCTGGGGGATTTCGACGCCAGCCTGGGCCTGGGCTGGGGACGGCAGGGCTCGACCGGGCTGTTTCGCAATCCCTTTACGCTTCTTTCCAAATCCTTCGAAAACCGTCCCGTGGTCGAGAGCGCGGGCGGCACGAATTTCAATGTTTTTTTCCACGGGCAGAAAGCGGGGCTGTTTGGCGGCCTGATCTGGCATACGCCGATCGACGGTCTTTCGCTGCTGACCGAATATAGCGGCGATGCCTACACGCTGGAAGCGTCGGACAATACATTCAAGCCGCGCAATCAGTTCAATGTCGGTGTCTCCTACCAGGTGTCTTCCGCTCTGACCCTGGGATTCGACTGGCTTTATGGCACCAGTTTCGGCGGCAATATCGCATTTCAACTCGACCCCACCACGGATGCCTATCCCCAGCATATCGGCGACGCGCCTTTGCAGCCTTTGCATGTCCGCACCCAGGATGAACAGCAGCAGGCCCTGAATCGCCTGCTGGATCTGCGCAATCCCCAACTGATCACCGCAAACAAAGCCGCCGTTGACCAACGCAACGCCCTGGTTGATGCGCTATGGAGCCAAAATCCCGCGCCGGGCGATATCGCCATCAACGGGCGCACTCTGATGATCCGCATTGCCGCCGGCAACGCAGATGCATTTTGCGCCAGCATGAGCCGGCTTGTGGCGCATTATGGCGCGGATATCGATACCGTGGTGATCCAACCCGGCTCGGGAAAGCCGACGCGTTGCACGGTGGGACGTGCGGGCGCCCTGGTTCACGCCGTATTGCAGAATGACCAGGGCGCGTGGGAGCTTTCCGCCTTGGCCGCGGCACCGATCCTGACCATTGATGCCTCGGTCACGCCCGGCCGGGAACGGGACAAGGCCATTGCGGCCATTCGCGCCGATGCCGACAAGCAAAAGATCGTGATTGTGGCGCTCTCCCTCACCGATAGCGAAGCGATCGTCTATTACACCAACAACCGATATGCCCGCGAACCGGAGGCTGTGGACCGGTTGATCCGCATCCTGCTCGCTGATGCGCCCGCCAATATCGAGAAGTTTCGCTTGATGCCCACATTGGGCAGCGTTCCGCAGGGAGAATTCGATATCCTGCGCGCGCCCACCGAACGCGCCATTGCCCAGACCGGCAGTTACCGGATTCTCGGAGAGGGAAACGCCCTGACGGCTGCGCCGATGCAGAACCCTGTCCTGGCCCAAGGCGAACGCGGCGCCTTCCCGCGTTTTTCCTGGAACGTGTTTCCGCAATTTCGCCAGGAATTTTTCGATCCTGACAATCCCTTTGCGGTGCAATTTCTGGCCGGCGTTGAGGCCAGCGTAGAAATAATGCCGCAATTGTCTGTGACGGGTGAAGCCGAAGCCGACATCTATGACAACTTCAATACCGGCCGGCCCGCGGACAGCACCCTGCCCCATGTGCGCACGGATTTCCTGAAATTCTTCAGCCAGGGAAAAAACGGCATCGGCCAACTGGAAGCCACCTATTTGTTCCGTCTGGCACCCGATGTCATCGCGGTGGCGCGCGCCGGCTATCTGGAAAGCATGTATGCCGGATTTGGCGGAGAAGTCTTATGGCGCCCGGAAAATCAGCGCTGGGCGATCGATGCCGACATCTTCGACGTGGAGGAGCGCAATTTCGACCGGTTGTTCGGTCTGCAGAATTATCATGTCGTGACCGGGCATGTTGCGGTCTATTACGAATCGCCCTGGTACAATTTCATTTTTGGTGTTCACGCCGGGCAATATCTGGCCGGCGATCGCGGCGTGACCTTCGATGTCACAAGGCGCTTCGAGACGGGGGTGGAAGTCGGCGCCTTTTTCACCAAAACCAATGTCTCCGCCGCCGCGTTCGGCGAAGGCAGTTTCGACAAGGGCTTCATCATAAAAATTCCGCTGGGCTGGACTTTGCCAATCAGCACGCAGAATGGGCTGAACATGGTCATCCGCCCCGTGCAGCGCGATGGCGGCCAGAGCCTGGATGGCGACAACTCCCTATATGATTTCACGCGGCGCAGCAGCATGGCTGAGGTCATACGCGACACTGCGGCCTCGCCACCTTAGTTTATATCCCAGGAAACTCCCCTTTTCATGAAAGAGCAGCTACTTTTCCTGTCCGCACATCTGCCAGCTCCCAACGCATCGGAGGCAGGACAGGTCTGCGCTTTTCACAACCTGAAGCTTCTTTCGGAAAAATTCGACGTTCATCTTGTCGCTTTTCGTACCGAAGTTTCCCGTGACTGGTCATCCGAACCGGTAGAACAACTGTGCGCCAGCAGCAAATTTTTTTCCGCTACCTATTTCGGGCGCGCACGATCCGCACTGTGCAACCCGACCCTTCCGACAAAGGCCGCGGCAAGAGCAACCAGCACATGCGCCGCATATATCAGCGCTTTGATACAAAAACACAATTTCGGGCGCGTCCATCTCGAAGGCCAGCAAATGACGGTCTATGCCAATATCTTCAAGCACATCCCAAAACGCACGCTTTATGCGCAAGATGTTTTTTGTCAAACCTTTGAGCGGAAGGCGGAGAAGTATTCCTTTCCAGCGAATATTTTCTATGCCGTGGAGCGGCATCGCATGCAACGGTGGGAACGCTCGGCATTCAACAAGATGACACACCTTTATGTTCCGTCTGAGAAAGATGTTGAGTTGGTGCGCCAACTTGATGCAAGCCTTACCGCGAGGACGAAATCTATTCCGCTCTTTTTCAAGGAATATGGTGCGCGAGAAACCGTACCGGATGGCCGGCCGGCCCTGGTTTTCTGGGGCGCGTATTCGCGCTCCGAAAATGTAGACGCAGCGAAATTCCTCGTCGATGAAATTCTTCCGCACCTGCGGGTATCCGGCTGCAATGCGAAAGTCATCCTTGCCGGCGCGAACCCGCCCCAGAGCTTCAACAGTTTCGATCCCGCCAATGTGGTGGTGACGGATTTTGTCGCTGACCCGGGAATCGAATTGCGATCTGCAACAATAGCCGTGTTGCCTTTGCGTATGGGTGGAGGGGTCAAAGTTAAGGTGCTGGAGCTTTTAGCTGTGGGTGTTCCGGTTGTCACCACGCTTGTCGGCGCAGAAGGAATTCCCTGTGAAAGCAGCGACGGTCTTATCATCGCCACGATGGACGCCGGCGATATCGCCAGGAAGGCCGCTGAAATTTTATCCCTCCCGCCTGACCAACTTCTGACTTTGTCGAAAGCGGCGGCAGACTGGGCGCGGCGCTATGCTAAGACCGGAGGCGCGGCGATCTTAAGTTAACACCGCCGGCCTAATTTTTGTCCGATCTGAAGAATGCGAGATTAGCTTTGCCGCAGCAGACCAACAGAAAACTGATTATCCTGGATCCATCTCTAAAGGATACGGGCGGGCATTTTTACGAATATGACCTGGCGGTCGCCGCAGCCGCCTTGCGGCGTGAAATGTCGACCGAGATATATGCCCACAAATCCTGTAGCGCCGGATTGGCGATTCCGGGTGGAGAAATTCAGCCCTGGTTTACGACCGAATGGAGCGCCGCCGGCGGACGGATCAGGACCGTGGTACGCTTCGTGCTGAGCAACCTGCCCACATCTTTGCGCGTCCCACTGGCCAAAATTGGACGGCGCGTTTGGGGTCTGGTAAAAAACTGGGGTCGCCCCCCCCGGGGTGCGGATAAAACAAAGATCTCGGCGGCCGCGAAGACCTTTGAAATCGAGGCAATCGCAGCGATCCGTCACGCCATGGCTGGCGCTGATGACATCATTTTCCTGCCGACAATTCGGACAAGCGAACTTTTCGCGCTATGGGAGGCCGCTCGGAACACGGCGGCATTGCAATCGCTGCAGTTCCACGTCGTCCTGCGCAGAGATGCTGCGGAGATGGACTTGCCAGAAGGCGGGGCACCCGGCATCTCTCTTCTGTTTCGGAATATGCAAACCATGCCGACCGGAGCAGCGTTCACCTTTTATTGCGATACTGACCAACTTTGTAGAGACTATGAATTGTTGCCTCATTCCTTCGAGTTTCGGCTTCTGCCCATCCCGTTTCCCAATTCCAAGCCGGATGCGGTCAGCCTCGAAAGATGGTCGGCCGGCTCAAAAACCAAGCTTGTGTATCTGGGCGGCCCGCGCGTCGAAAAAGGCTTTCATTTGATTGCTCCTGCCGCGCATCTCTTGCAAAAGAGATTCCCGGGAACATTGCTGTGGCGACTTCAGGCGCCAGCGAGCGACGGTTTGGAAGAACCCGAGGTGATCGAAGCCCGCAGGCGCTTCAGTTCGATGCGGGACGGCAGCATTGACCTAGTCGACCGCAACCTGAATTCCGCAGAATTCCAAAGCCTGTTGCTTTCTGCTGATATCGTGATTCTGCCCTATCTTCCAGAATTTTACAGAGCACGCAGCTCGGGGATACTTGTTCAAGTGCTGGCGGCAGGAAAACCGGTCATCGTTCCGTCGGGCACTTGGCTCTCAAGCCAGACAAACGGAGTCGGCGCTGTGGAGTTTACGGAACCAGCCGATTTTGCGGATGCAGTCCTTCGGGCTGTTCAACAGCTCCCCAAGCTGGTCCAGGAAGCACAGGGCCGGGCGGCTGCCTATACCGCTTACCACGATGCGAATGTGTTATTGGAAATTTTGGAAAAAGGTGGGCACCGAGCGGGAGAGTACCCCTGAAAAACCATCCGCGGAGGTCATTGACGTGCGGCCCAAATCACCGCTGGGGGGCGACTATCCCTCACCCCAGAAGCAGTTTATATCCCCTTGGTCGAACCGCCTGCCCAGGTTTCCATAAAACGCCAGGACGTAGCTGTTTAGCATAAAATGGGGTCGCCGTTGAACCAATCTGTTGATGAAGAAGCGCCGACCGCACGGTGGCAGACCAATCTCCTCACCTGGTGTCTGAAAACCCTTGCTGCCAGCTATATCCTGATCATATCAAGCGTCTTGATATGCTCGGTGATTTCTTTGCAGCACATCAGGGGCCAGCCGGTATACAAAGTCGAAGCCCTGCTGATCCAAAATAGCGATCCCGCCAGTTCACTCCGATCCGCCGGCAGCCAATCCCCACTATCTGCCGTACTGGGGGGTGGAGGGGCGAGCGCGATGCCCGAGATTGATGAATTCCAGATACTGCTGAGTTCACCCGTGGTCGCAGCTACTCTGGATAAAAAGTACCATCTTTTACATGATATTTATCGCGGACAGTGGGATGCGAAAAACAACCGATGGATACCTCAGCGTCTTGGCCTCTCGGCCCGGATGCGCGCATGGTTCACCAACGCTGTCGGCGGCATGTCAGACACTCACGATCCCAACAATTACGACTTGGCGGCATTTCTGGGTGGGTCTGTCACCGTAAATCGCACATTCTACGGCTCAGTGATGTCCATTAGCATGAACACGGACAGGCCGGAGGATGCGAAGCGTTGGATTAATATAATCATCTATGATGTTTCAGATATTATCCGTTCACAGATGATCAACGAGCGGCAAAATTACATAAATTATTTGCAAGAACAGATGAGCCAGTCGACACTGCAAACCAGCCGCGATGCCACCATCAATATTCTTGCGGATCAATTTCGCGCGCTAATGGTTCTGAAAAGCGCCAAGACGTTCCCCTTGCAGCAGATTCAACCGCCGACACGCGGGCAATATCCCGTCAACAAGTCTGTGCCGCTTTTCCTGATGATTGGTATATTGAGCGGCTTAATGGTGGCCGGTGTTCTTATTGCCATTGGTATACGGGATGCCACGCTTCGGCAACTCGCTTCCAGGCTCGTTTCATATGTGAGGAAAGATAAGGTCTAAGACACTACAAAAGGGTTTTTTCTATTATATAAAGAGAGCGGTATGCGCACCCCAGGAGAGAAGCGTGCTGGTTATGAATTCGCGCGCAATTTCGTCATTTTATTTTTGAACGCGGCCGCGGCCCGCATCCCATTTCATGCCATTCGGCTATTTCTGTATCGACGGGCTTTTCGCGTGGGGACGGGTTCCAGCATTCTGATGAATACAACGATACGCGGCTTTCGCATCTCCATTGGTCAAGGCTGCGTCATCAATTCCGGTGTCACGCTGGATGGACGGGGTGCGGCATTGACTTTGGGTGACTTCGTTGATGTAGCGCCTTACGTCAGGATTTGGACTCTCGATCACGACCCAGACTCTCCCGATCATGTAGCGCGGGCGCGCCCTGTGACTGTGGAAGATTATGTCTGGCTTGCCAGCGGCGCTACCGTCCTACCAGGCGTTACACTGGGAAGAGGTTGCATCGTCGCGGCTGGAGCGGTCGTGACCAAAGATGTTGCGCCATGGACGATAGTGGCAGGCATACCTGCGCGGGCCATCGGCGAACGGCAGCAACACCTTGTTCCACGCAAGCCCTATAGCCCGTGGTTTGAATAACGCTTGCCGCCGGCGATCAGCAGGCTTCGGGAGAATTGCGGCAGAAACGCAAGCATTGCCATATATGGCAAAACTTCCGTTGACTGATAAAACGCCGTCTGTATCAACGCCGACACGAACAACGCACGTAGAAATGTGCATTGCTTTTCAATGGCACGAAAAGTGAGCAGCATCACGGCATAAAAACTCAGAAAACCGATCATGCCAAAATTTATAAGCTGCTCCAGCATACCGGATTCCGCCACTAGGCCATTGCCGCTCACTTCGTTGAAGGAGTCATTGCCCCCGACGTTATTCGTCGTGTTACCAATCATTCCGGTAAACTCGCCGAACCACAAATTGGTATGAAGCCAATAATCAAATATGTGGGTCCAGATTGTGATGCGGAGCGCGTTTGCGCCTTCCTGCACGTCCCATAGGCGCGATATTCGCTGCAGAGTGGGAACAAACTGATACGCTGCCGCAAACAGCCCGCCAGATACCAACACCCCAATTAACGCAATCGCAGCAAATTTTAGCTTTGTCGCTTCAGATCTTTTATTGATTTCAAAAATGATAAAAAGACCGCAAGTGCCTAGCAGAACGACTGTCCCCGAACGACCGCCCGAAATCAGCACGCCTATAAAACAGAGAAACGAGATAAAATACAAAAACCACCAACGTAATGCTTTGGCGCCCTCCAATAGGCATATGCACAGGATTCCACAGAGCAGTGGAAAATGCAGATAGCTTCCCGTCAAGGACGGCGGTCGGAGAATGGAGCGTCCGGGCAATTCAAATACCGGAATCTGGAGCAGCTGAACTAGCCCGAATATGGGAAGCAAGGCCCCCGCCAAGGCCATGCTCACCATGATCGGCCTTGCAGTGAAGGCTTCTGTTTGAAAGCCATAGCCGGCCACAAACAAGAGAAGCAGATAGACATTTACGGCGGTCGCAATCAGGCCGTTCTGAAACCCGGCAACGTCCATCGTCCAGACGGAGGAGACCATCGCTGACAGGCCGAACAGAAAAGTAAGTAAAATCCCGATAGTCAGGGCGCCGGTAACGCGATAACGGAACAGCGCAACGGAGGAAAACAGCACCAAACTCCAAAGCCCGACTTGCGCGCCATAGGCAAGTACTTTTCCAATGGTGACTTCATAAATGCCACGAATGCAGAGAGAGAGAAAAGCGCAAAAAAACAATGCAGAAAACAACGATCTTTTCTTGGCTTCCCAATTGATGGATTCTGCAAAAGATACTGGGATGGCATGGCTCTCACTCATGCGGCACACCAATTCTCGTGGACGAAATTTCCTGGATAACGTGCATGGTTCGATCTATTTGGATATAGCTGGGCGGGAAACTTCATTGCTAACACTTTGATGCAAAATCGACTATTTTACAACCTGGAGTGCCTCAATATCGCCCTGAGGGCACCTTTGCGCCCGGTTCACGTCCGCACTTCTGCAGGATTTTAGACGAATGAGCGGCGCCGGTCGAAAACCTGAAAATCCCACAAAACAGCTGGCCCTCGTCTTTCTGCTTGCGGCCGCAGCGCTTTTTGTCGTTGGCAGTCTGGCTGCGGTGATTGCACCAGTTTTAATAACGCACGCAGCGCTAAAATCCGAAGATATTGCTCAGTTCATATTTGTATCGAATGTTAACCCGAAACCATTACAGCGTTTTATTTTTCTCTGCGTAATCCTGTTGACCGTGCCGGTCCTTGCCTTGTCGGCACATGTGGCTCGCAGATTTTTCTCGCGAACAGTTCTGCTTCAGCATGCCGGGGAGCCGGATATTATCGAAGCTGCCAGCCTGAATCAGTCGGCACAATGGCTTGTTACCGGACTGGTGATGCTCTTCGCTATCTATACGGGCGGATACTTCCGCCTGTTTGGGGCGGACGAAGTCGATTACAAATTTATCGATCCAGTTTCTCTTGACGCCGTCATATACAGCATTGTGCGAATTGGCCAAGGTGGTACGTGCTTGGTGGATGTGACGCCTTTGTATGGCTGTTACGGGGAATTCTTTAGGCCGCTGTGGAGTCTCGTTGCTCCCAGCGTGACAGCAATCATAGCTGCTTTTTTTGTCCTATACCTTATCAGTATTTTTATGGCGATGCGCTTTGCTTCCCGCCTTATTCGCGAACCCACGATCCTTCTAGTCTGTGGTATCGCGCTGGTTGTACTGAGTTGTTTTTTTGGATTTTTTGATCCAGATTTTCAATACTGGCCTCTGCGTACAATCTTTCCCTGTCTCGCCCTGGCGCTGGCACCTTTGTGGCTGAATGAAGCCAGCAGTCGCAAAGCTTTTGCACTGGGCGTCTTCAGTGCCTTTGCAATCAGCTGGAACCTCGACTCCGGCTTCCCGGTATTTCTGTCTTTCGCCATCCTGATAGCAGCAGCTGGCTGTACTTCCGCTTCGTCTTTGCGTGCACTTCTGGATAGAACCTGGTTTGTTCATCTCGGCATTTATTGCCTCGGCGCCGTTCTCACATTGCTGGCGTTGTTGGCCTATTTGTCGCGACGAGCGGGCGCCCTTCCCGATCCCAGCCTGTATATCCGTTTTCAGAGGCTTTTCTATTTCTCCGGCTACTTGATGGTCCCCACCCCTCCCCTGCCCCATCCTTGGGGCCTGGTTGTCGCGGTGATTTTACTGGCGCTCTCCGCACTGGCTATTCGTGTTGTGCGCGGGCAGGCCGACGTCAAGTCCGAATTGATGGGGTTTGGCGCCATTTTGGCTATCGGCGTTTTTGTTTATTACACGGGGCGATCGCACATCCGGGTACTGGAAACGGTATCGTGGTTACCCTGTATTTTGGGATTCTGCGTGGCAGACCGCATAATCGGAGACAATACAGGGACGTCGGCACGAACAGCCCTCCGCTTGGTGTATAGTGGCATAGCTATTCTGTTCGTAGGCTCATGGGCCCTATTTTACGGCAAGGGCATCAGTGACCGCTGGGCCGGCCAGTTGGGCATGTTCAGTCACGCCGCCCCCCTCGTGGAGGATGCCGATTTTATTGCCAGTCAGACCAGTTCAGGCGACAAGATTGCGGTATTGGCGCAAAATCAAGGCAGTCTGACGCTAACGGCTGGACGCACCCTGGACATGCGCGGCCCAGGGATGATCGAAACGTATATATGGCCTGACGCGGCAAAGACGATGGATGGTCTGCGCGATCATGGCCCGGATAATTTATTTATCGATCCACGCATACGTGGCGGCGACCCCTATCAAAGCGTTTTTTCAATTTTTGAGGCCGGTATTCGCAGTGCTTACGTGGCAAAAGCCTGGGAATTCAATGGCCGTCTGCTGCACTTGGTGCGTCGCAGCGCGGCAACCGATCAAGATATCGTTCCATATGACCGGCCGCTGCAAGTAAGCGGGGGCAATAGAGATTTCCCGCTACTCGTTGCAAAAACCTTGAGTGGAAAGACATTTCAACTCGAGATGAAAGTCATCGCCAGATTGGAGCAAGGCCACCTTGCGATTATTGCCAGCTCGACAAATATAAATTTGGAGCCGTTCCAGGGAATAGCTCTTTATCATCAGGTGCAAATGGGACAAGACCAGTGGGCGCTCGCCATGGGCGATGGAGCGCATTGGAGCGTCACATCGCCATTTTCCATTCCCAGCGGTCGCCCTGCAACAGTGAAAATATCCTACGCGATGCCCGAAGTGGATATCTTCGTGGACGATAAAATTGTTTTCAAAGACCTCAATTTTGCGGTGTTGGCGCCCTCTGCGGATCCTTTGTACATCGGCGACTGGATTGCACACATGTATCGCCCTGATGCGCCTATGGACGCAGTTCTCGACTTAAAATTCGGATCGAAAAATTACTGGAAAATTCAGGATCGCCGCTTCAACGGTGAGGTCGTCAGCGCCCGCCTCATGCCGTAACTGCAGCCCATCTGGGTTACGATTTGGCGGCTTCGCGGGCGTAGAACCAAAAACCTCGATGCATGCTGAGCTTGCGAACCAGAAAAATCGGTAAAGACCGATATATCCGGCCCAGGCGGTAGCCGATATAGCGCAGGATATTGCGGCCCACCGCTTCAGGGATGCGCAAGGGTGCGTAGCGTAGCAGATATCCTATCTCCGCCAGGACATAGCGGACCCCCATTCCCTCCGGCCCGCCGAACTGCTTGATCTGATCGCGGATCTGGGTGTGCTGGACGCCGGTATCGAAACTGCGCCGGAAATATTCCCACGCCGTATAGCGATGACTGTGAAATACGCAGGCTTCGGCAACATAGGCCAGCTTCCACCCCCCCAGCAGAATGTTGGCAGAAGCGCTGAGATCCTCCCCGGTGATCAATCCGCTGGGAAAGCCCCCCGCCTTATTCATGGCGCTGACGCGATAGGCGGCATAGGAGTTGGAGGAAAAGCAGGTTCGAAAGCCATATTGTTTGCGATCTTCGAAGGAGCGTATTTCCGAGTGGACCGGATAGTTGAACAGGCGGACATAACTTTCAAATACATCCGCGCCCCGGCGCGGCAACTGCCGGCCATAGGCGGTGCCGATTGCCGGATCCTCAAAAGGCGCCATCAGGAATTTCAGGCTGTCGGCATTGGCCAGGATGGCGTCCTGGGTGAGGAACACCGCGACATCGACATCCGCGACCATGCCCACGGCCATCTGGCGCGTATCGGCATGGTTGAATTCGGAACGCGCAATCACATGGACTCTGGCGCCGGCGTTGGTGAATATCTCCACGGACCTGTCGGTTGAGCTTGAATCGATGACCAAAAATATATCGGGGGCAAGCGTCTGCTGCCGTAAGGCGGTAAGGAATCGCTCCGCCTCCTTTTCGGCATTCAGAATCGGGACAATCACGGCGAAGCGAAGCTTGCGCTCCTGCGTCCGTACGATATTGCCGGTACCTGCCATGCTGCTAACGGTCCACGCGTTTCATTAAGCCCTGCTAAGATTTTGCACTCTTTTGACGGGACAAGCGCTCCAGATAGATACCATATCCACTCTTGAGGTATTTGCGAGCGACATCGCGCAGCTGGGCGGCCGCGTTCGCTGGGACGTGCCGTCGGCCGCAGAGTTCCCGGCGTACCCGGTCCCCGCGTTCGACGCGCTGGAACCGTGGGCCCCCGCCCTGGCCGCGACCGCGGCTTCAGGCGCCGTTCTCTCTCTTGACCATATCCCGGACCGCCGCGAGGTGCTCGCCGAACGGATCCGGGAACGCGCCGTCGCCTGGGCCGTGGCTTCCGTGGATGCCGCGACCATCGACCGTATCAACATCTATGAGGCGTCCCGGCTGGCGATGAAAATGGCCGTCCAGCAACTCCAGCCCGCCGCGGACTTCCTGCTCGTCGATGCCGTGCCGCTCGATCTCCCCGTTCCCCAGCAGCCGCTGGTGCAGGGCGATGAGCGTTGTCATGCAATCGCAGCCGCGTCCATTCTGGCCAAGGTCTATCGCGACCAGATGATGCGGGAGTGGGACAAGTTCTATCCGGAGTACGGTTTGGCGAATCACAAGGGTTACCATTCGCCGGAGCACATCGCCGCCATCCGGCAGTTCGGGCCCACGCCTTTGCACCGCCTGAGTTTCGAGCCGGTTCACCGCCTGGCCGTTTATTCACCTCTCGAGAGGCACCAGCAGATGGAGATGTTCGCCGCCGTTTGACCAATCCCCCCATGAGCGACGAACCAGCTCTGCGGCCCGAAGCGGCGCCTGCAGCGCCCCTCACCGTGCCGGAAAGTACCGAAATTTCCGCCGGTGCGCCGGAAACGACTCCCGTTCCCGAACTCCCTCTGTCGGTCGCGCCCACGTGGTTCCGGCGCCTGTCTTCCGTAATCTTCATCATCTTTTGCTTCGAACTCGGCCTTTTCCTCCTGATTTATCCGTGGACGGATGCCTGGACCGAGAACTCCCTCTCCCTGTGGGCGCCCGCCTCCTTCGCCGCCGACTGGCGGCAACTCTGGAACAACGGTTATTTCCGGGGAGGCGTCAGCGGCGTGGGTCTGGCGAATATCTGGATCGCCATTGGCGAGGTTTTCCGGATGTTCTCGCGCCGCGCCTCGTAATCGTCCCTTCCTTCCTGAAACCCGAACGGCGCTTCGTTCATCCGAAGTAGGGAAGGGGATTCTACCCGTTGAAACGCGCAGCTCATTTCTTTTCAGTAGTTTTCGCGATGGCAACGTCGGTGTTGGCGATCCAGCCCCAGACTTACGAACAGGCTCTCGATCTCTACCACCACACCGATTACCCGGCGGCCATCGTCGCCCTTCGCCACCAGACGCAGGACGCGCGTACTCTGGAATTACTGGGACGCTGCTACCTGATGAGTGCGGATTACAGGAAAGCCACGGAGGCTCTCGAAAAAGCCGCCACGCTCGATCCCGAAAATTCCATGACGTTCACGTGGCTCGGCAGGGCTTACGGGCGGCGCGCCGAAACGGCCTTTGCGGTGTCGGCGGTTGGGTATGCGAATAAAGCCCGTGAAGCGCTGGAAAAAGCCGTGCAGCTCGATCCGAAAAACGGCGAAGCCATCGACGATCTTTTCGACTATTACATTCAGGCGCCCGGCTTCATGGGTGGCGGCTTCGATAAAGCGCATCATCTGATCCCGCTCATCGGCCAGATCGATCCGGCCCAGGGTCACTACGCCAAAGCCCGGCTCGCCGAACAGAAGAAGGATTTCGATACCGCCGAAGCGCAGTTCCGCCGCGCTCTGGAACTTGCCCCGAATCAGATGAGCCGGGTTCTGGAACTGGCGAAGTTTCTCACCAAACATGGCCGCGCCGATGAGGGCGATAAACTGTACGAACGCGCAGCGCGCATGGAGCCGAACGCTCCCCGCCTGCTGTACGCCCGTGCCCAGATGTGGATACAATCCGGCAGAAACGTCGATCAGGCGCGTGACCTCCTGAAAAAGTATTTAGCCTCGAATAATCTGACCCCCGACGACCCGTCGAAGCCCGATGCGCTGCGTCTTCTGAAGAAAGCCGACGGCATGTAATTGCATGCAATTCACCGAAGCGCTCAGCTTCAGTTTTCAGGCACTTCGGCAGAACAAGGTCCGGTCGATGCTGACCGGCCTTGGCATGATGATCGGCACAGCCTCGGTCATTCTCGTCGTTACCATCTCGCTCACCAGCCAAAGCTACATTCTCGAACAGATTGAAGGCGTGGGATCGAACATGATCTTCGCCTCCTACGAAGTCGGTTCGCAGCAGTCCTCCGCGGAGGTAACCGCCGATTTCATCAAAGTCGCCGACATCCAGGCCGTGCGGGACCAACTGGCCTCGCGCATCGTCGCCGCCACCGGCATTGAGAGCAACGTCGATTCCATCTTCATCAACGGCAGGGAAGAGCGCCTGCTGATGCTCGGCTCGGACGAGTACTATAAGCAGGTGCGCAACCTGCAGGTGCTGGCGGGACGCTTCTTCGACGTCAGCGACGTCAGTCTGCGGCAGAAGGTCGCGCTGCTCACCGAGAAACTTGCGAAGCGTCTCTACGGCAGCCAGAACGCCGCCATCGGACAGACCATCAAACTGCGCGGCCTGCAGTTCACGGTCATCGGCACTTTTAAGGAAAAAGTGGAGAGTTTCGGGCAATCGGAACTCAATGCCGAAACCGTGCTGATCCCCATCACCGTGCAGAAGTATTTTATCCGCGTGGAACGTATCGATCCCATGTATGTGCAGGTGCGCACCCCGGAAGAGGTGGAACCGGTCACGCTGCAGGTTAAGCAGTTGCTCGAAAGCCGCCATCGGGCCGGCGCGAGCTACAAGGTCGAAAACCTCACGGGGATTCTCAACGCCGCCAAATCGATCGCGAAGATTCTGAGCCTGGTGCTCGTTCTGGTCTCCACCATCGCACTGGTCATCTCGGGCATCGGGATCATGAATATCATGCTGGTGACGGTGACGGAACGGACGCGCGAAATCGGCATCCGCATGGCCGTGGGTGCGTCCCGGCGTGAGATTCTGATCCAGTTCCTGACCGAAGCGACGCTCATCAGTCTGGCGGGCGGCAGTGTGGGCATCGCGGTTGGCGTCGCGGTGCCGCTCAGCGTGCGCCTCTTCGCCGACAATATTCAGATCCCGATTTCGTTCTGGTCCATCGGGATCGCCTTCGCCGTTTCGAGTGTGGTCGGCCTGGTTTTCGGCATGCTGCCGGCGAGCCGCGCCTCGAAGTTGAACCCGACCGAAGCGCTGCGCTACGAATAAACTTATGCGGAACTTTTACTGGCTGCGGGCGGCCTGGCTGCGGGCGGCCCTCGCCGGAGCCCTGTGCAATGTTGCGGCTGCCGAAACGCACACCCTTACCCTGCGGGAAGCCATCGCGCGCGCGCTGGCCGGCAACCCGGACGTGGTGATGGCGCGCCTCGACGAACTCAAAGCCCTGCAGTCCGTCAAAATCGCCGCCGAACCGTTCTGGCCCCGCGTGACCGGCGGCAGCGGCCTTGCCTGGAGCAACGGGTTCCCGCTCAGCATCGAGGGCTCGGCCCCTTCCGTGTTCGAGGTCAAAACCAGCGAATCGCTGATCAACCGCTCCCACACCTATGAGGTTGCGCAGGCGAAAGAGAACGCGCGCGGGGCGGGTTTTGCCACGGGTCAGCGCCGTGACGAGATCGTGTTTCGCATCGCCAACCTGTTCGTGGATGTGCAGCGGGCCGAAGCGCTCTCCGGCAGCGTGCGGAAGCAGGTGGAGAGCCTCAACAAAGTTCTCGAAGCCGTGAAGACGCGTGTCGACGCCGGCCGCGAACTCCCCGTCGCGCGCCAGGAGGCCAACGTGAACGTGCTGCGCGCCCGCCAGCGCTGGATGGCTCTGCAGAGCGAGCGCGATGCCGCGGAACGCAATCTCGCCGCGACCCTCGGTTACAACCCCGGCGACATCGTAAAGCCTTCCGCCGAAGCCGCGGAGACCGAACCGCCGAAGATCCCCGAATCCGAAGACGAAGCCGTGAAGGCCGCCATGGATTCCAGCAAGGAACTGAAGCGTCTCGAATCCACCTACCAGGCGAAGGCCCTGGAAATCAAGGGCGACAAGGCACAGCGCCTGCCCCGCGTGGATCTCGTCGCGCAGTATGCGCTCTTCGCCAAGTACAGCCATTACGATCTCTACTTCAACCGCTTCCAGTACAACAACGGCCAGATCGGCGCGTCCGTCTCGATTCCGCTGCTGATCGGCCCCGGTGTCAAAGCGCAGGTCTCGCAGGGCGAGGCGGACCAGCAGCATATCCGCGCGGAGATTCAGGCCGCGCGCAGCCGCATCGCGCTGGAGGTTCACCAGAGCTATCAGGACATCGAAAAATCGGAGATGTCCCGGCAGGTCGCGAAAGCGGAACTGGATCTGGCGCATGAGCAACTGTCGATCGTGCTCGCGCAGATGAACGAAGGCCGCGCCGCGCTGCGCCAGGTGGAAGAAGCGCGCTTCAACGAAGACGAGAAGTGGATCGCCTTCTACGACGCGCAGTTCCAGGCGGAGAAAGCGCGGCTCATGGTCCTCCGGCATACCGGCGAATTAACGGCCGCGCTGCGCTGACT
>Ga0118677_10001958_pt1 | contig 42505 bp, 44 predicted proteins | sample AliMusrvi5mmetaG_FD_86154 | JGI IMG/M metagenome (GOLD analysis project Ga0118677, IMG submission 86154)
GGGGTTGTTAGCGTGAAGGGAACCAACACCTGCGGCAACGCGGCTGTTTCGAGCCTCAATGTGACGATCCATGCCATCCCGGCAGCCCCGGTGGTGACGGCCAACGGCGCAGTGCTTACCAGCAGCGCCTCCGCCGGCAACCAGTGGTACTACGAAGGCAACGCCATCGCAGGTGCCACGGGCCAGACCTACACGGTGACCCACAACACGGGTTACTATTGGGTTGTTGTAACGGTCAACGGTTGTTCTTCACCGCTCTCGAACAAAGTTTGGGTGGTGATGACCGGCCAGCAAGAGCTCAACGGGAGCAGCTTCAACGTGTACCCGGTACCCAACGACGGGCGGTTCACCTTAACTATTGCCAGCCCGGTACAGGAAACCTTCACCATCGAGATCTACAACCAGCTTGGAGCGAAGATCTACGAACTGGGTGATGTGCAGGTAAACGGCACATTCGAAAAGCAGGTTGACCTGCGACCCATCGCCAACGGCATCTACTCAGTCGTGTTCCTCAACAGCGAACACAAGGTGGTGAAGAAGGTGCTGGTCAATAAATAAGACAACAGGCAACAGGCAACAGGCATTATTGCCTGAGCCTGGATAATGAAAAGGCTGTCCCGTTTTTTGGGGCGGCCTTTTCTTTTGGCTCAAAGTTCAAAACTCAAAATTCAAACCTGGAGCGCTGTTCTTTCTCCCGGCCTGCGATCTCTTAAATCGTCAATCGTGAATCTTAATTCGTAAATTGTATAGACACACCGTGGTATTTTATAAAGTAACTTTAACCCGTCGGACCAATAATTTTACTCATCATGATGAACGATGACATTGATGCCTATGCAGAGGCGCACAGTTCGCCTGAACCGCCTGTACTGGCAAAGCTTAACAGGGAAACCAACCTTTCTCAGGTTTATCCGCAAATGCTCTCCGGACACCTGCAGGGCACCTTTCTGCAGATGATCAGTGCCATCATGCGCCCCAGCAGGATTCTTGAAATCGGAACCTTTACCGGGTATTCGGCCATACACCTGGCAATGGGTGCCTGGCCAGCGAAAGACACTCCTGCTGATTGCGGCATTCTGCATACCATCGAGATCAACCCCGAACAGGAGGAGATGATCAGGGAATATATCCGTAAATCGGAAATGGAAGAGATGATCGTACTGCATATCGGCGATGCCATGGAGGTCATCCCTGAAATTGACGAAACCTGGGACCTGGTCTTTATTGACGCCGACAAAACCGGTTACCTTGACTATTATAATCTCGTTTTGCCGAGGCTGCGCAGGGGAGGGGTGATCATCGCCGACAATGTGTTGTGGAGTGGCAAGGTACTGGATGCACCGGAAAATATGGACAGGGACACCCTGGCCCTCTCTAGTTTCAACGAACATGTCACGAATGATCCGCGGGTTCAGAACCTGCTCATGCCATTGAGGGACGGGCTGATGATGATCAGGAAACTCTGAAATCCCTGGCAATCCATGTTTCCGCCCGGAGATTGGTTATCTTTCGTTTTTATACCCTGATATTTCATTCCAGATATCCGCTGCGATCACTTCAGGGGCACGGTCACCGGTGGTGATGAAAATCTTTTCGAGGGATTTCAGTTTTTCGAAGGCTTCAAGATACCGGTTTTTTACATTGGTTAGGTTCTCGAGGGTTTCATAAAGCTCGGTCGAACTTCTGCCCTCCTGGAGCCGTTTCATGCTGATCTCAGGCTGGATGTCGATATAAATGTTCACATCGGGCCGAAGCAGGCCGGCACTCAGCGAATTTGCCTCTATGACCCAATCCATTGGCATGTGGGTGCCGTGATAAGCATACGAGGAAAAGTAATACCGGTCGGTGATTACCGTGTAGCCATCTTCGAGTTTTTGCAGGATGCCGTCCGTTTTGTTCAGGAGATGGTCGAGCCGGTCGGCAACAAAAAGTCCGGCAATGGTGCGGTGATCGGCCTCAATACGGTGGTTGAAAATATTCCTGATCACCGAGCCGACCGGCCCTCCCGTTGGCTCACAGGTGGCATATACTTTGTGCCCTGTTTTTTTAAGCTGATCGGTTAACAATTTAACCTGCGTGCTTTTGCCGCAACCGTCGATGCCCTCGAAAGCGATGAAAAGGTTGTTTCTCATATGACCCTGTAGGCATAAGTAACCGATTTCAACTCCTCGTTCGCCCTGGTGATCTTTACCTTAAGTTCTTCCTTGAAGGCAGTCATCCTGACCTGGAGTTCAGGGTCGGAAACAGCCAGGATCTGGGCGGCCAGGATCGCGGCATTCTGTGCGCCATTGATCCCGACGGTGGCCACCGGGATTCCCGGGGGCATCTGGACAATGGCCAGCAGCGCATCGAGTCCGTCGAGCGAAGCCTTGATGGGAACGCCGATTACCGGGAGAATTGTCATTGCAGCAATCACGCCGGGAAGATGGGCTGCCATACCCGCTGCCGCGATGATAACGCATACCCCCCGCTGCCGGGCATTTTTCGCAAACTCTTCCACCTTTTCGGGGGTACGGTGTGCCGAAAGTGCATTGATCTCGAAATGGATCTGCATGTCATTCAGAAATTTTGCGGCTGCTTCCATGACCGGCAGATCGGAAGTGCTGCCCATGATGATACTGACTTTAGGTTCCATATATCTTTGATTTTGAGATTCAGGGCAAAATTAGAATATTTTGACTACTTTTGCATAGAAGTAATATCCGCTTGAATATGACAAAGGTACAGGTCAGGGAATTGTTTTTTGAGAAATTTATAGCCAGGGAAGAAATTGATTCTGCAGTCCAAAAAGTTGCGGATGGAATCAACCGTGATTACGCCGGGAAAAACCCGTTGCTGCTTGCAATCCTGAACGGCTCTTTTATTTTTGCCTCCGACCTGATGCGCAAGATTACGATTCCATGTGAAATTTCGTTTGTTAAATTTGCCTCCTATGAAGGTACGTTGACCACCTCCAAGGTGAAAGAGCTGATCGGCGTTGGCGAAGAGCTGGAGGGGCGACATGTCATCGTAGTTGAGGACATTGTTGATACCGGTATTACCGTACAAAAATTGCTCCACGACATCCGTAAAAAAAATCCGCTTGATGTGAAGCTCGCCTGTTTTTGTTTTAAACGGGAGGCTTTTGAAAAGGATTTCAGCATCGATTATCTCGGCATGGAGGTTCCCAATTTTTTCATTGTGGGTTATGGCCTCGATTATAACGGGTACGGCAGAAACCTGCCTGACATATACAAGATTTGTAAAAACGGAGTGGAACTATAAATTACTGAGATATGTTTAACTTGATTCTCTTTGGCCCCCCGGGTGCAGGAAAAGGTACCCAGGCAATAAAAATTGCAGAAAAATTCGGGTGGAAACATGTTTCCACGGGCGATATCCTCAGGGCTGAAGTAAGCCAGGGCACACCCCTCGGGCTAAAGGTAAAAGCGGTAATGGAAGCCGGGCACCTGGTTTCGGATGAATTGCTGATCGAGATCATGGAATCGGTGTTTGTGAACAATACCACCGTTAGCGGCTTCGTGCTTGACGGGTTTCCACGCACACTGAAGCAGGCTCAGGAACTTGATGAAATGCTTGCGCAGCATGATGAGTCGGTATCCATGGTGCTTGCGCTTGAGGTAAACGAAGATGAACTGGTCACACGCTTGCTGAAACGGGCCCTCGAACAGGGAAGAAAAGATGATACCGAGGAGGTGATCAAAAACAGGCTTGTCCAGTACCACCATCATACCGCTCCGCTGGTTGAATACTACAGGGCAAAAAATCTATACAAAGAGGTGCACGGTGTCGGCTCCATCGATGACATCTTTGCCCAGCTTTGTTCGGTGATCAATGCCTGAGAATGTTACCATCGCTGGCAGATGATCTTTACCCGGAACGTCGTCAGTTTGTTTTTTATTTTCATCATGGTTCAGAAATTGAATCGTGAAATCCATACCATAAAACACCAATTCTCCTGTGGCTGAATCGAACTTTGTAGACTATGTCAAAATCCATTGTGCTTCCGGGAACGGAGGGGCCGGGTCGCGTCATTTCATGCGCACCCGTACCAACGCAAACGGTGGGCCCGACGGTGGCGACGGTGGGCGCGGAGGACATGTAATACTGAAGGGAAACAGCCAGTACTGGACCCTCCTCCACCTGAAATTTACAAAGCACCTCAAGGCCGAGCACGGGGGTGCGGGTTCCAAACAGCTCATGCACGGAGCCAACGGGCAGGATGTCATCGTGGATGTTCCCCTTGGGACTATTGCGCGCGATGCCGAGACCGGGGCTTTTGAATTTGAGATTACCGAGGACGGGCAGACCTTTGTTTTGGTCCCGGGTGGCCGCGGAGGACTGGGAAACGACCATTTTAAGACCCCGACGCGGCAGGCGCCTAAATTTGCCCAGCCGGGAGAACCCGGGCTGGAATTCTGGAAGATCCTCGAACTGAAACTGCTGGCGGATGTCGGACTTGTCGGGTTTCCCAATGCCGGGAAATCGACCCTGCTTTCGGTTATATCGGCTGCAAAACCCCAGATCGCCGACTATCCCTTTACCACCCTGGTACCCAACCTTGGCATTGTAAGTTACCAGGAGCAGAAGTCGTTCATCATGGCGGATATCCCCGGGATCATCGAAGGAGCCCATGAAGGTAAAGGACTCGGATTGCGTTTCCTCCGGCACATTGAGCGCAACGCGGTTCTCCTGTTCATGGTCCCGGTTGATTCAAAGGATATCAGGAAGGAATACCTCATCCTGCTGAATGAACTTAAACAATACAACCCCGAGCTTCTTGACAAGTACCGCGTGCTGGCCATCACCAAGGCCGACCTGGCGGATGCTGAGATTACACACGAACTTAAAAAGGACCTTCCCGATATCCCGCTGGTTTTCATCTCCTCTCACCGGAAGACCGGGTTGGAACAACTGAAGAAAATGCTCTGGGAGGAGCTGAACCGGGGCGCATAATACGCAAAACACCTGTCCTTTGGATACCCTGATGTCGGTCGACCGATCACTGTTCTTGTTCCTGAACGGACTTCATTGCTCCTTTCTTGACCCGGTGATGTATTACGGTACCCGCACCGTTTTATGGCTTCCCCTCTACATCCTTTTTTTATATGCGGTGATCCGCCGTCACCGATGGCAGGCAATACGGATCCTTATATGCGCAATGGTCATGATCATTGCCAGTGACCAGCTTTCGAACATCTTCAAGGACTTTGTTGCACGACCGCGGCCTTCGCATGAGCCCGGGTTGACCGGGATTCACCTGGTGCGCGGCTATACCGGTGGGCAATTCGGATTTTATTCTGCACATGCTTCCACCACCCTGGCCATTGCCATTTTCCTGATCAGCTTGCTGGGAAAAAGATGCCGGTTTTTTACTCCTTCAATCCTTTTCTGGGCCTTTTTCATGTCGTTTACCCGGATCTACCTCGGGGTGCATTATCCCTCCGACATCCTTGCCGGGTGGCTGGCAGGCGGTCTTATCGGGTGGGGTGCCTCACGGGCATGCCGGATGCTCATCGATGAAGATCGGCATGTCGCCGGAAGAAGCAGTTCCTGACCTGCGCAACTTACCCGGTTGTGAAAAAATCATTGCCTGCATACAAATTTGCCCGATTTACCGTTTAGAAATAAACTTACTTGTACAGCTATGAAAAAGTCGTTGAAATTCATATTATTGTTTGCCATGGCAGTATTGACCGGGATTCCGAAAGGCTATTCCGATGGGCCCCTTGATCCCGTGAAAGTTGGCAGCTGGACCATCAATGCAGGTGTGGGCCCTGCCACCCCGTTTTTCGGCAACGGTGCCGGTTTTGGTCCCGCAATGAAAGGATCGTTCGAAACCGGGATGTGGGATGCCGGCCCTGGTGTGATCACCCTCGGAGGGGAAACTGCTTTTTCATTTTTCACCTACCACTATGGCAAAGGCTGGAATGAATCCTGGGTCAATCTTATTTTTGCAGCCCGGGGGGGCTATCATTACGGCTGGGATGTGGAGGGACTGGATACCTACGCGGGCGTTCCCCTCGGAATAGGATTTTCGGCACATTCAGGAGACAAACACCCGGGAAGCCGGGGTTATGCTCCTGTTTTTCCCTATGCAGGCATCTTTTTCGGTGCCTCCTGGTTTTTCAACAAATCCATCGGGATCAACGGGGAGGTTGGATATAACTCAACCTATGCAAATATCGGGGTCATATTCAAACTCAAATAGCAGGCACTTAATAACCGTAGGCCCTGCCTTCATACTTTGCAACCCTGATCCGGAAGACATTTACCTCCCGGATGGAGGGAGGATTGAATTTGAATTCACCCCCGGGAGCGTATTTTGCCATGACAATTTGCATTGCATCCATTTTCTCCCCGGGAAGCGTGATGAATTCAACCTTGCCGTAGCACAGAACACTGCGGTATTTCATGCTCCATGAGCAGGCAACCTGTTCATTCTGGTAGCGTAACAGGTGATCGGTTGTAAAGTTGATACAAACATCCGGGTGTTGTTGAAGGATCCCGGTTTTCTTCCCGTGCTGCGCCCCGTGAAGGTATATGATACCATCCAGGTATCCGAAATTCATAGGAATTACATAGGGTTTCCCGTCGGCATCGGTCATCGCGACATGGCAGACCAGGCACTGGCTGATGATCCCTTCGATCTCGTTCTGGTCAGAAATTGCGCGTACTCTCATCGTGCGAAACTAATTTTTCCAATAACGAGGAAATTACAGAAAGGAAAATGCTGAAAATGAGCGCCCACCAGAAGCCGTCCACGACAAAACCCTTTACCCACGCCCCGGCGATCATGATGATGAGCGCATTGATGACCAGTAAAAAGAGTCCGAAGGTCAGTACGGTAAAAGGAATCGTTAGGACCACCATGAGCGGTTTCAGGAACAGGTTGAGGAAACTCAGCACCAGCGCCACAAGCAGTGCGGTCCAGAAAGAGGTCACATGAATCCCGGGCAAAAGGTAGCTTGAGAGCATAATCGCTACGGAGGTCAGGATGAGTTTTGGAAAAAATGGCATAAGAATGAAGATTGGCAGTTGATTTGCACAGGCAAAGGTATGGAAATAGTCAACAATCCCGGGGACCTGGTTTTTAATTTCTTAGCCAGTGGCTACCGTCGGTCGGGGGAGGAGGTGTCAGGCGTCACGATTTTTTCTTTATTTTAGCCTGATTAACCTGAAACAAACGAACCAACCCAAACCCTCATGTATCTTTTTTTTGACACCGAAACCACCGGGTTGCCCCGGAACTGGAAAGCACCTGTAACTGACCTCAGCAACTGGCCCCGAATGGTGCAACTTGCCTTCCTGTTTTATGATGCCCGGGGTAATAAAGTTGCTGGTGGAGATTATCTCATCAGGCCCGAAGGATTTACCATTCCTGACGAAGCTTCCCGTATCCATGGCATAACCACCGAAAGAGCCCTGGAAGATGGCAAACCGCTTGCCCAGGTTCTTGGAGATTTCAGAACCCTGATTGAAGAGTCGGAATTCCTGGTGGCTCACAACATGAGCTTCGATGAGAAAATACTGGGCGCAGAATTTCTCAGGAAAAAAATGGCGGATTATACCGGGTCGCGGAAAAAGATATGTACCATGCTGAAAACTGTCGATTTTTGCGCCATTCCGGGACCTTACGGCAATAAATGGCCTAAACTTACCGAGTTGCATGTTAAATTGTTCGGCACTGGCTTTGAGGAGGCCCACAATGCCGCGGTCGACATTTCGGCCACTGCCAGGTGCTTCTGGGAACTGAAAAGGTTGGGCAAACTTTAACGCCAGGGAGAGAACCATGCCCGAAAAATTAAACGACCGGACAATCTTCACCCTTTCGGAGGTGGCCGCCAGCATCCGGAAAACCCTGGCCGACCGGTATACCTCCACCTTCTGGGTCAAGGCAGAGATGAACAAGCTGAACCTTTACCCCCAGTCGGGGCATTGCTATCCCGACCTTGTTGAAAAAACCGATGGGAAGATTGTTGCGGAACTCCGGTCGACCATCTGGAAGGAGGACTTCCAGCGTATCAATGCCAGTTTCATGAATGTGCTGCATGAACCGTTGAAGAGCGGGATCAGCATACTGCTCTGCGCCAGGATCTCCTTCAGCCCCCTGCACGGGTTAAGTTTGGCGATCATAGACATTGACCCTTCCTATTCCCTCGGGGAACTTGAAAGGGAAAAACAGCAGACCCTTGAAATGCTTAGGAAAGAGGGGCTTTTCCTCTCGAACAAATCGCTGGTTCCCGCCGTTATTATCAAACGGATAGCCGTGATTTCGGTACAAACAAGCAAAGGGTTTTCCGACTTCCGTAAGGTGATCGATGGCAATGGCTGGGGTTACCGTTTTTTTTACATGTTGTTTCCCTCGCTGCTCCAGGGAGAGCATGCAGCGGAGGCCATGATCGCCCAACTGAAGCGCATTGAAAAGGTCAGGCATCACTTCGACGCGGTTGCCATCATCCGCGGGGGAGGCGGGGATGTTGGGCTGAGCTGTTACAATGATTATAACCTTGCCCGTGAAATTGCCATGTTCCCTTTGCCTGTCATCACGGGGATCGGACATTCGACCAACGAAACCGTTGCCGAGATGATCTCCTTTAAAAACGCAATTACCCCCACCGAACTGGCCGATTACCTGATTCAGAAATTCCATAATTTTTCCGTTCCGGTTCAACGGGCCTGCGATGTCATCATCAACCGCTTTGCGGCACGCATGAAGGATGAAAAACTCAGGATGCTGAATTTTGCCAGGTACTTTAAATCGGTTACCCTGGCAAACCTGGCCGCAGGAAGGGGCAACCTGCAGCAGGAATTCAGGGTTCTGGCGCAGCAAACAGTCCGGTTGTTCCAGGTTTCCCGTGCGAATCATTCCCTCATCCTGTCGGAATTGCGGAAAAATGCCATGTCAGAGATTTCTGCTGGAAACAGGCAGATCAGCCAGGCCGGGTTTTCATTTAAGAAGGATGTACTTTCACTGATCAGCCATGCCGCATGGAGAGTCGACGGGAACCTTTCCCAGCTTGAAAAGGCAGCAAGACGGTCCCTGTCAGCCGACCAGCTTCGCCTGGAGGAAGCGGTTCATGGTCTTCGGCAACAGACCACGAGGTTTATTGCAGAGGAGAACCATACCCTGAACATGATTGAAAAGAATGTTGACCTGATGAACCCTGTGAACCTGCTGAACCGCGGCTACAGCATTACGCTTGCCGGCGGCAGGGTTGTGCGGGATATCAGCGGTGCCAGGGAAGGTGCGGAGTTGAAAACGCTAGTTTCTGACGGGGAGATCATCAGCATCGTAAAAAATACACATAAAACTGAACAGCCATGAAAGAGCAGCCAAGCTATACAGAAGCATTTGAAGAACTCCAGGAAATTGTTTCCGAGATCGAACAGGGAGATATTTCCGTTGACGAACTTTCGGACAAGGTAAAGAGAGCCGCATTCCTGATCAAAACCTGTAAAAATAAACTAACCTCTACCGAAGGTGATGTTATGGCGATCCTCAGGGAACTGGAAACAGGTGAAGGAACCGGGGAGAAGCAGGACTGATCATCAGGAGAATAACTTCCGGTAAACCTCTTCGATTTTGGTTACCTGTATGATCTGGATCGAATACCGCTTTACATCCAGGCCCTTGGAATTGTAACGGGAAATAAAAATCCTGCCGAAACCGAGTTTATCGGCTTCAGAGATGCGCTTTTCAACCCGGTTGATCGGGCGGATCTCACCGCTCAGGCCAACCTCCGCGGCGAAGCACGTTTTTGAATCGATCGGCATATCCTGGTTGGAGGAGAGCACTGCGGCCACCACGGCCAGGTCGATGGCAGGATCTTCCACCCGGATCCCCCCGGCAATATTGAGAAACACATCTTTATGCCCGAGCCTGAAGCCGCTGCGTTTTTCGAGTACGGCCAGCAGCATGTTGAGCCTGCGCACGTCAAACCCCGTGGTTGAACGCTGCGGCGTGCCGTAAACGGCGGTACTCACAAGCGCCTGGGTTTCGATCAGCATGGGGCGCTGGCCCTCCACCATCGCAGCAATGGCAATCCCGCTCACCGCTTCATCCCGCTGGCTCAACAGTATTTCCGAAGGGTTTGAAACTTCGCGCAACCCGGAATCGTTCATCTCATAAATACCCAGTTCGGAGGTTGACCCGAAACGGTTTTTCAGAGAACGCAGGATGCGGTAACCATAGTTCCGGTCGCCTTCAAACTGGAGCACGGTGTCCACCATATGCTCGAGAATCTTGGGGCCGGCAAGGCTGCCATCCTTGGTGATGTGGCCGATCAGGAATACCGGGGTGTTGGTGATCTTTGAAAATTTTTGCAACACAGAGGCGCACTCCTTGATCTGTGAAACACTGCCGGCCGATGAATCGATCTGGTCGGTCTGGAGTGTCTGAATGGAATCGACGACAATGATGCCGGGTTTGAGCGATTCAAGATGTTTGAAAATCGTTTCGGTGTTTGTTTCGGTCAGGATAAAGCAGTTGTCGTTCTCAGTCCCGATGCGCATGGCACGCATCCTGATCTGCTGATCGCTCTCCTCTCCACTGATATATAGGACTTTCTGGTCGATGCATTTCATGGCCACCTGCAGCATCAGGGTCGATTTGCCAATACCCGGTTCTCCCCCGATCAGGGTTACAGAGCCGGCGACAATGCCGCCGCCGAGCACCCGGTTGAGCTCCTGGTCGTGCGAATTAATGCGGGATTCATGGCTGAGGGTCACTTCCGAGATCCTGATGGGGATTGAACTTCGCTGGTCCCTGATGGTGCCGGCCGGACCCTTTTCTTCCCGCTGGATCACCTCTTCCACGAAGGTGTTCCACTCCCCACAGGCATTGCATTTGCCGATCCATTTGGGGGACTGTACCCCGCAGTTCTGACAAAAAAATGCAGTTTTAAGTTTTGCCATTACCGGTAATGATGTTGTAAAATTGGAAATTGTGGGTGACCTGGTATAATGCCCTTTGCAGGCAGCAGGCTAAGCGTGTGTTTTATTGGCAAGTTCGATGGTACGACTGGTAGAATATCCTTTTGTAAGTTCGATGGTAACGACTTCACCACCCGCGCCTTTCACCACATCCGAGCCGACGATTTCTTTTCCATCGTAGTCCTTTCCCTTCACCAGCACATCGGGCTTTACGAGCGTGATCAGTTCGATGGGTGTATCGGCATCGAAGATCACCACCGCGTCAACGAACGATAAGGCCGCCAGGATGACAGCCCTGGCCTCTTCATGGTTCACCGGGCGATGCGGGCCTTTGATACGCCTGACAGATTCGTCTGAATTAAGACCGACGATCAGTATATCACCCAGATCACGGGCCTTTGAAAGGTACTCGATATGTCCAAGGTGAAGCAAATCAAAGCATCCGTTGCTGAATACGATCTTTTTGTCCTTGAAACGCCACAGGGCAAGTTCCCGCTGGAGATGTTCCCAGGAATATATTTTTGCTTTGATAAGTTCAAGCCTTTCCATTGGTTTCTTTGTTGAATGAAAGTAAGATTAATGAAAGCCCCCCGAGTACCAGGATCATGGTGGTCTGGGCGGTCCAGGAGATCCAGCCCAGCGCCAGCCCTGTGGTGCGGGTAATACCGTAAAGGAGCATGGTTTCCTGGATAATGGCGGGGTAAAGTCCGATGCCCCCCGGGGTTACCATGATGCCGACACTGCCGAGGACCAGCGAGGAAAGTGCCGCACCCGGGTTGAGTGCCGAGGTCTCCGGGAAACAGAAGAAACAAACATAGATCATGAGAAAGTAAAGGACCCAGATGGCGATGGAATAAAAGATAAATAGTCCGGGCCTGCGAATCTGGCTGAGTGATTTCAACCCTTCCCAGAAGCCGAGAATGAGTTTTATCACCTTGTGAAACCATTTGGAATTGCCGATTTTTTTCCGGAAAAGGTACAGCACGGTCAAGAATGCAAGGGCAAGTGCGATGGCTGATAGAATGAAGACCTTGTCGAAAATGGGGTTCTGAAATTTTGCGGAGAACCTGGGATAGATGTTGGTGTTCAGGTAGTGCCCGATGGTACCCGCCTGCGACCCGACCATCAGGAAGAAAAGCAGGACAAAGATGAGCATGTCAATGGTTCTCTCGGTGATCACCGTCCCGAATGATTTATTGAAGGGGATCTTTTCATAACGGGCCAGGATGCCGCATCGCGTCACCTCGCCCAGCCTTGGAAAAGCCATGTTGGCAAAATAGCCCACCATCACGGCAAAAAAAGTATTCCTGAAGGAGGGATGATATCCCATGGGGTCGAAAAACAGCATCCACCGGGCTGCACGAAATACATGGCTCAGAATTCCCATGCATATGGTCAGAATGACCCAGTTGTAATTGGCGGTGCGGAATGAATGGATGATTTCCGATTTTTCATCCGGAGTGAGCCCGCGCAGCGATAGCCATACGATGAACAGCCCCAGCCCGAGGAACAGGGTAAATTTAATAAAGGTTGCCACCCGGTTCTTCGGGAGCATCCCATCAGTTTGTAAATCGGTCATTCCTGCGTTTTTTTACCCGGGATAAGTTTGTTGCTGGAATCGGGAAAAGCAATGGAGGGTCTGAACCCTTTTGCCTCTTCGAAATCCATCGTAGCATATGAGACAATGATCACCAGGTCGTCGGGTAAAAATTTCCGTGCAGCGGCTCCGTTCAGACAGATGGTCCCGCTTCCGCGCTCCCCTTTTATGACATACGTTTCGATCCTCTCGCCATTGTTGATGTTCAAAACCTGTACTTTTTCAAATTCAATCAGGTTCGATTGTATCATCAGGTCTTCGTCAATGGTTATACTGCCGACATAGTTTATGTTGGCCTCTGTGACGGTGGCACGATGGATCTTCGATTTTAATACTTGAATCTGCATCATGCTGCAAAATTACAAAAAAAGTTCAATATTGTCGATCAGGCGGATATCCCCCAGGAAAACTGCAATCAGGGCCATGGACCGTTTTCGCTGGAACCAGTTCCCCATGGGGAACAGGCTCGCTTTGTCGCATATTTCAAGATATTCAACGCGGAGCCCGGGATGTTCATGGATCTTTTTTATCGCCCATTCCTTCAATTCCCTTACCGGGATCTTTCCCGACCGTTCCCGCATTTTCAGCAGCACCTGGTAAATCACCGGTGCCAGGTTGCGTTCGGCAATGGTGAGGCGCATGTTCCGCGAACTCATTGCCAGTCCGTCAGCCTCCCTGACGGTTTCACAAGCTATAATTTTAACCGGCAGTTTCAGCGCATTCACCATGTGCAGGATCACGGCCAACTGCTGAAAGTCCTTTTTCCCGAAATAGGCCCTGGTCGGGTTCACGATGGTAAAAAGCCTGTTCACAACCATTGCAACTCCCCTGAAATGCCCGGGACGGAATTTTCCCTCCATGACCTTGTCCAGGATGCCGAAATCTACATCTACCTCATGGGATTCGCCCTCGGGGTAGATCTCCGGGACATCCGGCGCAAATAAAATATCACACCCGCATTCCATCAGTAATTTAGCATCCTGGGTAAGCGAACGGGGGTATTTTTTCAGGTCAGCAGGGTTGTTGAACTGGGTTGGATTTACAAAAATACTGCAAACGGTGATGTCGTTTTCCATCCTGGAACGCATCAGGAGCGAAATATGTCCCTGGTGCAGCGCACCCATGGTCGGCACAAACCCGATACTCCTGCCTTCGCCGGCCATAATGGCCAGGCATTCCTGTATTTCCCTGATGGTTGAAAATTGATTCATCCCGGCAATTTTAAACAAAAGTGCAAAAAAAAACCGTCCGTGGGGATCGGGACGGTTTTTTATTCCTGATGGTGTGATAACTATCCGATTGGCGGAAGATCCACCCGGGTGTTAAAGGGATCCTTCGTCGTATGCCTTTTCCCCGTGAAGGGCAACATCGAGCCCGGCTTTTTCTTCACTTTCCGAAACCCTGACCCGTGTGACCAGGTTGATCAGGGCAAGCATAATGTAGGTGAAGATGAAGGCGTAAGCCGATGCGGCAACAACGGTGATGAGCTGTTTAAAGAAAAATGAAGTTTGCCCGAACCATAACCCGTTGGTAACCACAGCCGGATTTACGGCATTGTAGGCAAAAACACCCAGCAGGATGGTCCCCAGAACTCCGCCGATGCCGTGCACGCCCCATACGTCGAGGGCGTCATCCCAATGCAATTTATTTTTCAGCTGTACGGCAAGGTAACAGGTTGAGCCGGCAGCAATTCCTATAATAGGTGCCGACCAAAGGGGTACAAAGCCGGCGCAGGGCGTGATGGTTGCCAGACCTGCTATGGATCCTGTAAGCAATCCAAGGAGCTTCGGCCTCCCCTCACGGATCCATTCAATGGCCACCCAGGCGGCTGTTGCGAATGATGCGGCTACGTCGGTATTGATGAATGCCAGTGCCGTAACTTTATCCACCTGCAATTCGCTGCCGGCGTTGAAGCCATACCAGCCAAACCACAGCAGACCACTGCCGATTGCAACAAGGGGGATGCTGTTTGGCGTTGAATTTTTATCGGTACGTGCGCCAACATAAAAGACCGATGCAAGTGCGGCGAAACCGGCCGTTGCATGAACAACGATCCCACCGGCAAAGTCGAGGACACCCCATTGCGCGAGCATGCCGTTACCCCAGATCATATGGACAAACGGGTAGTAAACCATGATCTGCCAAACAGTCAGGAAGATCATGTACGAACGGAAGGTGACGCGGTTGACGAAAGCGCCCGTGATCAGGGCGGGGGTAATGATGGCGAACATCATCTGGTATGCAAAAAATACAAGTTCTGGAATTTTTCCGTTGCCGGCATACATGGAGTTGATGTTGACCCCGTTGAGGAAGGCTTTGTCAAAATTGCCAAAAACTCCGCCTGCGCCACCGCTGAAACAAAGGGAATAACCAAAAATGAACCACAGTACGGTGGTCCAGCCAAGCGATGCGAAACTCTGGATCATAATCCCCAGGATGTTGCGTTTGGTGGCTAACCCCCCGTAGAAAAACGCCAGTGCCGGCGTCATTAACATCACCAGGCTGGCCGATAAAAGCATGAACCCGGTTGAACCTACATCAATTGTTCCCATACGTTGAATTTTAGATTTACGATTTACGAATTACGATTTATGATTTTGCCTTCTCTTTAATTCTGAAATCCGGTACAATATTTTTCCCAATTTTCGCCATTTCGCCATTTCGCTATTTCGCTACCTCGCTACCTCGCTACCTCGCTACCTACAAGGATATCCCGAACACCAGGAACACACTCTGTGCCTGAGGATTGGCGATTACTGAACCACTCACTGGAATTGAATATTCTTTGGAGATGGTAATTGATTTTGACACGGTCACACCTGTATTGACGACCCCGCCGTAAGGGCCGTACCATCCTGAACCAAAAGGGATCCCGCCGGCAAAGGGTTTTACCCCGAAGCCCTTTACCGTAAACTGGTACCCGGCTTCAAAATAGGTTGAATAGTTGTTTGAAGCGCCGGCTCCGTATTTGCCCGAGGCATCCTTTCCTTTGTCGGCTCCGAATACCAGCGTCCCGGCATAAAGCTGAAGCGGGAATTTGCTGGTCCCGGCCCAGGAAAGGCAAATCTCGAGGGTATGACCCGTGGTGCTGTTTTTAAAGTTGAAATACTTGTTCCCGTTGTTGGGGTCAAGCGGATTCGGGAAGAAATAGTCGTAGGCCATCAGGGTGAAATTCTTCCATGTATAGGAAAGGTACATGTCGAATTCAGCATAATGACCCATGTTTGCAATGGTAGAATCATTCACTCGCTTTGAATATTGTCCCAGACCGTATGAACCCCAGAACCCGGCCTTGAACCCGGCAACAGAAAAGGCAACGGCAGGTTGAATGGCCGGCGAATTTCCCAGGTCACCACCCCTCCAGATATACCGGCTTACCAGGTCGGCCCCGGCACTGAAAGTTGCAGCGCTGCCGCTCTTTTCCTCCATCTTGTTTTCATCCTGCAATTGGGAAAAACCCGGTATCGCCAGGATCAGCAGGATGAACATAAACATGATTGGTTTTAACAGGGCACCATCTCTTCTCATGTGAAACCTTTTTGTTATTTTTTTCACATGCAATGTTAGGGCGATCGCCAAAATGCTGCAATACTGTATAATACTGAAAAAAATTGCTTTGAATCCTTAGGGGGAGTAAGGGGATAACGTATGGGGGAAATTTGTTGCAAGCAATGCAAACAATGCAAACAATGCATGGAATGCAGACAATGTTGGTAATGCAGGTAATTCCGGAAAGAGCCGGCATTCTATTGCCTAATGCCTAATGCCTATTGCCTTATTAAATTTCCACGATTTTATTTCTTATGGCATATTTGATCAGCTCAACGGTCGATTTTAATTCGAGCTTTTTCATGATGTGATTTTTGTGGGTCTCCACAGTCCGGATGCTGATGTCGAGTTTGTCGCTGATCTCCTTGTTGATAAATCCTTCGGCAAAAAGTTTCAGGATTTCAATTTCACGTGTGGTGAGGGGCACCGGTCCGCGCTGCGGCATTGAATCATCCTCCTTTGCTTTCCTTACATAACTTCTCAGCATGATTCTCGAAATGGAATCGGCAAAGAATTCCTCACCCTGGTATATTGTCTGGATGGCGGTTAACAGTTCCTCGCGGGATGTATTCTTGGGAAGATATCCGCGTGCTCCTGCCTTCACCGAGTTAAAGATAAAGTCCTCGTTGGTGTACATCGACAGGATCAGAACCCTTGTCGAGGGATATTCGACCGTGACGCGCCTGGTGATTTCGATGCCTGAAGTATCGGGTAATGAGATATCAAGGATCAGGATGTCAGGAGGATCGATGGCGATCTTTTCAAAGCATTCCTTGCCGGAAGCGGCTTCGCCGAGGATGGTTAAATTTTCGGCACTCATCAGCAGTGCCTTGATCCCGTCTCTGACAAGCTGGTGATCATCAACGAGGAAAATCCTGATTTTTGACATATGTTACAATAATTGGTACGGTTAAAGTAATGATGGTGCCCTTGCCGGGTTCCGAAAAAATATCAATCTTCCCGTCGAGCAGGCTTACCCGTTCACGCATGTTGTGAATCCCGTTGCCCCCCTCGTTGCCTGCGGTATCGGTTGAAAAACCCTTACCGTCATCGCGGATGACAAGTTTCAGGGAATCATCGAGGCGGGAAAGGTTTACCCGGACTTCCCGCGCCCCGGCATGCTTGACGATATTGCTCAGGGCCTCCTGCGTTAAACGGTAGATGTAGGTTTTGGTCTTTTTGTCGAGGTCATCATAATCGCCCTTGGCATCGAAATGAATGCGAAGGCCGGTATGCTCTTCCGTTTCGGAAAAAAGATTACGGCACGCGATGGCAATCCCGAAGGCCTCAAGCACCGACGGCATCAGGTTGTTGGAGATCCTGCGAACCTCGTCGATAATCTGGTCAAAATATTTTTTCAATTCCTGGATTGAGTTCCGGATATCTTTTCCATCCTGGTACAACAGACTTTCAAGCCTTAACTTAATGGCAATGAGCAGTTGCCCGATTCCGTCGTGCAGTTCACGCGAAAGCCGCTGCCGTTCCATCTCCTCCCCGTCGATCACCGAGCGCATCCTGCCGTAACGTTCCTGCTGCAATTCCGTAGTCTTCTCCTTGATCTGACGGGCCATGATATTGAACGACCCGGTGAGGGCGCCCAGCTCATCGTGGGTGGTAACAGGAAGATCAAGGTTGTAATGGCCTTCACCAAGATTGATCGTGGCATCTCTCAGGCGGATCAGGGGTTTGGTGATACGACGGGAAATGAACAGCACAAATGCAAAGAAAATCACAATGATAACGACGCTAAGCAGCAACACGCGCGTGCGGGTTTCGTAAACGGGAACCATGGCCTCCTGCTCGTCGATTTCGGCTAAAATGGCCCAGTTCAGACCGGCAACGGTTATCCTTCCATAGGAAGAAAGCACCGGGATGTTGCGGTAATCGTTTGTTGTGACCACCCCTTCGCCCCCCGACATGGCTTTCAGCGCCGGGGAGGTTCTGACGGTCGTGGTGAGAATCGAGGCTGACTGGAACCGTGAAGTTGACCGCATGAGGAAATCCGGTCCAACAAGATAGGTTTCGCCGCTGAGGCCCAGTCCATTTAACGGGTTGTTATTCAGCATGATGGTGTTTATTTCGCCAATGGGAACCGACAAGACAAGGAAGCCTGCCCGGGGTCCTTTTCCGCCTGGCGAACCGGGAATTGCGGCCCCGATCAGCTGGAAGGGTTTGCCCGAACTGCGATCGACCATCATGTCGCAGATGACATATTGCTGCAATGCAAGACTGCTGCTAAGCAACGTGAACACCGAATCGGAGATGGGAAGGGGCTCCCCTGCGGAATCATGCCGGGTATCATGCCGTAGCGACCCGCTTACGACCTCGCCGTTGTTCCCAAAGAGGTGAAAAGCTGAAAAATGCTCTCCAAGGGAACCGAACTTCAAAGCTATCCGCTTCTCCGTTTCCTTAACCGGCAATGGTTGACGATTGTTGAGTTTCAGGGCGGCCGTCACGACATCCTCCGTGGAGGCCAGGAATGAAATATCTCTTACCCTGTCGGCATAAAACTGATCAATCTGGTTTTTTTTGACGATACGCAACGATGTCAGCTGATCAAACGTGCGGTTCATCAGCGCTTTCTTTGTACTGGAAAATGATACGGTACTGACGATCAGTATGGTCCCTATACCTAGTAAAACAAAATAGAGAATGAGTTTTTCGCTGAGCGAGGTATTCTTCATCGATTTTTACTACTTTTGAATCACCCGTCTATCCTCTTCGGATGACCGGAACAAACATACTAAAAATAGCGTTTATGCAGGTGCAATTTATAAGAGAAACACGTAATAAATTTCATTTTCTCACGGTTTGTATAATGCTCATGCTGTTCTTTCCGCGTGCTGGGCTGGTTGCACAGGATAAAACAGTAACCTACTACGCTGATCCCTCTTCGGTACCCCCCGACCTCCCGGTTACGATCCATCATCTTACAGCCCATGTGAGTTTTAAACCCGGGCAGAACCTGGTGACGGGAGATGCCGATTTTACCATAACACCCAACCGTTCCCGGGTTGATACCATTGTATTCCAGGCTCCCGATTTTTCCATTTCTTCTGTTACTTTAAACGGCAGAGAGGTCAGGCATCAGTTATCCGGTGCGAAACTGCTGATCTTCCCGGGTCCGGGTGCGTTAAAACCAAAAGCCGGTGCAACATCTCTTATATCGCACATCGGCATCACGTATAGCGCTACACCCTTGGCCGGATCCATTTATTTCATCGGCTGGCGGCCGGAGGAGGCGGGGAAGCGAAAGGAGATCTGGGCCCATCGGCCCAATGGATGGCTGCCTTACATGGAAGGAAGGATAACCATGGACATGTATGTAACCTTCGACCGTCATTTCAGGGTATTTTCCAATGGCGAGCGGATCGATGTTAAGGACAACACCGATGGTACCCGGACCTGGCATTATTCCATGAAAAAAAATCACCCGTTTTTCTCCACCTCGCTCGTTATAGGAGACTATAGCTACCAGTCCTCCCGGACGGCCCGCGGGGTCCCTCTTGAATTCTGGTATTACAGCGACATGGCCGACCGGGTTGCCACCACCTATAAGTACACGGCAAAAATGTTCGATTTCTACGAGAAGGAAATCGGTGTGAATTATCCCTACCCGGTTTACCGCGAAGCCCCGGTGATCGACTATATGTATGGTGCCATGGAGACCACCACCAGCACGGTCTTCGGGGATTACATGCTCATTGATCCCCGGGCCTGGTGGCAGCGAAACTATGTCAATGTGAATGCCCATGAACTGGCTCACCAGTGGTTCGGCAACTACATTGCCCATTTTGTCAACCGCGATGTATGGCTTACCGAAAGTTTTGCAACCTATTATGCGAAATTGTTTGAGAAAAGCATCTACGGTTATGAATACTACCAGAACCTTAGGAACGATGAGATGAACATGGTCTTCGATGCGGCGAAGAAGAACAGCTTTCCCGTCGGCAGCAGCAAAGGCGGTACGCAGAGGATCTACCAGAAGGGGTCGCTCGTGCTTGAAATGCTGCGCGATGTCATGGGTGACGAGGAATTCAGAAGGGCCATCACCATATATCTTAAAAAATTCGGGCTGAACTATGCCGAGACCAACGACTTCATGCGTTGTTGCTATGAAGCATCAGGACAGCCGCTTAACTGGTTTTTTGATGAATGGATACTGAGGGGCGGGGAACCTGTATACCGTGTAAGCGATTCTGTGACCACCGGTCCGGCCGGGAATCAGTCAACGGTATTCCGGGTTACCCAGGAACAGGAGACCAGTGAACTTAACGCCCTCTTCGCCATGCCTGTCGTTTTTAAGGTGGTTTATACCGATGGAACCTGCGACAGCCGCAAGGTTTGGATTGAAAAAAAATCGTCGGAGGTTGAAATTCCAAATCCACAGAATAAACAGGTTGATTTTTTATTATTCGACCCCGGCCGCCGCATCCTGAAAAAGGTAACCTTTGACCGGACGCCCTTGCGATTATTATCACAGGCATTGAAAGCAACCGATATGATTGACCGTTATGACGCCTGGCTGGAACTTCGCGTTATTCCAGCGTCCGGGAAAATGGAATCGCTTATCACCTCTTTTCACCGCGAACCATTCTGGCTGATCAAAGGAGAGATACTGGAACAACTCTCCACCGATCATTCACCCGAAGTTGTTGAGATATTCCGTGAAGCCCTGTGCGACAAGGATGCAAATGTTCGCAAGATGGCCCTGCGGAACCTGGTCCCGGTGCCCGACCTGCTACAGGGCACGGTGGAAGAGTTACTCACGGATTCAAGTTACCTGAATGTGGAACTGGCACTTGGATCGCTCTGCACCTCTTTCCCGCGGGATGCTGACCATTATCTTGATCTCACAAAGGGGATGGAGGGCTGGCGCGGAAAGAACATCAGGATGAAATGGCTGGAAATGGCCATCAGTAAAGGGAAACTTGAATTTCTACCGGAACTGGTTGAATATACCGGGCCAAAATATGAATTTGAAACACGGATGAATGCATTTTCACTTTTAAAGAAATTCAGAAATACCGACCCTGTTGCGCTGAAGAACGCCGGTGATGCATCCCGGCACTGGAACATCAAACTGAGCACGGTTGCAACAGAATATCTCAATGAGGTCAGGCCCGGAAGATGATAACCGGATGAACAATTCAGCTGGTTGAAATTCACTCAAAACCTCTAACTATCGTTCATAAAACAATCCTTCTTCCCGGGGAAACTTCAAATTCAGACCATGTGGTTTAACAGAAAAATTCTTACCCGCACCGTGGTGCTTGTCTCCTTTGTGAGCCTGTTCACCGATATAGCCAGTGAAATGCTTTACCCGGTCATGCCTGTTTATCTCAGGTCGATTGGTTTCTCGGTTTTACTGATCGGTATTCTCGAGGGGGTTGCCGAGGCGACCGCCGGGCTGAGCAAGGGCTATTTCGGCCAGTTGTCGGATGTGATGCAGAAACGTGTTCCGTTTGTGAGGGCAGGTTACATCATGGCTGCAGTTTCCAAACCCCTGATGGCCATTTTCATCAATCCGGTCTGGATCTTTTTCGTAAGGACGCTGGACCGGTTTGGCAAAGGTGTGCGGACCAGTGCCCGTGATGCCATGCTGAGCGATGAAACTACCCCGGAACACAAGGGAAAGGTATTCGGGTTTCATCGTTCCATGGATACCGTGGGCGCAGCCATCGGTCCCGTGCTTGCATTGATTTTCCTGTGGAGGTACCCCGGCCAGTACAGGTGGATGTTTTTCCTCGCCTTTTTTCCGGGAATGTTCGCCATCGCACTGACCTTTCTGCTCAGGGATAAAAAAGCAACCCGTTCCGTTGACAATGACAAACAAAAGAACCCCGACCATCCCGTTTCCCGATCAGGCCATCGCGTAGGACCCCCGACTTCACCCGGTTTCTTTTCATATTTCAGGTACTGGTCAAAGGCAACACCGGGCTATCGTTACCTCGTAGCCGGTTTGCTTGCGTTCACCCTGTTTAACAGTTCTGATGCCTTCCTGCTCCTGGCCCTGAAGGAGCGGCACCTTTCAGATACCATGATGATCGGGGTATATATCTTTTACAACCTTGTTTATGCCCTGTCATCCTATCCCATCGGAGCACTGGCGGATAAAATCGGTTTGAAAACCATGCTGATCGCCGGGCTGGTCATGTTTGCCATTGTCTACACCTGTATCGGGTTTATCACATCCCTCTTATTTGCCGGGATCCTGTTCTTTATATACGGGCTGTATGCGGCCTGTACCGAGGGAATTTCAAAGGCCCTGATTTCAAACATGGCTTCCAGGCCGGAAACGGCCACTGCCATCGGTTTTTTCAACAGTGCGGCCAGCATGTTGGCCCTGCTTTCAAGCACCCTTGCCGGGGTGCTGTGGTATACAATCGGATCAAAAGGGATGTTCATCGTTTCGGGGGCCGGGGTTTTCATTGTGGCGTGCTACCTGGTCTTTGTGTTCAGGTTGAAGGGCACCCCTCCCTGAATGGCTCCCCCTTCCTTTGCCGGGGCCGGGTTTTTTGTTTTTTTTATTCAACCCTTGGTTGTTTAAAATAAAAGGAATATCTTTGCACTCCATTTTGAAATACCACTTTAACAATATAAGTCATGGCAAGGATTTGTGAAATCACGGGAAAGATTGCAATCAAGGGGCATAAAGTCTCCCATTCCAATAAGAAATCAAAACGTTGGTTCAGCCCCAACATTCAGAAAAAGACCTTTTTCGTTGAAGAGGAAAACCGTGATATCACGCTGAGAGTATCGGCCGAAGGATTACGTCATATGAGTAAAAAAGGTGTTTATACCTGCATCAAGGAAGCAAGGGAAAAAGGATACCTTACCAAATAATACTTTTTTTCATGGGTGAAAGATGCTGTTACACCGTAACAGCATTTTTTTTGCCTCCGTTCCAAAGAAATAAACAGCAGGATAAACCGTTATATAAAGTTCAAGAACTTTTCTGCCAGAATGAAACACATCCTGACCTCCTTATTTCTTTTGTTTGCACTTCCCGTTCTCCTTCACGCACAGCAGGTCAGGGATACCGAAGATAACAGCAAACTTGTCCAGTTTTCGGGGATGACCATAACAGCCGACAGCCTCAACCCGGTACCCTATACTAAAATTGTCGATGTTGGCAGTCACCGCGGTACCACCAGCGATGTTAACGGCTACTTCTCCTTTGTGGCCCACAGGAAAGATACGGTCGTATTCAATGCGCTCGGGTTTAAACCAGCCTCCTTCATCATTCCGGATACCATTACCAAACAGAGGTATTCATTGATCCAGCTGATGACAGCCGATACATTGACCCTGTCTGCGGCATTTATTTTCCCATGGCCTACCCTCGAAGATTTCAAACGGGCTTTCGTCGAGATCAAAATCCCTGATGATGACCTCGAGATAGCACGGAAAAACCTCGTTGCTTCCGACATCCGGATGCGGGCCGAAAATTATCCCATGGATGCCAACATGAATTACCGCAACTTTATCGACAACCAGACAAGCAAACTGTACTATTTCGGCCAGCAGCAACCATTCAACATTTTCAACCCGTTTGCCTGGGCCCAGTTCATCAAGGCCTGGAAAGAGGGGAAGTTTAAGTCGCAGGAGGAACGTTTAAAATAACCTCTATTGAGAACTCTGCTCTATATCCCATTATTCCTCCTCAGCTTATTCGGTACGGCTGTCCTGGCACAGGATGAAACGGCCACCCTTACGGGCGCCGTCACCCTGAGCGGGTCGGCAAACACCCAGCAGTTCGTCAATATCGCTATCAAAGGCACCAGCATTGGGGCTACCACCGGGAAGGATGGCAGGTATACCTTCACGGTACCGGCAAAAAAAATGCTGGTCGTCCTGTTTTCGTTTGTCGGTTTTGAAACCGATTCCGTTACGGTTTCCCTGAACCCGGGTGAACACCGCGTCGTTAACAGGAGCCTGAAGGCTGTTTCGACACAGTTGGAATCGATCGAAGTAAAAGACCAGCAAATTCGCACGAACAGCTTCAGCCGGCTTGATCCAAAGGCACTTTCCTTCATCCCCACCATTAATGCCAGTGTGGAGGATCTGATCAAAACCTTGCCAGGGGTTTCGTCGCACAACGAACTCAGTTCGCAGTATTCTGTTCGTGGAGGAAGTTATGATGAAAATCTTGTGTTTGTCAACGATATCGAAATTTATCGTCCCTTCCTGGTGCGTTCAGGCCAGCAGGAAGGCCAGAGTTTCCTGAACCCCGACCTGGTTTCGGGCATCTCTTTTTCATCCGGGGGGTTCGACGCAAAATACGGGGATAAAATGTCATCGGTACTCGATATCAAGTACAAAAAACCAACCGAATTTGCCGGTTCATTCGATGTCAGCCTGCTGGGAGCCTCGGCACACGTGGAAGGAACCATTTCAAGAAAATTTTCCTACCTGCTCGGAACCAGGTATAAATCGAACACCTATCTTCTCAACGGGCTGGATACGAAAGGAAATTACAAACCACGCTATTTTGACCTGCAGGGAGTGCTGAACTACGAGGTCAGCAAACAGTGGGAGGTTTCATTTCTCGGGACCTATGTCAACAATTCGTACAAGCTTGTCCCACAGACCCGCGAGACCAGTTTCGGAACGATTGACCAGGCATACAGGCTGATGGTCTATTTCGACGGACAGGAGGATGACCGTTACCAGAACTGGCTTTCGGCACTGACCCTGACCTTCAAACCAACCGCGAATGTGCGGTTGAAGCTTATCACATCCGGCTACCAGACCCATGAAGCTGAAACCTATGACATTTCAGGTGAATACTGGCTCGGGAAGCTCGAGATTTTCCAGGGCACAACCCAGGGCCAGGTTCCCGAAACCATGGGGGTCGGGGCCTACCTTCAGCATGCCAGGAATTATCTTGATGGAACGGTCTTTAATATCGAACACCGCGGTTCGTGGGAGAAGAACAAAAGCAACATGACCTGGGGCGTCAAATACCAGCATGATTATTTTCAGAATACGGTCAACGAATGGGAATTGCAGGATTCGGCCGGGTATTCGCTCCCGCGGCCCCACGATACCATCGGGTCGCAGCACCCTCCTCGGACCGATATAGCACTGACAAATGTGATCAGCAGCAGCAATACCGTCAATACAAACCGGTATACGGCCTTTATCCAGGATACCTGGACCTTTAAAAACCTGTCGAACGATATCTCCCTGACGGCCGGATTGCGCAGCATGTATTATGATTACAATGGCATGATCACGGTTGATCCGCGGATGAATATTTCGTTCAAGCCCCACTGGAAGCATGAAATGGTGCTGCGGTTTTCGGCTGGGATCTATTCCCAGCCACCGACATTCCGTGAAATGACCGATCTGAACGGGAACATCGTAACCGGTCTTAAATCGCAGCGGGCCATACACCTGGTGGCGGCCGGAGATTATTATTTTCATGCATGGGGACGCCCGTTTAAATTCGTCACCGAAGTTTATTACAAGAATATCAGGAACCTGATCCCCTACGAGCTGGATAACATGAAGATCAGGTATTACGGCACCAACCACGCCCATGGCTATGCCACCGGGATCGATTTCAGGGTGAACGGCGAATTTGTGAAAGGAGCCGAATCGTGGGCGAGCCTCTCCTTTATGAAGACAGCGGAATATTTCCAGGGTTCATGGATCCCCAGGCCCACCGACCAGCGTGTAAGTCTTTCCATCTTTTTCCAGGACTACATCCCAGGCTTCCCGACCTGGAAAATGAATCTGACCCTTGTTTATGGTACAGGCCTGCCCTTCGGCCCACCGAATTCACCAAGGAAGGACCAGACCTGGAGGATCCCGCCCTACCGCCGTGTGGACATCGGCATGTCGAAACAACTGATCGGCCCGCGGACCAGGTTTTCGGCCAAAAACCCGCTCAGGGTCTTCAACAATGTGTGGATAAACCTCGAAGTGTTCAACCTGCTGCAGATCACAAACACGATCTCATACCAGTGGATATCCGATTTTACCGGGAAGGAATACCCGGTTCCGAATTATCTCACCCCAAGAACGTTCAACCTTAAACTGATCGCAAGTTTCTAGCGTCAGCCGTTACTACCTCTTTCCCGTTTTTTCCTTGACAAAAAATGATTTTGGCCGCAGGATCTTGTCGAATGTGAAATACTGGATAAGGGTAAAATCCTTTCCGTCATTTACCGAAGCGTAGAGACGGTCGAGATCGTATGGAAGAGGAAGACCCGTAGGATCGGTCTGGCCGTCCGGACCTTTTTTGTGGAAGGTCCTGATGGTCTTGCATACTCCTGCATTATCGGTCAGGGTGATGATGATAAAGGGCTGTGAGGCGAGAATGGAGTCCTTGCGGGCCTTGTCCATGTCATTTAGCAGGGCCTCATAATTGAGGTTGCGGAATCCGGATAAAAAGTTCAGCAGTTTCAGGGTGTCGTAATCAGCCAGTTGCGATTGATCCGACAGGGAATGGATCGAGAACTGGTTTTTCCCGTTATTCCTGACCTCGTACGAATATTCAGGTTCAGCCGGAATTTCTATTTTCACCTTTGCAATTTCAGGGATCGTCTTTTTGAATACATTGTAGTCTCTCCAGTATTTCTCGATCGGGCTGTATCTTGGCGAAACAAATCCCCTGAAACCGGGCAGGAAAACGATATAGGGTTCCGACGAATTCTCCATCAGCATGAAGCAGCCGAGGTTGTTCTGCGTCGCACCTCCCACATAATAGACCTTTGTCAGCTTTTCATGGGGGAACCAGCGGATGATCCCGAAGAGATCGATGCGGTATACCTTCTGGTAAATCTCAACTTTGACCGCATTTACGGCGAGCTCCTTCACGATATTGTCATGCGCGGCATTGGCAACCGGTTGCTGAACTTCGATCCCGATCATGGTTTTCAGCAGCAGTTCAACCGTGAGTTTCTGAGCAGGATACTGGTTGTCGACCATCCATTTTCCGCGTGAGATTTTGGACAGTGTAACACTGTTGTTATTCTTGTCGGCCATAAAAATCCTGGTGACAGTCGACGAATCATTCAGGGTAAAATCACTGATGGACCGCCTGAAGGTATTCGGGGATTGTGTCAGCCAGAGAACCAGGGCCAGGAGCGCAAGAATGACAAACGCAACGAAAATATTTCTGTTTTTTTTCATAGGAAAAACTATCGGACAGGACGCGTAAATGCACGTTTTCGGAGGTGGAATTTAATCATGCCGAACCCTGTGATCAGGAGGATCGGGAGCAGTATGTTGAGCAGCTGCCAGAAAAGACGTTGTTTGGCAGTTTTGGAAGCATCGAGCATCCTGAGTTTCAGTTCGCGGGAACGAACGGAGATCAGCCCGGAATCATCGCAAAGGTAATTGACGGCATTAAGCAGCAGGTCCTTGTTCCCGAAAGTTTGCCGGGTATATTGGTCATACCCCAGGGGCAGAGGATACCCCTGCGAATAATGAAACTGGTTTTTTGCCAGGTCGCCGTCGGCAATCACGATCATCTTGGTAGGTTTGCTCTTCGACCGGTAACCCAGGCTGGGGTTTTCCGAAAGTTCGGGCGGTATCCTGTACATAAAGGAGGAGGTAAAGGTTCCTTCAAGCAGGGCGGCCACAGGCAGGGGCCCCTGCCGGAATGCGCGTTCGTTTGGCTGTTTCTTGACAATTTCAAGGTCGATCAGGGCCGGGACATTGACGGTGCGGGAATAGGGCGATGTTTCAAGCAGGTAGGTTTTCTTCACCAGGGGGGCATTCACGGTATCAAGGGTGCTGATGAACTCTGTTTTAATGGCGTTCAGCCCGTTGACGATGGGGTGTTTTATGGTCGGCATCAGTACAGGGAAGAAATACCATGTGAAATAGTCGAACTGCGGCTGGTTGCCTATCTGCCCTGTCTTGATCGGGATTTTTAACGCCGTCAGGTCCTGGACTAGGTTGGTGTTCAGCCGCACCCCGTAGTTGAAAAGCATGTCCTCCAGGTTGACCTCATTGGGGACGCCCATGGTGGTGCTCACTTTTATACTGTCCATGCTGGCAAAAACGGGGTCGATCAGCCAGAGTACCTTACCGCCGCGCATAATGAACTGGTCGATGAGGAACTTGTCGCGCTCATCGAAAGGTTTCGTTGGTTTGGCGATGATCAGCGCACGGTATTTGTTCACAAGCACATCATGCGCCGTATCTGTTTTAAGCCGGATGGCAAGGCTGCTGATCTTGTTTTTGATCTCTACCCGTTCAACGTTGTAAAACTCGGTGAGGGATTTTTCAAAGTCGAAGGTTTCCATCGGGGTGAGTTCACCCTGCCCTTCGATGATGGCGATGCGGGCTTTGATCGGGGTGGTGAGGTTTTTGATCGCGCTGGCGAGGTTGTACTCCAGCGACTGAATGGAATTGTTGAGCACCTTGTTGGGGTCTTCCTGCAATTGCGCCATCAACAGCTGCTGTGCGACCTGTTTCCCGTGATAGGAGACAACAGCTCCCGGGAAAATGATGATCTGTGAAGCTGCACCTTTCTTTGAAACCCTTAAATCGGTCGGCTGCAAACCTGCTTCAACCAGCAGTTTGTAGGAGTCATTACGGTCCTTGGCATTGGGGTTTTCGGAAGGGTTCACGAATTCATACTGTATTTTTTTGCTGTAAGCCCTGAATTCATCCAGCATCTCGCGCGTTTCGTTCGAAAGTCGCTGAAATCCAGAAGGAAGATCGCCCGCCAGGTAAACTTTGAAAAAAACGACATCATCCAGTTTTTTCAGCAAAGTCTTGGTTGCAGGAGAAAGAGAATACCGTTTCTCTGCTGTCAGGTCCACCCGGGTAAAAAGAAAGGAGGCGATGATGTTCAGCAGAACAATGATCGCGATACCGAGCAATAGTCCGGTAATATTTCCCCGCTTGATATTTTTCTTCTTATCCGCCATTTTGTTGATTACCATTTCCTGCTCTCCAGCGACAATTTTGTCAGCAGGATAAAAATTGCCGTTACACTGATAAAATAAATGAGATCCCGGCTGTCGATCACCCCCCTGCTGATGGAAGAATAATGGGCGTTGAGCCCCAGCGACTCTATGATCAAACCGGTTTTCCCGGAAAGGATGAAATTATAGATAAACTCGAACCCCATATAGAGGAAGAAGCTGATGAAAACCGCCAGGATAAAGGAGACGATCTGGTTGTCGGTGAGCGAGGAGGCAAAAATGCCGATGGACACAAAACTGGCGCCGAGGAACAACAGCCCGAGGTAGGAGCCCCATATGCTTCCCGAATCGAGGTTTCCCGGGGGAAGCCCCAGCAGGTAAATGGAGACATAATAGACAAGGGTGGGTACCAGGGAGATGACGACCAGGACAACGCCGGCAAAATATTTTGCCAGGATTACCTGCAGGTCGGTGAGTGGTTGTGTCATCAGCAGTTCAAGGGTGCCGCTCTTTTTCTCATCTGCAAAAGACCGCATGGTGATGGCCGGGATGAGGAATAAAAATACAAAAGGAGCAAGGATGAACAGCCCGTCAAGACTGGCGAAGCCGAAATCGAGAACGTTGAACTCAAGGGGGAACACCCACAGGAATAACCCTGTCATCAGCAGGAATACCACCATTACGATGTACCCGATGAGCGAGTTCAGGAAACCGTTGATCTCTTTCTTAAAAAGGGTGAACATGCACACGAAGGTTAAAGGCGTGCAAAATTAGCAATTTTCAGCCACCAAAATGCACTTGGGATGAAGATTTAGGGTGTTTGCCTTGAAATGTAGACCGAGTAATCGACGAGTTTGGGTTCGTACGATTCTTTCAGCAGGTGCGAAGAAATCAGGAAGTCGGCCGTGGAGCGGTTGCAGGCCGTGGGGATGTTGTACACCACCGTGATCCTGAGAAGCGCCTTCACATCCACATCGTGCGGTTGCGGTTGCATCGGGTCCCAGAAAAATATGAGCAGATCGATCATCCCTTCCGAAATGAGCGCGCCCAGCTGCTGATCTCCTCCGAGCGGACCCGATTTCAGTTTGACAATGTCGAAGGTGATCTTCTCATCCTCTTCAAGTTTATTCAGGATGGTCTCCTCGACAAGTTTCCCGGTGGTTCCGGTGCATATCAGGTGATGACCAAGAAGAGTCTTGTAATTGAATTCAACCCATTCCACAAGATCCTTCTTGCGGTTGTCATGAGCGACAAGGGCAATATGTTTTGATTTTTCCATAATGACTGAGTTTGTTATTCCATTTCCACCAGCACGAGCTGGTCCATTTTAAGGCCGAGCAGGCTGCTTGCCTTGCTCTGGTGAATGGCAATCTCCAGGTATCCGCTGGTTGAGAAAAGCGCCAGCATTTCCCCGGGGTTGACATCCTTATAAGCTTTGCTGATGGTGGTGATCCGGTAATTGGGCGACCTGAAAGTGATGGCGAACTTCCTGTTTTTTACCACCGAATTGAACAGCTGTTCGGTGATATTGACAAAAGCGTTCTCGTAGTTATCAACATAAATGACCTTTCCCTTGATCGTATCATCCTGTATGACGGGCTTGAATGACATTTTCTGCAGGATACCCTCCTTGGGATGCCCGAGTGATTCGAGAGGTTTCCCGGAGGCGATATGGCAGGCTACTTTTACAAAAACATCGCGGGAAGGGAAGGTGAAATAGTCGGAATCCTGGATGATGTCGAGTTCGATGATCCTTTCCGGCTTATCGTCAAAAATCAGCGAAAAAATACCGTTGTCGGCACCGATGAAATAATGTCCGTGATGGCAAACCAGGGTGTGCGGTGTGTCGGTGGCAGCCTCGGTATTGATGGCCAGGATATGGATCGTTCCTTCAGGAAAGCTCCTGTAAAAATTACGGATGATGAAAGCCGCCTGGTTCAGGTCAAAAGCGGGTACCTGGTGCGATATGTCGACAATCTGTGCGCCAGGCAGCTGCCTCAGAATGGCGCCTTTGACCGATCCTGCATAATGATCTTTATGTCCCCAGTCGCTTGTAAGCGTTATGATTGCCATGGAAATATTCGTACTTTTGCGTATTCAAAGGTACAACTATTTCATGAGTGAGAAAATAATCAGCCTTGAATCAGCCCACCCGCTCGATATTTTTGGTGCAAACGACCAGAACCTGGAGGTAGTCAGGAATTACTTCCCCAAGATAAAGATCGTTTCCCGTGACAACATGCTCAAGGTTTATGGAGATGAGAATGACCTGGCTGATTTTGAAGAGAAATTCACCACGCTTATCCGCTTTCACGAAAAATTCGGCCGGCTGACGAAAAATGACATCCCGATGATCCTCGATCCGGGCACCAACGGCAACATAATGGGTGCCGAGGGCAATGCCGACGTGCTCGTACATGGAAAAAACGGGCTGCTGATCAGGGCCCGCACGGCAAACCAGCGGAAGATGGTCGAAAGCTGTCTGAAAAACGACCTGGTATTTGCCATCGGACCTGCAGGAACCGGGAAAACATACACCGCAGTAGCACTGGCGGTAAGAGCACTGAAAAACAAGGAAATCCAGCGGATCATCCTTACCCGGCCAGCCGTTGAAGCGGGTGAAAACCTCGGCTTCCTGCCCGGCGACCTCAAGGAAAAACTCGATCCGTATATGCAGCCGCTCTACGATGCGCTTGGTGACATGCTCCCGACGCAAAAGCTGCTTCAATACATCGAGGAGAGGATCATCGAGATCGCACCGCTGGCTTTCATGCGGGGCCGGACCCTCAACAACGCCTTCGCCATCCTCGATGAGGCCCAGAACACCACACCGAGCCAGCTCAAGATGTTCCTGACCCGCATGGGTTCCTCTTCCAAATTTATTGTAACCGGCGACATCACACAGATCGATCTCCCCAAAAACCAGGTGAGCGGGCTCGTCCATTCCCAGGCCATCCTGAACAACATACCCGGGATTGACTTTGTTTACCTCGACAAATCGGACATCATCCGCCACAAACTGGTAAGCAGGATCATCACGGCATACAGCAACGAGTAACCCAGGAAATTTGTTAGTTCTTTATATTTGTAAAAATTTCACAGCCCATGGAAAATGTAATCCTGAAAACAACCTTTTCTTTTCCCGGACAAAAAAGCCTTTACAAAGGGAAGGTCCGCGATGTGTATAATATTGATGACCAATTCCTGGTAATGGTTGCCAGCGACCGGATTTCGGCGTTTGATGTTGTTCTGCCGAGGGGCATCCCCTATAAAGGGCAGGTGCTGAACCAGATTGCGGCCAAGTTCCTGGATGCCACGGTCGATATCTGCCCGAACTGGAAAATTGCCACCCCCGATCCCAACGTCACCATCGGCCGCTTCTGCAAAATCTACCCGGTCGAAATGATCATACGCGGTTACCTTACAGGAAGTTCCTGGCGGACCTACCAGAAGGGGATCCGTGACATCTGCGGGGTGACTGTTCCCAATGGGATGAAGGAACATCAGCGCTTCCCTCACCCGATCATCACCCCCACCACCAAGGCGGCTGAGGGCCATGATGAAGACATTACCGAAGAGGAGATTCTTGCCTCCGGGTTGATACCCAAGGATGAATACGACCTCATCAAACAATACACCTTTGCCCTGTTTAAAAGGGGAACCGAAATTGCCGGTCGGCAGGGGCTTATCCTGGTCGATACCAAGTATGAGTTTGGAAAGGGGACCGACGGCAGGATTTACCTCTGCGACGAAATCCACACCCCCGATTCTTCAAGGTACTTTTATCTCGAAGGATACGAAGAACGGCAGGCATCTGGCATGCAACAACGTCAGCTTTCAAAGGAATTCGTTCGCGAATGGCTCATGACCAATGGCTTCATGGGCCGCGAAGGACAGGCGGTGCCCGACATGAGCGATGCATGGATCAATGAAATATCCGACAGGTATATCGAACTTTACGAAGGAATTACCGGTGAAAAATTCATCAAGGCCGAAAATATTGACATTGCCAGGCGCATCGAATCGAACATCCTGAAATTTCTGGAAACCGAGAGGTAGATTGTTCTCTCCGCCAAATCTTTAACGCCAACGTTTACCATGATCCCATTCAGTCCGCCCCGAATTGACCAGCTCATCATCGATGAAGTCACCGATACCCTCCGTTCGGGATGGATCACCACAGGGCCGAAAACAAAAAAATTTGAAAAATTGCTGACTGCCTATGGCGGGCAGCAGTCGACCCTTTGCGTGAGTTCCGCCTCGGCCGGGCTCGAACTGATGCTCCGCTGGTTCGGGGTGACCGCGGGCGATGAGGTGATCGTCCCTGCTTATACTTACGCAGCAACGGCCAACGTGGTGGTTCATTGCGGGGCAAGGGTGGTCTTTGTCGATGTCCGGGAAGACTTTAATGTTTCGGTTGAGGCCATTGCAAGGGCCATTACCCCCAGGACGAAGGTGATCATGCCGGTCGACATTGCCGGATGGCCCTGCGATTATGATGCGATCAACGAATTGGTATCCCGCCCCGGGTTCCGGGCGATGTTCAACCCCGCCACAGAGGAACAAAAGATGCTGAACCGGATCCTTGTATTATCGGATGCGGCGCACTCGGTTGGCGGGCGATACCATGGACGGCGTGTCGGGAACCTTACTGATATTACGGTTTATTCATTCCATGCGGTAAAAAACCTCACCACTGCCGAAGGGGGTGCCATTTGCCTGAATCTCCCCGCACCATTTGACAATGAGCGGATTTATAGCAAACTGAATTCAAAATCGCTGCATGGACAGACCAAAGATGCCCTGGCAAAAACAGAGGCAGGAGGATGGCGGTACGACATTCTCGAACCCGGTTACAAATGCAACATGACCGATATCCAGGCCTCCATGGGGCTCGTTGAACTTGCCAGGTACGATGCTGACATGCTGGTGCGGCGCAAACAGATCTTCGACCGGTATGCTGAGGCCTTCAGGGTCCATGCATGGGCGCAGTTGCCTGATTACGAAAATGAAGAAAAAACCTCCTCCTATCATGTTTTTTTACTGCGGATCCGTGGAATTGACAGCGAAACCCGGGACCGTATCATCAGCGGCATTTTCGCCAGGGAGGTTGCCGTAAATGTTCATTTCGTCCCGTTGCCCATGATGACCTACTACCGGAACGAGGGTTATGACATAGCCGATTACCCTGTCGCATTTGACAACTATTCACGTGAAATCAGTCTGCCCGTGTATTATGATCTGACGGATGAGATGGTGGCCGTGGTCATCCGGGTCGTGACAGAGACGGTTGCGGAAGTGCTTTGCTGCTGATCCCTTTTCTGAAAAAATCCCTGCTCCGCTTCCCGCGGTTCCGGTGCTGATAACATACCTGAACATATGATCAGATTTTTTGATTTAATGTTTTCATTGCTCGGGCTGATCCTTTTGATGCCGGTTTTCCTGGTCATCATGATCGTAATCCTGGTCGACTCGCGGGGCGGGGCGTTTTTTATGCAGACACGGGTGGGTAAGGGAAACCGTGAGTTCAAACTTTTAAAATTCAGAACGATGCGTACCGGTTCTGAAAAAACAGGAGGCCTCACCATTGGAGTCCACGATAGCAGGATCACCAAAACCGGATATTTTTTGCGAAAATTCAAACTGGATGAGTTACCCCAGCTCCTCAATGTCTTTATCGGCGACATGAGCCTTGTAGGGCCGCGTCCGGAGATCAGGAAATACGTTGACCTTTACAGCGGGGATCAGCTGGTTGTTCTTTCGGTAAAGCCGGGGATAACCGATTATGCCTCGATCGAATTCATGGATGAGAATGCGATCCTCGGGAGATCACCCGATCCCGAGCAGACCTACATCACGGAGATCATGCCTGCTAAAATAGCGATGAACATGCAGTACATCCAAAATTACGGAGCGAAAGAATATTTTGCAATCCTTTTCAGAACCCTGGCGAAAATCATCGGTCGTTAATGCATGCCCGCATCGACCAGGGCTCTGGCAGGTGTGTCTTCAACAATAAAAGTGGAACCCGGATCCCGGCCTACGGTGCCAGGATGAATTTCCGGGTAATAGTCTGGGATCCCGATTTCAAAACACAGAAGTACACACCTGGTTCCAGGTTACGCGCGGTCCATTTGATTTTATGATCCCCTTCACTGAGCCTCTCGCTGATTACGGAATCGCGCAGGCCGCCATTGCTGTCGTATATGGAGAGGTTTACCGACAGGTTGTTATCAGGGACAAATACCCTGAAAGTGGTTGTTTGCCTGACAGGATTTGGGAATACCATTAACAGTGCTGGCTGATCGGGGGAGACCGGTTCCCCGATGGCGTTAGGGTACATCCGCGGACTGCCGGCCTGGACCCAGGCGGTATAAATCAGGCTGGCAAGTGCATCCGAGGCGTTGCGCATCATCAGGATCGTGAAATTGCCCGATTTCAGCCAAAGAGACTGGTAATAGGCATCCGTTCCGACACTTCCCGCGGTACGGGCGTAAGTGTCGGCAAGCAGGACACTGTCGACATATTTATAATCCGTGTAGAGGTAATTAAAAATGAATGCAGTGATATCGGGTATAAAGACTGCTGAGTCGGCCGGGTAAACGATCTGTGCCGCATACCTTCCAACCATCGTTGACTCGTAGCGGGAATGAACACCCGATTGCCCCGAATACTGGCCGTCGTAATTCCTTGTGATATGCAACGGCATGTGGCCGTCGCCTATGTAATGTCCGAGGTCGGCGGCAAACAGGGCCGATTTGTTCCAGTCGCCCCGTTTAAAACATTCCCTTACCGAATCGAAGGTGGCGATGGTGGCCCAGGGGAGGATTCCCTGTTCCGTCACAAACGAATGACCATGCCTGGCAACGTTGGTGTCATATACCTGGGCGATGAAACCCGACAGAACGAATTCAGGGTAATTATCAATGTCGATGTAATGCCTGGGAGCCTCCAGTGGATCCTGTGATTTCCTGTTATCCGCCTCAGATGCATTGTTTGTGACGACCGTGGTCCACGAGGGCTTCAGGAACGACATCCGGGCAGGCAGGCAGGCCGCCATGTTCTGGTTTATTTTCTTGTGCCCGACCGATCCCCATGACGACAGGAACAGGCATAACAGGATGAGGGGAACGGGGCTGAGGATTTTTTTCATTCAAAAGCGGTTAAAAGGTTTTCCAGGTCTTCGGTTTTATCGTGGTTTCCATGTTGGTTGCATGAACTGATCAGGTTATTGATCAGCAAACGGATGATCATTGCATTGGAGCAAGGTGTGAAAAAAGATTTTTCAGGTTTTACCTTCATCTGCTTGATGAACAGTTCAATTTCACGCCGGGTGAAAACAGTGCCGTGATTAAAGGGATTGATGTAAAACAGTATGTCATCCTCACCTGGATTTTCAAGTCCCTCTTCGGCCAGGTAGGCCAGGATGAAATGCTGTGGCAGATTGACGCCATAGACAGGCAACCCGAGTTTTCGGGAAAGGACGATGAACAGGATGCCGAGGGAAAGCGGGTTTCCCTGGCGGTTCTCGAGGAAAGTGTTGACATACGAACTCGCAATTGCATCCGTGTCACTTTTGAATCCGGAAAAATGATGAATTTCAAACAGGATGTGGTTCATCACCTTGATGTTCTCAAGGGCGGTGAGGTTTTCATGAAGTTCAATCCAGATATCCATCTTAAGCTGCTCGATCCTCATAACGATTTCTGCCTCGTCAAGTGCCGGGTACTGTGTTTTGGTCACCAGCATGAATCCCTTCAGCAGATCATCATGGCCGAAGTTAATCCAGTTCACAAAATCAACATACAGGTTTTCCTGGTTTAATTTCCTGACAATGTCCCTGATACGCTCCTGTACAACCGGGTCGAAAGTATTCTCCAGGGTTTCTTCCAACGGACCGAGCGCGTCGGGACCGACTGAAAATATCTGATCCTGTACCAGTCTGAATACCTGTTCATCCGGCTCATCCAGCAGTTTTATCAGGGCGGTAAGGGTTGTATTTCCGGTTGGGTTGGTCATGAACGATCCGTGTTGTTTCAATATTGATTCATTGTCAATATATCCCTGTAGAGACGCACCGCAGTGCGTCTCACCCTGTACAGACGCACCGCAGTGCGTCTCTACAGGGTGATTTGGTCCAAAACCATTGCGATCAGGTTGTTCACAACCTGTTTATGGTCGGGATTGTATTGCCCGGTCGCCCGGTTGGCGATCAATGCACAAATGGTGACCATTTCATGCCCCATCAATGCGCCAAGTCCGTAAAGCGCTGATGTTTCCATTTCAAAATTCACAATGCGGTGACCCTTGTGGCTGAAACTCTGTAACTGGCTGATCATTTCAGGATTGGTAAGGGGAAGCCTGAGAAACCTGCCCTGAGGCCCGTAAAATCCCGGGGCGGTAACCGTGACCCCACATACGGCGTAGGGATTGAAAAGACTGATTAACCGGTCCGAACCCTTTACAAAATAGGGTTTCGAAAGGTCAGCCGGCCAGGCGGTATGGGCTGAAAAAGCATCCATGAGCTCCAGGTCAAAGATCGCGGGAGCCTCCCGGTAGAAATGAAGGAGGTTGTCCAGTCCGACTGCGTGGGATGACAGGCAGAAACTGTTGACCGGCACATCGGGCTGGATGGACCCGGAGGTGCCGATCCGTATGATGGTAAGGCTCCGTAAAACAGGATGCTGTATGCGAGTTTTAAGATCGAAATTTGCAAGGGCATCCAGTTCATGCATCACGATGTCACAGTTGTCGGTCCCGATCCCGGTCGACAGGGCGGTGATCCTTTTACAATGATAATACCCCGTACAGGAATTGAATTCACGATTTGAAGCCGAACAGTCAACCGATGAAAAATGGTCTGAAATTTCATGCACACGCCCGGGATCACCCACAACAATGACCGTATCCGCAAGGTCATCGGGTTTCATACAGAGGTGGTAAACGCTGCCATCGGCATTGATGATCAGGTCCGGTTCGTTGAGTGCTGACATGAGTTCACTTTTTTACAAAAGTACGAAAAAACAGGAGACCTATTTTTCCTGCGGGTCGATCTCCCCTGCATAACGCGTGGTGGAGTCGGGGAGGATCAGCGGCGGGTGTTTCCTGATCAGCGTTTCCATCAGGTCTCGTCTGCGGGTGTTGTCGTCTATGGCCAGACTGTATGCGTCGCTGAAATTCTTCCCGGCTTTCATCGCATTCCGTTCGATCTGTTCTTCGGCAATGGAGTATTCAGTCTCTTCGCACGAAATCTGGCCGTCAATCCAGATCTCCCCGGCCGGGATGAAATGGTAGGTTTGGTCGTTGCCGCTGAAACCGAAATCGGGGTAAATAGTCTTCCTGACCATGTAACCGTCAACGATCCACACATTGGCCCCGTTCCTCATCCCAAGCGGAACACGGTATATTCCCCGTATACTGACGCTGTCTGGAAGGTCGCGGATCTCCCGGGTGTTGTTATAGTCGGTCGGCGAAACCTTTGGCAGTGATGCTTCGTGCCGCCGGCATACACTGTCGAATGTCCTCCTCATAACGACCTCGATGGCAAGGGATGAATCGTGCGACCGGTCGTAGGTCCACCCGTATTTGGCCATCAGATGGCGTTCATTCAGTTCATGGGCCAGGGTCAGTTCATATTCTTCACAAGAAACGGCGTGGTCAATCCAGATCTCGCCCTTCGGATTGAACAGGTAGCGTTGCTCATTGCCACCATACAGAAACGACTGGTATATTTTGTGCCTGGTTTTATAGCCGTCGACGACCCAGATTTCGTAGCCATTTTTCTTACCGGCGAAGAACCGGTAAATGCCATTTATTTTAACAGGACGATGGCATCCTGAAAAGGAAATGCACAGCAGGATGAATGCCAGATATTTAATCTTACTCATTGATTTTTAATTTTTAACCGCCAAAGATACCTTTTCATTTGGTATTTTTGCATATCTAAATTGCTACTGAATGACTATAACCAAAATCGTAATCAAGTTCAAATATCCCATTGCCCTCGTCCTTTCCTTCGTGCTGCTTGAAAATATAGCCTGGATCATCGAGCCTACCTTTTTCGGTAAACTGCTCGATGCGCTGATTGATAAATTTTATGATAAGGAACAGGTAAACTACCTCATGCCCCTTGCCGTATGGATATTCGTTTACCTGCTGAACGTGCTGGGAGGGACCCTCCACCGTTTTTTCAGCGGGACGGTTTATGCGAAAATTCATGCTGATGTCGCCACCAATGTAATCGCCTATTCAACCCGGCAGGGTTACCCGATGTCGATCATGTTTGCCCGGGCCGAACTGGCCAAGGAATACATCGTTTTCCTGAAGGAGCGCCTGCCGGAGGTTACCTGGCAGCTGTCGGCCACCTTCGGGGCGGTTTTCGCCCTGTTTTTCTACGACTGGCGTATCGCGGCGGTCGCTGTCGCGGTAATCATCCCCATTGCCTTTATCAATAATATCTACAGGAAAAATGTGGTGACCCTGCAAAAACAATTGCACGATACCCGGGAAGACCAGTATAAGGTATTTGAAGCAGGCGAAATTTCGAAGATCCACGAGTTCTACCACAGCATGGTGCTTCCCCAGCAAAAAATTGCTAGGTGGAGTTCACTCGATTATGTGATCATCAAGGTATTGCTGATGATCATTTTCATAGTGGTGCTCTTTATTGCGGTTGACGTGGATAAATTCTCGACCGGGCGGATATATGCAATCGTGGCCTATATCTGGACCTTTATTGCTTCGACCGATTACATCCCGGGTCTCATGGAGAGCATGACGGCGGTGAGGGAATTGAATGTCAGGCTAAAGGAGGAGGTAATCTAGTGGTCGAAATCATCAACATCGGCGATGAACTGCTGATAGGGCAGGTCGTCAACACCAATGCATCCTGGATGGCGGAGCAGCTGAACCTGTCGGGGTTCCGCGTTAACCAGGTCACCGTGATCAGTGATTCACGCGATCATATCCTGAATGCACTTGCCGAAGCCGGATCAAGGTCATCCATCGTACTGATCTCGGGTGGGATCGGGCCTACAAAAGACGATATCACCAAACACACCCTGTGTGATTTTTTCAATTGCAGCCTGGTTTTTAACCAGGAGGCATTTGACGACGTTAAAGACATGTTTGCCCGCCGCGGTTACCCGGTAACCGAGTTGAACCGCCAGCAGGCCGAGCTCCCTGAAAACTGCACCGGTATTCCCAATAAACTGGGAACAGCGCGCGGTATGTGGTTTGAAAAGGGGTCGCCCGGGGGAGGCAAAACCATATTTGTATCCATGCCCGGCGTGCCTTTTGAAATGAAGGCCATGATGACAGGGTATGTTATTCCCTGGCTGAAACAGAGGTTCATCACCCCCTTTATCTTTCACCGGACCATCCTGACACAGGGAGTCGGCGAATCCTTCCTGGCAGCGGAAATTGCCGGGTGGGAAAACGCCTTACCCGGCCATATCCGCCTTGCCTACCTTCCCCAGCCGGGAATTGTACGGTTAAGACTGACCGGTACCGGGGAAGATGAAGATATTCTTCACCGGCAGGTGGAGCGTGAGGTTGAAAAACTTGAACAGTTGATCCCGCAATATATTTTCGGGTATGACGGAGAGACCCTTGAGGAGATTGTTGGCAGAATCCTTGCCGGGACAGGGACAACCCTCGCCACCGCCGAAAGCTGCACGGGAGGATATGTCGCACACCTGGTCACCAGTATCGCGGGCAGCTCTGCTTATTTCAAGGGTTCGGTGGTTGCCTACTCAAACAGCATCAAGGAGCAGGTGCTCGGGGTTGATCCTGACACCATCAGGCAATATGGGGCCGTCAGCAGGGAGGTGGTCACCGCAATGGCCCTTGCTGTTCAGCGTAAATTTGAGGCTGATTATGTAATCGCCACCTCCGGTATCGCCGGTCCCGGGGGCGGCACCCCGGAAAAACCGATGGGGACAACCTGGATTGCCATCGCTTCGCCCGACGGGGTCGTTGCATCACATTACCTGTTCGGCGACAGCCGCGACCGGAACATCCGCCGGACCGCACTCCAGGCGCTTAACCTGCTGCGGAAAAAAATAAATGCAGGGAATGCAGATAATGCAGGTAATTAGGACATTGTTTTCATTGTTTTCATTCCCTGCATTCCCTTCAGTATTTGCATTAAAAAAAAAGCGGACTCCGTTTCCGGAAGCCCGCTTTTTTTAAATGGATGTTCGCTGATTAAACGAGACCCTGAGCCATCATGGCTTCGGCTACCTTTACGAAACCACCAATGTTGGCTCCCTTAACGTAGTTGATGAAACCATCGGGTTCGGTACCCCATTTCACGCAATTTTTGTGAATGGCGATCATGATGTTGTGTAAGCGCATGTCGACTTCTTCGCGTGTCCATGATAAACGCATGGAATTCTGTGACATTTCGAGGCCTGAAGTAGCAACGCCACCGGCGTTTGCGGCTTTACCAGGACCGTACAGGATTTTCTTTTCGAGATATACTTCGATTGCATCCGGAGTTGAAGGCATGTTGGCACCTTCTGATACGCAGAAGCATCCATTGGCCATCAGGGTTTTGGCGTCATTGCCATCGATTTCGTTCTGGGTTGCACTCGGGAGGGCGATATCGCACTTCACTTCCCAGGGGCGTTTGCCGGCTACGAAGGTTGCTTCGGGATATTTGTTGCAATATTCCTTGATACGTCCGCGTTTCACGTTCTTCAGCTGCATGACGAAAGCCAGTTTGTCGGCATCAATGCCCTTGGGATCGTAAATGTAGCCTTCTGAATCGGAAAGGGTAACAACCTTACCACCAAGCAGGGTAGCTTTTTCGGTAGCATACTGGGCAACATTACCTGAACCTGATACGACAACGGTTTTGCCTTTGAAATCAAGACCGCGGGTCTTCAGCATCTCTTCAGCAAAATAAACCTGGCCGTAACCTGTAGCTTCGGGACGGATCAGTGAACCACCCCATTCGAGGCCTTTACCGGTAAGGACGCCGGTGAATTCGTTACGCAGACGTTTGTACTGGCCAAACATAAAGCCGATTTCGCGGCCACCAACACCAATGTCGCCGGCAGGTACGTCGGTATCAGGACCGATGTGACGCTGCAGTTCGGTCATGAAACTCTGGCAGAATGCCATCACTTCATTGTCGCTTTTTCCTTTGGGATCGAAATCACTTCCGCCCTTGCCACCGCCCATCGGCAGCGTGGTAAGACTGTTCTTGAGAACCTGTTCGAAAGCCAAAAATTTCAGGATACCAAGGTTTACGGTAGGATGGAAACGTAATCCACCTTTGTAAGGACCGATTGCGCTGTTCATTTCAATGCGGAAACCACGGTTGATCTGAATTTCGCCCTTGTCGTTTGTCCAGGGGACACGAAACATGATAACGCGTTCCGGTTCGGCAAGACGCTCCAGAATTTTCGCTACTTTGTATTTCGGGTTTTCTTCAATGAAAGGAATCAGTGATTCAGCAACTTCCATTACAGCCTGATGAAATTCTTTTTCACCCGGATTCTTGGCAATAACCTTGGCCATGAAT